>Ga0070741_10014901_pt1 | contig 13326 bp, 18 predicted proteins | sample Coa_R1_4_FD_66440 | JGI IMG/M metagenome (GOLD analysis project Ga0070741, IMG submission 66440) | Surface soil microbial communities from Centralia Pennsylvania, which are recovering from an underground coalmine fire - Coalmine... | ecosystem: Environmental > Terrestrial > Soil > Unclassified ... | reverse complement strand
CGGCACGTACATCGTCGCGACGAGGATCGCGAGCGCGCCTGCGATGTTCGTCGTGATCAGCAGGTCGAGCAGCGGCGTCGGGAGCGGCACGATCATCATCACGACGACGACGACGACCGCCACCGACGCGATGAGGTCGCTGTGAGCGACGACCCGTTTCAGGATCGGGCTCATGGCGAGCTCACCGACGCGTCGGAGAGCCGCGGGAACGGGGGGACGACCGCTCGCACCGCACCCTCTACATCGGCGGTCCGGGCGCGATCTTGAGGGAGGGCTACGCCCGGCGTGCGGCGCCGAGCGCCGGGCGGCGGCGCACGGCCGGCGCCGGCCGCCGCCTCGCCGTCCTGTAGACGAAGGCGAGCACCTCGGCGACGGCCGCGAAGAACGCCTCCGGGATCAGCGCGTCGAGCTCGACCTCGCGGTAGAGCGCCCGCGCGAGCGGCGGGTTCTCGACGACGGGCACGCCGTGCTCCTCGGCGGCGCGGCGGATCGACGCCGCGAGGTGGTCGACGCCCTTCGCGACGACCTGCGGCGCGGGCTGCTTGCGGTCGTAGCGGAGCGCGACGGCGAAGTGGGTCGGGTTGGTGACGACGACGTCGGCCGACGGGACGGCGGCGATCATCCGCCTGCGCGCGCGCTCGTACTGCTTGCGCCGCAGCGCCCCGCGCACCTCGGGCGACAGGTCGCTCTCCCGGGCCTCCTGCTTGACCTCGTCCTTCGCCATCCGGATCGACTTCTCGTGCGTCCGCCGCTGCCACAGGTAGTCGAGGAGCGCGATCGCGGCGATCGCCGCGCCGGCCCGGAAGCCGACGCCGGCGATGATCCCGCCGAGCCTCGGCGCGAGCTGCGACGGGGGCAGGCCGACGAGCCCTCCGAGCTGCTGCAGCTTCGGCCACACGGCGAGGAAGGTGACGCCGCCGATCGCGGCCGTCTTCAGCAGCGTCTTGCCGGTCGTCACCGCCGCCTGCGGGCCGAAGAGCCGCTTGAAGCCGGCGGCGGGGTCGAGCCGCTTGAGCGACGGCTTGAGCGCCTCCGGCGACGCGCGGAAGCGGACCTGGACGACGTTCGCGAGCACGCCCGCGACCGCCATGATCCCGAGGATCGGCCCGATCGCGGTCGCGACCGCGAGCAGTGCCCAGTGAGCGAGCATGCCGAGGCCGGGCGTGCCGGCGAGGCTCGTGTCGCCGGACTGCGCGAGGCCCTGGCCGAGCACCCCTTTCATCTGCGCGAACAGGTGCGGGCCGAGCGTGACGAGCGCGATCAGCCCCGCGAGCAGCGCGACCGCCGTGTTCACCTCCGGCGAGCGCGCCACCTGCCCCTTGCGGCGGGCCTGGTCGCGCCGCTTCGGGGTGGCCTTCTCGGTTCTGTTGTCGGAGGCCACCTAATGCCCCGCCAGGCCGTCGAGCGCCGTCGACACCGCCTGGTCGAGCGCGTCGCTCAGGTGGCCGGCGAGGAAGGGGAGCGAGGCCGCGATCGTCGCGACGCCGAGCAGGATCTTCGCCGGCAGGCCGATCACGAACACGTTCATCTGCGGGACGGCGCGGGCGACGATCCCGAAGGCGGCGTCGCAGACGACGATCGCGATCAGGGGCGGCGCCGCCACCTCGAGCGCCACCAGGAAGACCTGCGCGAACACGTGCGTGGCGAGCTCGGCGAGCGTGCCGCTGCTCGGGTAGGCGTCGATCGGCACGATCGTGTAGCTCTTCGCGAGCCCCATCACCATCAGCTCGGCGCCGCCGGTGACGACGAAGATCGCGGTCGTGAACATGGCGTAGACCTGGCCGAGGATCGCGTTCTGCTGGTTCGTGAGCGGGTCGAGCACCGACGCGAACGAGAAGCCGATCAGGGTGTCGATGAGCGCGGCGCCGGCCTGGACGGCGGCCGCGAGCGCCGCGATCGCGAACGCGAACGCGCTGCCGACGACGAGCTCCTTGACGATCAGCTCCGCGAGCGCCACCGGCTCGACCGGCACCGCGTGCCCGCGCATCGCGAGCGGGGTGAGGGCGAGCGCGATCGCGCCGGCGGCGATCACCTTGCCGCGCATCGGCAGCAGCTGCGACGAGAAGATCGGCGCGAACGTGAAGAGCGTGCCGACCCGCGAGAGGACGAGCACGAACCCCGCGATCTGCGAGTCGACGAGGTGCAGTCCGAGCGAGTCGAGGCTCACGGCGGGAGCGGCGCTCCGAAGTCCGCGCGGGCGCTACTGCGTCGCGATCGACGGGATCGACAGGAACAGGTCGCGGGTGTAGGCGACGAGCTGGTCGAGCATCCACGGCCCCGCGACGACCAGCACCGCGCCGGTGACGAGGATCTTCGGGATGAACGAGAGCGTCATCTCCTGGATCTGCGTCACCGCCTGGAAGACGGAGACGAGCAGCCCGACGACGAGGCCCGCGAGCAGAAACGGCATCGCGACCTTCAGCGAGATCGTCAGCGCGTTGACGGCGACATGGGTGACGACGTCGGAGTTCATCGTGTCTCGCCTCCGGCGAAGCACGACGAATGAGAGTGGGATTGCATGCTCATTCCTTTCTTCAGCCCGTTGTCAGCTCAGTGGAACGAGTTGACAACGGACTGAATGACGAGGTCCCAGCCGTCGACGAGGACGAAGAGCAGGATCTTGAACGGCAAGGAGATGAGGACAGGGGGCAGCATCATCATCCCCATGGACATGAGCGTCGAGGAGACGACCATGTCGATGATCAGGAACGGCACGAAGATCAGGAAGCCGATCTGGAACGCCGTCTTCAGCTCGGAGACGACGAACGCGGGAACGAGCACCTGCGTCGGGATGTCGGCGCGCGTCTTCGGCTGCGGGAGCTTCGCGAGCCGGACGAAGAGCGCCAGGTCCTTCTCGCGCGTCTGCTTGAACATGAAGGTGCGGAGCGGCTCCTGCGCGCGCTCGACCGCCGTCGTCGCCGAGATCGTGCCGGCGCGGTAGGGCTTGACCGCCTCGTCGTTGATCCCCTTGATCGTCGGGGTCATCACGAACAGGGTCAGGAAGAAGGCGATGCCGACGAGGATCTGGTTCGGCGGCATCGTCGGCGTCCCGAGCGCGTTCCGGACGAAGCCGAGCACGATCAGGATCCGCATGAAGCCGGTGACCGTGAGCAGGATCCCCGGCAGGATCCCGATCAGGCTGATCAGGACGAGCAGCTGCACCGGCAACGAGGTGCCGGAGAGCGCGTTCGGGCCGGCGGCCGAGATCAGCCCGGTCAACCGCGCATGCTCCGCCGCCGGAGCTCGTCGACGATCCGCGACAGCCCGGCGCCCTGGGCGCCGCCGTTTCCGCGGAGCGGCCGGAGCGGCGCCTGCGCGTCGAGCAGCGGCTCGAGCCGCCGCGCCTGGTCGGCCTTGTAGACGCGGAGCGGCGTGATCGCGTTCTCGGCGCTGCCGACGAGGATCAGCTCCTCGCCGACGCGCACGAGGTGGACGGTGCGGTTCGTGCCGAGGACGGTCGTCGCGACCACCTCGATCCGGCCGTCCCCCTGCGGCTTCTTCGACTTGCCGTAGGTCTTGAGCAGCCAGTAGACGCCGTAGATGACGGCGAGCACGATCGCGAGCCCGACGATCATCCGGACGAAGGCTCCGCTGCTGCTCGCGCCGCCGCCGCTCTGAGTCGTCGTCGTGGCGCCGCTCGAGATCGCGCTCGGAAGCGGCGTGCGGTCCTTGAATCCTCCCCCCGCCAGCGCGGCGGCGGGGAGGAGGAGCGCGAGCGTCAGCGCGATGCCGAAGGCAGCGCCAGCGCGGGACGGGGGACGACGGCCCGGCACAGCGCCCTGCTCATCGGCGGAGGTGCATGCGACTTGAGGCGCGTTCGAGCCCGAAGCGGACAGTTCCCCCTTCCGGGTGAGCAAGGCGCGATCCCCCAGCCCCGATACACGCCATGTCCCGATTGTCCGCTCCGGAGGTCCCCCCGGTGAACCACAGCACGACGACGGCCAAGCGCCCGACCGCCCACGAGGCAGAGGCCATGTGGCGTGGCTGGATCGAGCAGAAGGACGCGCGCTCGCGCGACCGCCTGATCCTCTCCTACATGCCGATGGTGACCTACATCGCCTCGGCGAAGATCCGCGAGCTCCCGTCCCACTTCGAGCTCGAGGACCTGATCTCGTGCGGTCTCGTCGCCCTGATGGAGGCGATCGACCGCTTCGACCCGGCGAAGGGTGCGACCTTCGAGCAGTTCGCGTGGACGCGGGTGGCGGGCTCGATCATCGACGAGCTCCGCCGCCACGACCCGGCGACGCGCACCGCCCGCCGGATCGGCCGCGAGGCCGAGCGCGCGCGCCAGAAGTGGACCTCCACGCACGGCCGCGAGCCGTCCGACGAGGAGCTCGCCTACGAGCTCGAGCTCGACATCCGCGAGCTCCGCGCCCGGCTCGCCGAGCTCGAGCGCTCCGACCTCCTCTCGCTGAACTCGCTCGTCTCGAACACCGAGGAGTCGATCGAGCTCGGCGACACGCTGGCCTCGCCCTCCAACGAGACGAGCCCGGAGATCGCCGCGCTCGGCAGCGAGCGCAGCGCCGCCATCCGGAGCGCGATCTCGGCGCTCTCCGATCGCGAGCGCGAGATCCTCCACCTGCTCCACGTGCGCCACCTGAAGGCCGTCGAGATTGGCAGGCTCCTCGGCGTCAGCGAGTCGCGCATCTCGCAGATCCTCTCGGGGATCCGCAGCAAGCTGACCGATCAGCTCGCGGCGTACGAGCTCGTCTAGTTCCCCCGGGGGGAACCCCTGGTTCCCCCCGGCGCCCTCCTTCCGGGCCGCAGCGCCCTGTTTCCCGTCGCGGGGCCGGTCGCTGGCCTGCCGCTTCGACTGGTTGCCTCTCCGAGGGTTGCCTCTGCCGGGCGAGGCCCCGCTGCGGCTGCGGATCGAACCTGCCTCCGACGGCGTTCGCCGCCGCGGGCGACATGGGCCGCGGCTTCCGTCACGTCCGCCGTGAAGGTGGAGCCATTGGCAGCAGCAGCCGATTGACCGGCTCCGCTACGGGACGCAGGACGCTGCGGCGCGGAAGGAAGGGCCCGCGCGGAAACCAGGGGTTTCCCCGCGCCAAGTTCCCGGCGCTAGAACTCGACGCTCTCGACTTCCGTCACCCGGAAGCCGAACTCCTCGTCGATCGCGATCACCTCGCCGCGGGCGATCCGCTTGCCGTTGACGAGGAGGTCGACAGGCTCGCCCGTCATCCGCTTGAGCGCGATGATCGAGCCCGGCCCGATCGAGAGCGTCTCGCCGATCGTCATCGTCGTGCGGCCGATCTCGACCGCGAGCTCGACCGGAACGTCGAGCACGGGAAGCAGCTCGTCGAGGCCGACCGGCGCGTCCATCGGGACGGGCTGCGTGGGCTCGAGGGACACGTCGGCCAGGCCCCGCCCCGCCTCGACGTCCACGGCGTGCGCCTCGGCGAGCTCTGCGGCGCCTGCGTCGAACTGTGTCATCGAGTGCTCCTCGGCTACTGGATCGCGATGTCGGTGAAGTAGACCCGCTTGATCGTTTCATCGGTTTGCTCGCGTAGAGCTTTAACGAGCCGGGTCAGCAGCCGGTGGCGCGCCGTGCGGGAGATCAGCTCGTCGGCGTTCGCGCCGGTGAGCGTGTCCGTGATCACGGCCCGCACGGCCGCATCCTGCTTCAGCGTGGGGACCGTGCCCTCGGCCGACTTCGGCGGCGGGGAGCCGAGCAGCACGGCGACCGACAGCTTGCCGTAGCGCCCGCCGGCGAGGTTGACGATGAACTCGGGGCTCAGCTCGAGCAGGGAACCCTGGATCTTCTCCTTCGCGCTCGCGGGCTTCGGCGCGAGGACCATCTTGTAGGCGCCTCCCAGCACGACGAGCAGGATCGGTACGACGATCATCAGCTTCTTCTTCATATCATCCTCCTTGGGCGCCGGCGCCGTGCCGCAGGACGACGATCTCGACGCGCCGGTTCTCGTGGCGGCCCTGCTCGGTGTCATTGGACGCGATCGGCTTCTGATCGGCATAGCCCGCCACCGAGAGCTGCCACTGCTTCACGCCGTGGGCGAGCAGGACCTCGAGCACGGCGGTCGCGCGCGCGGCTGACAGCTCCCAGTTGGACGGGTACTGGTAGGTCGAGATCGGGACGTTGTCGGTGTTGCCCTCGACGCGGATCGGGTTCGTGACGTCGAGCGCCACGATCAGGCGCGCAATCTGCGTCAGCAGCGGTTGGCCCGCCGGCTTGACCACTGCCTGACCGCTGTCGAAGAGCACCTTGTCGGTGAGGAGCCGCACGACGAGGCCGCGCTCGTCGATCCGCGTCGCGATCTGCGACGCGAGGCCGTGCTGGCGGGCGTAGGCCTGGATCTGCTGCGCGAGCGACTCGAGGTTCTCCAGGTCGCTCGTCGCGGCCGCCGCCGTGGCCGCCGCCGATGCCGCCGAGACCGCGTCCGTCTTGTCGACCGGCGACTTCGCCGGCGCCTCGTGCGTCGTCGCGATCGGCGCGATCCGGGCTCCCTGCGCCTGCAGCACCTGCGGGCCGCCGTTCAGGACCGACTGCCCGCCCTCCGTCAGCTTGCCGGCGAACGCCTCGCGGAGGGAGTTCCGCAGGGCCAGGAACTTCGACTGGTTCACCGACGAGATCGCCCACATCACGATGAACAGGGCCATCAGCAGCGTGATCATGTCCGAGTAGGTCAGAAGCCAGCGCTCGTCGCTGTCGTGCTCCTCGTGGCCCCCCTGATGGCGCCTGCTGCGGCGGCCGTGCGGTGCCCGCGCGCTCATCTACGCCGCCTCCGCGGCCGGCTCGGGCTCCACCGCCGCGGCGGTGCTCGGCGTCGGCAGCTCGGTCACGTCGGCGCCCGCGTGGCGCTCGGTCGGCGGGACGTAGGTCTCCAGCTTCTCGCCGAGCATGCGCGGGTTGTCGCCGGCCTGGATCGAGAGGATCCCCTCGAGCAGCATCTCGCGGTACGACATCTCCTGCGCGGAGAGGTCCTTGAGGCGGTTCGCGATCGGTAGGAACATCAGGTTTGCGCTGCCGACGCCGTACAGGGTCGCGAGGAACGCGCCGGCGATCGACTTGCCGAGGCCGGCCGGGGACGAGAGGTTCTCGAGCACGTGCACGAGGCTCATGACCGTGCCGATGATCCCGAGCGTGGGGGCGAAGCCGCCCGCGGTCTGGAAGACCTTCGCGTTCCGCGCGTGGCGCGCCTGCATGCTGTCCATCTCGGACTGCAGGATCGCGATCACGAGGTCGGACTCGGTGCCGTCGATGACGAGCTGCAGGCCCTTCTTCGCGAAAGCGTCCTCGACCTGATCGAGGTCGGACTCGAGCGCGAGCAGGCCCTGGCGGCGCGCCTTCTCGGAGAGCTTGACGAGCTGCGCGGCGGCGCCTCGGAAGTCGAGCGCGAGGCCCTTGATCGCGCGCTGCACCAGCTTGATTGCGCCCTTCAGGACGGACATGTCCGAGGACGCCAACGTGGCGCCGGAGGTGCCGCCCGCGACGATCAGGAAGGCGGGGATGTTGAGGAACGAAGCCGGGTTGCCCCCCTCCATGATCGTGGCGAGGAGGAGCATCGCGAACGCGAGCCCGATTCCAACTGCTGTCGTTGCTTTCACCGGTACCGATTCCCTTCGGTTGCGAGCCGTCCGTGGCTTCGGCTTCTACGCCGCGGCTTTGTCATCGGCCTCCAGCGCGCCGCGTGAACCCCCCTGATCGAGTGATCAAGCGGCCGCGGCCGGGCGTCGCGCCCGGCCGCGGCGAGGGGCCTTGCCCGCCGGGGGTCAGGCGGCGAGCCGGAGGATGCTCGCGCGCCAGGCGCGAACGAGCGCGACGACCTCGTCCGGAGACTCCGACACCACGAACTTCGTCCCGTTCTGCAGCGAGATCACGGTGTCCGGATTCGCCTCCACCGTCAGGATCTGATCGGCGTTGACGACAAACGGGTGGTCGGGGTGCGTGAGGCGGTGGAGGACGATCATGGTGTCTCCTTAGCCGAGCGGCCGGACGGAGAGCCGTCCGGCCGGGATGGAGCCGAGGACGTTAGTGCTTCAGGTTCACCAGCTCCTGGAGCATCTCGTCGGCGGCGGTGATCACGCGGCTGTTCGCCTGGAAGCCGCGCTGCGCCGTGATCATGCTCGTGAACTCCTGGGCGAGGTCGACGTTCGACATCTCGACCGTCGACGGCAGCACGAGCCCGAGGCCGTTCGTGCCCGGGGTGCCCGTCATCTCGGCGCCGGAGTTGTCGGAGGCCCGGAAGCGGCTGCCCGAGAGGCGGTCGAGACCGGCGTTGTTCGGGAACTTCGCCAGCGTGATCGCCGCGATCTTCTGCGGGTTGCCGTCCTTGTCGACGATGTTGACGATGCCGTCCTGGCCCAGCGAGACCTCGCGGGCGTCGGTCGGCACCTGGATGCGGGTCTCGGTCGTCGTGGGCGCGCCCGACGCGTCGAGCGTGTAGCCGACGACGTAGTAGCCCTCCGACGTCACCATGTAGCCGTCCTTGTCGGTCGAGAAGTTGCCGGCGCGCGTGTACTGCGTCTCGCCGAACCCGGTTCCGTTCCAGGTCGCGATCCGGAAGTAGCCCTCGCCCTGGATCGCCGCGTCGAGCGGGTTCGCGGTCGACTGCACCGCGCCCGTCGTCGTCAGCGTGTCGATGCTGCCGAGCTGGACGCCCAGGCCGACCTGCTTCGGGTTCGTGCCGCCGACCGACCCCGTGGGCGCGCTCGACGAGCCGAGCTGCTGGTTCAGCGAGTCCTCGAAGCTGACGCGCGAGCCCTTGAAGCCGATCGTGTTGACGTTCGCGATGTTGCTGCCGACCACGTCGAGCATCACCTGGTGAGCCTTCAGGCCGCTGATCGCGGCGAACATTGCCCTCATCATCTCGTGTGCCTTCCCTTTCCGACCTCCGGGCTTCCTCGTCGAGGGCCAGCCCGATCAGAGGTCCCTGTCTTCGACCTACGCGATCACCGCGCTGTCGATGTTCGTGAACACCTGCTCGCGCATGTGCTCTTTGTCCACTGCCGTCACCACCGTGCGGTTGCGCACGGAGACGACGAACGCTGTGTCGTCCACGAGGACGAGCGAGTCGCGCGATCCCTTGCCAGCCGCGCGGTCGACGCCCGCCTGGAGCCTCGCCAGCGAGCTCGCGTCGAGCGCGATGCCGCGCCGTGCCAGCCGCTCGGCGGCATGGCCGCTGAAGCGGACGGCGCTCTGCGTGCCCGCGGCGGGCGTCCGCAGCTTCGCTGCGAGGAGGTCGTCGAAGGCGGCGCCGCGCGCCGGCGCGCGCCCCGCGGGCCGCGTGGGGCCGGCGGGCGCGAGGCCGGGGACGCCGCGGACCGGCGCGCTCACGGCGTCGCCCCCTGCTGCGTCTGCGCCGGCGCGACCGCGGTGATCGCGCTCAGCGGCACCTCGATGCTGCCGATCTGGACGACGACCGAGCCGTTCTCGACCTTGACGGCCGTGACCGAGCCCTGGACCGGGGCGCTCTCCGCGTCGGCCTGGTAGGTGACGTCCTTGCCGAAGAGCGCCGCGCCCTGGCTGAGCTGGCTCGAGTAGGTCAGGCTGTCGAGCGAGGACGCGACGTTCGTCATCTGCTCGAGCGACGAGAACTGCGCCATCTGCCCCATGAAGTCCTTGTCGTCCATCGGGTTCAGCGGGTCCTGGTTCTGGAGCTGCGTCACGAGCAGCTTCAGGAAGTCGTTCTTGTCGAGGTTCGCGCCCGGGGACGCCGGCGTCGTCGTCTGCGCGGCGCCGGTGGCGGAAGTCGTCGACTGCACCTGCGTCATCTCTGCCTCCTCTACGCGAGCACGTCGAGCTGGCCGTCGACGCGCGGCAGCCGCCTCGCGTCGATCGTGATCTCGTCGTCGTCGATCGCCGTCACGAACTGCCTGCGCCTGCCGCCCTGCCCCTGCTGCGGATCGGGCTGGCGCTGCTGCGCGAGGCGGTCGCCGTCGGCGGCGACGAAGACCTCGAGCGACTGCACCGAGATCCCGTGCCCCTCCAGCCTCTGCCGGAGGTCGACCGACGCCTGCTGCAGCGCCTGCGCGCCCTGCGTGCTGTCGGCCGTCAGGTGCGCGGTGATGCCGTCGCCGTGCAGCCGCAGCCGGACCTCGACGCCGCCGAGCTCGGCCGGCTGCAGCGTGATCCGCGCCTGCGTCGTTCCCTCGCGCGCGGCGACGCGGACGACGGTCTGGGCGACCTGCTCGACGCTCCGCGTCGAGAGGTAGGGCCGGGCAGGCGCCGTGGCGGCCTGGGGGGCGGTCGCGTCCGTCTTGGCCGGCGCCGCCGCCGCGGCGGCGTGGCCGTGCGCGGACGGAGCGGCCGTCGCGGCCGGCGCCGTGGTCGCGTCGACGGGAGCCGGGCCGCCTGCCGCGTCGCTGGCGTGGCGCTTCCCCGCGTCGGCCGCGGTTGCCGCCGTCTGCGCCGAGTGCGCGTGCGCGGCCGTCGCGGACTGGGCGGCGGGCGCGGCCGTCGCGGCCGAGGCCGTCCGAATCGAGTGGTCGGCGTGGGCGGGGCTGTGGCCGCCGGGCATCGCCGTGGCCGCAGGCGCTGCCGCGATGGCGGCTGCCACCTGCAGATCGGTCACGCGGGCGTCCGCCGGCTGCGGCGTCGCCGTCGCGTCCGGCGCCGGCGAGGTGCCCGCGGCGGGCTCGGGCGTGGTCCCGGAGGGAGCCTTCGCCTCGGGAGCCTTCGCCTCGGCGGCGTCGAGCCTGGCCGGGGCCGCCGCGGCCAGCGCCCGGGAGCCGGCCGGCCGCACCGCCTCGGCGGGCGCCGGGGCGCGGACCGAAGGAGCCGTGCCGGTGGACGGGGAAGCCGTGGGCGCCGCCGGGAGGAGCGCCAGCGCCGCGAGCGCCGCGAGCGGGTCGAGCTGCTGCGCGGAGGCGGGCGTCGCCGGACGCGCGGGCTGTCCACTCGCGCTGTCGTCCGTGTCCGGCGACGTCCCTGCCTCCCGCTCCGCTGTCGCCTGAGGCGCCGCGGGCGAGGCCTGAACGGCCTCGATCGTCGTGTCCTCGACCGGCAGCTCCGAGCCCGGAGCCGCCGCCGCCTGGCCGGAGGCTCGTCCGCCTCCGCCGTTCGCGCCTTCCGCAAGTGCGGGCCGGGCGCCTGTCGCCGCCGGTTTCCCCGGCGGCCCTCCTGGATCGAGCGTCGCCGCGAGCGCGAGCAGCAGGGCGAAGCCTGCGTCTGCGCGGCGGGCCGCGTCGGCGGCCTGCCCGGCCGGAGCGGCCTGCCCGGCCGGAGCGGCGAGAGCAGCGGGCGTCGCGGCGTTGTCGAGTGCGTTCGTCATCGTGACCCTCCAGTAGTCGGCGCCGCCTCGACCGTCTTGAGCCGGGCTGCGGCGCCGGCGTTCACAGCGCCTCCTGCATGCGGACGTGTCGCAGCATCGCGACCTCGTCCAGACTCGTCGCCTCCACGCGCGCCTGCTCGCGCTTGTGGAGGTCGAAGGCGCGCGACTTCGCGCGCTCGAGCGTCTCGCGCTCGCGCGCGGCGTGCTCGAGCGACGCGATCGACGCCAGCACGCGCTGCGACTGCGCGGTCGCGTCCGCCTCGGCGTGGCGCCGCTCGCGGGCCCTGCGCTCGACGAACGCGTGGCGCGCCTGCAGCTCCTCGCCGGTGAGGGAGGCGCCGGGCGCCGGCCTCGCCTCTGCCCGCGCCGACGCGAGGCGCGCCTCGGCCTCGTCGAGCGCCGCGGCGCAGCGCTCCGCCGCCGCGAGCTCGCGCGCGAGGTCCTCCTTCGCCTCGCGCTCGGCGTGCTCGCGCAGCTCCCGCAGCGTCTCCAGGCGGAACGTGAAGCGCTTCACCGGGCGGTTGCGGGCCGTGAGGGACGGGCGTGGACGCGGTCGATGCGGAGCGCCCACTCGTCGTCGATGAGCACGAGCACGCCGCTCGCGAAGAGACGGCCGTTGACGAAGAGGTCGACGGGGTCGTCGGCGTCGCAGTCGAGCTCGACCACCGCGCCGGGCGGGAGGTCGACCGCGACGGGCAGCGGCATCGACGTCCGGCCGAGCTCGACCGACACGCCGACGGGGATCTCGCGGATCGACTGCATCGAGTCGTCGGTCACCGCGCCGCCTCCGGACGCTCGACGACCTCGACGACCTCGACGGCGCGCCGGTTGCCCCTGCGCCCCGCGAGGGCGCGCCGGACAGGCAGCGAGCCGGCGTAGAGAGTGACTCCGGCTTCGGGCGAGACGCCGAGCTGGACGAGCGAGCCTTCCTCGAGCGCGAGGAGCTCCGAAAGCTTCAGGTCGAGCCTCGCGACCTCGGCGCGGAGGGCGACCTCGGCCTCGGCCGGCGCCTGCTCGACCGGCGCCGCCGGCTCGTCGGCGCGGAGCCGGGGGAGCGCGGCCTCGATCGACCTGCGCGGCACGAGGAGCGCCAGCGCCCCCTCGCCGCCCGCGTCGCGGAGGAGGAGCCGGAGCTTCAGGCAGGGCTCGCTCGCGCGGGCGACTCCGAGGCCCTCGGCCTGCGTCTCGAGGCGCCGGAGCGAGAGCGTGAGCCCGAGCAGGTCCTGCCAGACCGGCGAGAGCTGGTCGACGATCGTCGTGAACAAGCGGCGGGTGACCGCGAGCTCGATGTCGGTCGGCTCGGCGCGCTCGAGCGAGCGCGTGCCGGAGCCGCCGAGAAGCCGGTCGAAGAGCCGCATCACGAGCGTCAGCTCGGCGGCCAGCACGACCTCCGAGCCGGCCGGCGCCGCGGCGACGACGGCGTGGACCGAGGGCCCGGGGAGGCCGGCGAGGGCGGCGTCCCAGGCGAGCTGCTCGCTGCCCGCGAGCTCGAGCGAGAGCGGCGCGCGCAGCTCGAGCGACAGCCGCGCCGACGCGCCGCGGCAGAACGCCTCGTGGGCCCGCTCGAGCCGGAGCTGGTGGCCCCGGGCGATCGCCGTCGGGAGCGAGAAGTCGACCCTGCGCACCTGCGGCCGGCGGCTGTCGCCGCCGATCGCCGGCTGCTCGGTCTCGTGTGCCAGGATACTCATGCCGCACCCTCCGTGATCGGCAGGCCGGAGTCGAAGCTGAGCGCCGGCCGGTCGTCCATCAGCTCGAGCAGGCGCGCGTCGGCCGCGCCCGCGGACACGTGCTCGTCGATCCCTTGCCGCAGGAAGGCCTCGATCCCCGGCAGCTTCGCGATCGCGTAGTCGAGGCGCGGGTCTGCGCCGGCGGCGTAGGCGCCGATCGAGATCAGGTCCTCCTTCTGGCGGTACGCGGCGAGCGTCTCGCGCAGCGACCCGGCCGCCTGCCGCACGGCCGGCGTCGTGATCTCGCCGGCGAGCCGCGACAGCGACTGGAGGACGTCGATCGCGGGGTAGTGGTTCCGGTGCGCGAGCTCGCGGGTCAGCACGCAGTGGCCGTCGAGGATCGAGCGCGCGGCGTCCGCCACCGGCTCGTT
>Ga0070741_10014900_pt1 | contig 13326 bp, 13 predicted proteins | sample Coa_R1_4_FD_66440 | JGI IMG/M metagenome (GOLD analysis project Ga0070741, IMG submission 66440) | Surface soil microbial communities from Centralia Pennsylvania, which are recovering from an underground coalmine fire - Coalmine... | ecosystem: Environmental > Terrestrial > Soil > Unclassified ... | reverse complement strand
CCGACGGTCGCGACCGGCGACGTCCACTACCTCATGCACGACGACGCGCGCGCGCACGAGGCGCTCCTCTGCATCCAGTCGGGCGACTCGCTGAAGAACCCGAACCACTGGCGCTTCGACACCGATCACTTCTACTTCAAGACGCCGGAGGAGATGGCCGCCGACTTCCCCGGCCACGACGACGCGCTCCGCCGCACGCTCGAGATCGCCGAGCGCTGCAACGTCGAGATCGAGCTCGGACGCATCCTCCTGCCGCAGTACCCGACGCCCGAGGGGCGCGAGTCGTTCGACTACCTCGTCGAGCTGTGCGAGAAGGGGCTCGCGAAGCGCTACGACACGATCGACGCCGAGCTGCGCGAGCGGCTCCAGTTCGAGCTGAAGACCATCCGCGAGATGGGCTTCACCGACTACTTTCTCATCGTCTGGGACTTCGTCCACTTCGCGAAGCGCAACGGAGTCAGCGTCGGGCCCGGCCGCGGCTCGACCGCGGGCTCGCTCGTCGCGTACTGCCTCGAGATCACCGACGTCGACCCGATCCGCTACGACCTTCTGTTCGAGCGGTTCCTCAACCCGGGCCGCAAGCAGCTCCCCGACGCCGACATCGACTTCGCGGTGGAGGGGCGCGAGCGCGTCATCAACTACGTCCGCGAGAAGTACGGCAGCGATCGCGTCGCGCAGATCATCACCTTCGGGACGATGGCCGCGCGCGCGGCCGTCCGCGACGCCGGCCGCGTGCTCGAGATCCCGTACGGCGTCGTCGACAAGATCGCGAAGCTCATCCCGGAAGGCCCGGGCCAGACGCTCGACGATTGCCTCAAGCCCGGCTCCGAGCTGCGGCAGGCGGTGGACGGGGACCCCGTCGCGAAGGAGATCGTCGAGCTCGCACGCCCTCTCGAGGGGCTGACGCGGCAGGACGGCATCCACGCCGCAGCCGTCGTCATCGGCGCGGAGCCGCTCATCGACGTCGTCCCGCTGCAGCAGAAGGGCGCCGACCAGGAGGTCGTGACGCAGTTCTCCGGCACCGACGTCGAGGCGATCGGCCTGCTGAAGATGGACTTCCTCGGCCTGCGCAACCTCGACGTCATCGACAAGGCGGTCGAGCTCGTCGGCAACCTCGACATCTCGGCCATCCCGCTCGACGACAAGAAGGTGTACGCGATGCTCGCCCGCGGCGAGTCGACGGGTGTCTTCCAGTTCGAGTCGTCGGGCATGCGCGAGGCGCTCCGCCTCGTCAAGCCGACCGAGTTCGAGCACATCATCGCGCTCGTCGCGCTCTACCGGCCGGGCCCGATGCAGTACATCCCCGTTTACGCGCGCCGGAAGAACGGGCAGGAGCGTGTCGCCCACATCGACCCGCGGCTCGAGAAGATCACGCACTCCACGTACGGCATCAGCCTGTACCAGGAGCAGTCGATGGAGATCGCGAAAGAGGTCGCCGGCTTCTCCCCCGCGGAAGCCGACGACCTCAGGAAGGCCATCGGCAAGAAAAATCACAAGCTGATGGCCTCGCTGAAGGGGAAATTCCTCGAGGGAGCGGCGTCAAACCAGACAACTCCGGCGGTCGCGAACCAGCTCTGGAACGACATCGAGCAGGCCCAGGACTACTCCTTCAACAAGTCCCACGCCGCCTGCTACGCCCTCATCGCCTACCGCACCGCCTGGCTTCGCGCCAACCACCCGCGCGAGTACATGGCCGCCCTCATCTCCTCGGTCATGAACACGAAGGACAAGGTGCCGTACTACGTCAACGCGTGCGAGGAGCTCGGAATCGAGGTGCTGCCGCCGGATGTGAACGAGTCGCAGATCGACTTCGCCGTCGTCGAGGGCAAGATCCGCTTCGGCCTCAACGCGGTGAAGAACGTGGGGGAGAGCGCATGCCGCGAGATCGTCGAGGCGCGCGCCAAGGGCGAGCCGTTCAGCTCGATCTGGGACTTCACCGAGCGGGTCAACACACAGATCGTGAACAAGCGGGCGCTCGAGTCGCTGATCAAGGCGGGCGCACTGCCCGGATCGCGGAAGGGGATGCTCGAGGTTCTCGAGCGCGCGCTCGCCGCCGCCAACGAGCGGGAGCTCCTCAAGAACCAGGTGTCGATCTTCGACTTCGACGACGCGCTGACGTCCGGCAGCTACTACGAGGCCGTTCCGGAGGAGGAGTTCGACAAGTCCGAGCTGCTGCACATGGAGAAGGAGAGCCTCGGCCTCTGGGTGTCCGAGCATCCGCTCTCGGCGGTGAAGGACCAGCTGCGGCGCAAGACCGACTGCGCCATCACAGAGCTCGAGCGACGGCGCGACGGCGAGATCGTCCTCGTCGGCGGCATCGTCTCCTCGCTCAAGCAGCTGACGACGAAGAAGGGCGAGCCGATGGTCTTCGCGACGGTGGAAGACCTGAGCGGCGCGGTCGAGGTGGTCGCGTTCAACTCCGTCTACGCTGCCGCGCGCGACGAGCTCGTGCAGGACCGTGTGCTCATCGTCAAGGGCCGCGTCGACCACAAGCAGATGGGGGAGACGAAGCTCGTCGCGCTCGAGATCTCCGCGTTCGAGGCGATGCCCGAGCGCAAGGAGGTGCGGCTGAAAGTGGACGCGCGCATCGCCGCCGCCGGCGTCATCCGCGAGCTCGCCGCCGTCGTCAAGGACTTCCCCGGCGAAGCGCCCGTCCTGTTGGATCTCGTGACGTCGAACGGCCCGAAGGTGATGGAGCTCGGGCCTGGCTACCGCGTCAAGCCGGTGCCGGACTTCTTCGCCGAGGTGAAGGCGCTCCTCGGCGAGGCTGCCGTACTGTAGGCGCCGTGCTCGCAGCCGCACCGCCCTCTCCGCGGATCGTCGTCGTCGACCGCGCCGGGGACAGCGGCACCGCGCCCGACATCACGAAGATCACCGTCACGACGAGGAGCTCGGGCGTCGTCAGCTTCGTCGTCGTCTTCAAGACGCCGTACGGCAACGACTCGAGCTTCTACGTCTACGTCGGCACGCACGACTACCGGCTCGGGCCGGGCGGCCTCGAGGTCTGGGATCCGCCCGCCGACGACTACGAGCCGACCGGCGACGAAGCCGTGACGTTCTCCGTCGCGCCGGGCGGGCGGGCGCTCGAGACCTCGTTCCGCGTCGCCGACGTCGGCAGCCCGAAGACGTTCCGCTGGACCGCCGAGAGCGACGACGGCGACGGCGGCGCCGGCCACCGGGACACGGTGGCCGGCGCCTGGAAACGCCGCTGACCTATGGGTTGGTCGGGGCGGGCTGGAGCGCCCCCGAGTACCGCACGTGCTTGGCCGTGAACGTCGCGGTCTGCCAGTTGAAGCTGGGGTCCTTGAAGAAGCCGGTCGCCGCGAAGATGACGGCCACCTTCTCGCCCGACTTCAAGTCGGAGATCGCCCCCGCGGCCTTGTTCTTGCCCTGGACGAAGACCGTCGAGCCGTTCACCTGGAACGTGACCGCGTTGCCCTTCAGCACCGTGTCGAACGGGCCGGTGCGCGAGACGTTCACCGCGAACGAGCTCGCCCCGACCGAGCCGAGCGTCCCGGCTGCGAAGTGGCAGTTGCAGTTGACGTGGATGCGTCGGGCGGTGAGCGTGTTCGTGTCCGTCCCGGCCGCGACGACGCCGACGAGGTCGCCCGGGTCGATGCTCGACTGGCCCTTGCCGTAGACGATCCTCGTGCTCGAGGAGATCGCGACCGTCACGCTTCCGCCCGTCGAGCCCCGCTTCGACCACAAGACGTCGAGCGTGACCGAGGTCGGAGTCGCCGCCGTGACGGCGCCTGCAAACGCCTGCACGTTCGCCCGCCTCGAGCTCGACTGCGGGTTGTTGTTGTCGGCCAGCGCCGCAAACGGCACTGCGAGCGCCGCCGCGAGCACGATGCCGAACACCTTCCATCTCATATCCCATCCTCCGATGTCGTGATGACGATCGGAAGGTGCTCCCACTGCGTTCGGGGTGCGTCAGCGGCGTGTCAAATCGACGTAAGGCTGCATTGGCCTGGCACGCTGTCCCCGCGTGGAGCTCGGCGTCTACAGCTTCGCGGAGGTCGACGGACAGCACCCGTCCGAGCGGCTGCGCGACCTGCTCGAGGAAATCGAGCTCGCCGACCAACTCGGCCTCGACGTCTTCGGCGTCGGCGAGCACCACCGTCCCGACTACGCCGCCTCCGCGCCCGCGGTCGTGCTTGCCGCCGCCGCCGCGCGGACCGAGCGGATCCGGCTGACGAGCGCGGTCAGCGTCCTCAGCTCCGACGACCCGATCCGCGTCTTCCAGCAGTTCGCGACCGTCGACGACCTCTCGGGCGGGCGAGCGGAGATCATGGCGGGGCGCGGCTCGTTCATCGAGTCGTTCCCGCTCTTCGGGTACGACCTTCACGACTACGACCGGCTGTTCGAGGAGAAGCTCGAGCGCCTGCTCGAGATCCGCGCCCGCCACGCGGAGCTCGGCGTCCACCCGGCGCCGGTGCAGCCGATGCTGCCCGTGTGGATCGCGGTCGGCGGCACGCCCGAGTCGGCGGCGCGCGCCGGCATGCTCGGGCTGCCGATGGCCCTCGCGATCATCGGCGGCATGCCGGAGCGGTTCGCGCCGTTCGCGCAGATCCACCGGCAGGCTGCGATCGAGGCGGGCTTCGACCCCCCGCCGGCGCTCTCGATCAACTCGCACGGCTTCGTCGCCGAGACGTCGCAGGCCGCCGCCGACGAGGCGTTCCCCGCCTTCAAGTCGGTGATGGACCGCATCGGCCGCGAGCGCGGCTGGCTGCCGCTCGAGCGGCCGACCTTCGACGCCTCCCGCACCCTCCGGGGGGCCGCCTTTGTCGGCAGCCCGCAGGAAGTGGTGGAGAAGATCCTCTTCCAGCACGAGATCTTCGGCCACCACCGCTTCCTCGTGCAGTTCAGCGTCGGCCGGCTCCCCCATTCGAGCGTGCTGCGCTCGATCGAGCTCTTCGGTACGAAGGTGGCGCCTGTGGTGCGGAAGGAGCTCGCCGCCGCGCATATCCCCTAAACCGGTCAGCCCGTTTTACCGAAGTAGAGACGACGATGACGACGGCCGAGACATACGTCGAGACGGAGGCAGAGCGCGTCGAACGCTGGCGGACGCAGGAGCTTCTCCGCGTCGGCTTCGACTTCGAGACTGCGACCGTGATGGCTGCGGAGCCGGCGGTCGACCTGCACACGGCGATCAACCTCGTCGAGCGCGGCTGCCCGCCCGACCTCGCCGCGCGCATCCTCCTCTAGAGCGGCCAGCAGGCACAATGGGCGCCGGTGCGCGGCGTCCTCGCCTCCATTCCGTCGCCGCCGACGGGTGTCTACCACGTCGGCCCACTCACGATCCACATGTACGGGCTGATGCTCCTGCTCGGCATCGCCGCGTGCATCTGGCTCACCGGCCGCCGCTGGGTGCAGTGGGGCGGCGACTGGGATCTCGTCTACCGCGTCGCCATCTGGGGCGTGATCTTCGGGATCGTCGGCGCGCGCATCTACCACCTGATCACGAGCTGGAACCAGGACGCGGCCATCCACGCGCACTGGTACGGGCCGTTCGCCGTGTGGTCGGGCGGGCTCGGCATCTGGGGGGCGATCCCGTTCGGCACCGCCGCCGGCGCGGTCGTGGTGCGACGGTCGGGGAACTCGATCCGTCTCTTCATGGACGCCGTCGCGCCCGGCCTGCTGCTGGCGCAGGGGATCGGTCGCTGGGGCAACTACTGGAACCAGGAGCTGTACGGCAAGCACACGACCCTGCCGTGGGCGCTCGAGATCCATGGCAAAGGGCCCCTGAACGAGTACCACCCGACGTTCCTGTACGAGTTCACGTGGGACCTGCTGGCGGTCCTCGCGCTCCTCTGGATCGGCCGCCGCTGGCGGATCAAGCCGCCCGGGCTCTTCGCCCTCTACGTCGCGTTCTACACCGCGTTCCGCACGTACGAGGAGACGCTGCGCATCGACCCGTCCAACCATTTCCTCGGCGAGCGGATCAACTTCTGGGTCTCGCTCGTCACCTTCGCCGCCTCCGTCGCCTTCTTCGTCTGGTGGCAGTTCCTACGGAGGGAGCGGTCCGCGACGCCGGAGATCCGGAAGGCGCGGCCGGTGCCGAAGGGCCCCACCATGGCCGTCCCGAGGGGCCGCGTCCGGCAACGGGGGTAGGGTCCTTCGGGTGATCGTCCGCGAGCTGGAGCTCGATCTCGACGCCTTCGAGGGACCGTTCGACCTGCTGCTGACGCTCGTCCTGAAGGACGAGCTCGACCTGGCGGACGTCGACGTGGCCGCGATCGTCCTGGCCTTCCTCGAGCGGCTGGCCGAGCGGGAGGAGCTCGACCTCGACGCGTGCGGCGAGTTCCTCGTCCTCGTGTCCGCGCTGCTCGAGCTGAAGGCGCGCGGGCTCTTCCCCGACGAGGCTGCCGAGCTGGCGGAGCTGGAGCCGGAGGCGGCCGCCGAGGAGCTCGCGCGGCGGCTCGCCGAGTACCGGCGGATGAAGGAGGCGGCCGCGTGGCTGCGGGATCGGCTCGAGGTCGAGGGCGACCGCTATTTCCGCCTGGGGCCGGCGCCGCTCTCGCCGAAGGTGGAGCCGGAGCTCGCGCCCCAGGATCCCGAGAAGCTCGCGAGGGTGATCCGGCTGCTGGCGACCGCGCCGCCGGAGGTGTCGCTCTCGCATATGGCCCTGCGGTTCCCCCCCGTGACGCAGTTCCTCGAGCGGTTCCGGGCCGTCCTGCGGCGGCGGAACCGGTTCGACTTCGAGCAGGAGGTGGGGGAGCTGTCCCGTATCGAGCAGGCGGTGGCGTTCCTCGCACTGCTCGAGCTGCGCCGCGCAGGGGAGATCGCGATCGAGCAGGCCGCTCCGTTCGCCCCGATCAGGATTTCGCGAACCGACGTCGAAAGAGAGGATTCATGGACGCTCCGCTCCGCCTGATCTCCGCCAATCCGCTCGATCAGCTCGCGAAGACGGTCGAGGCGCTCCTGGTGGTGGCGTCGGCGCCGCTGACGGCTGCGGAGCTGGCGGAGGCGGCCGCGGACGACCCGGAGCGGGTCGAGGCCGCGCTCGGGCTCGTGGCCGAGCGGTACCGCGAGGGGCGCAGCGGCATCGTGCTCGAGCACGTCGCCGGCGGCTGGGCGTTCCGCGCGTCGCGCGAGGCGGCGGAGGCGTGCGCGCGGATGATGGAGAAGCCAGCGCAGCGGGGGCTGTCGCAGGCTGCGCTCGAGACGCTGGCGATCGTGGCGTACCTCGGGCCGTGCACCCGGCCGGATGTGGCGCGGATCCGCGGCGTGGCCGCCGATTCGGCGGTCGCGTCGCTGGCGGAGCGCGGGCTGATCGCGGAGGCGGGGCGGGACGAGGCGGCGGGCGGCGCGATCCGGTACCGGACGACGCCGCTTTTCGAGCGCGTGTTCGGGCTCGAGTCGCTTTCGCAGCTGCCGCGGCTCGACGACCTCGGCGCCGACGTGGACGAGATCCGCGGCCGGCTCCACGCGGTCGCCGAGAAGCGCACCGCCTGAGCGGGGCCTCAGGCGGCCGCGAGCATCGGCCGGTACGCGTTCGGGTGGCGGAAGGCCTCGAGCGCATGGCTCTTCGGGACTCGTGCGACGAAGGCGTCGCCCGTGCGGTCATCGGTGTAGTGGACGACTGCTAGGTCGGCTTCGACGTCCCAGAAGAGGTCGACGAGGATTCCGTTCTCGGCCCGGCTGGCGAGCTCTCTGATCATGCGGATGAGAATCGACTGTCGCCGGCTTGCGTGGATCGGGACATGGCCTGATCCACGCTGCGGACTTCCCGCTCCGCGCGGGAACTGGACCTGTCCCCACGAGGGCTCGGTCGTGGTTCGGCCGTGTCTATAGGAGGCGCATCGTAATGAGCCGGCCAGCGAGGACGAACAACGCGGTGAAGGCGAGGGCGACGGCGTAGAAGTCGACGGCGAAGTGGCCGACGACGGCTGCCCGCACGGCGATGCCGGCGGTCACGCCGAGGAGCCATGTCGCACCGAGCCGAAGCCCACCGCCGCGCGCATACAGCCGCACGAGCAACGCTGCCGCGAGCCAGCCGCCGAGGAGGCACAGCGCATCCCGCACGAACGCGCCTCCCGACGCGTGGTGCGTCGTCACCCCGACCGCCACGAACACGAGGAGCGCGAGCGCGTCTACAACAGCCGGGCGGAGACCAGGACGAGCCATGCCAGGATCGCAGCGTAGAACCGCACTCGATCAGACCGAGCTGCGGCCGGCTTCACGGTCGCCGAGAAGCGCACCGCCTGAACATGTCCCCGAGAGGCACGGCCAGTGCCAGGCACGGTTACAGCAGCTTGGCGAATCGTCGACGGGGTCGACCGTGAGCAGCCGCGGCAAGCTTCGAGCTTCACTCGGTTACGGGCACGTGGGAAGCGTCACGTTCTCGTGACATCGGCGTAGCCGTGCCTGGCACCGGCCATGTCTGTTGCGGCTCGACCGAGCGGCTGCGTCACAGCTTGCGGATGATGTCCTCGGCCTCTTCGCGTGTGAAGGCGCGCAGCGTCTCGGTGTCCTCCGCGCCGCCGGCTCCGAGCCTCGTCACGATCTCGAGCGCGACCTGGTCGTTCGGCGCCTCGAACACCTCGACGACGTCGTATCGGCCGAACGTCACCCAGACGCCGACGAGCTTCCCGCCGGCCTCCTCGATCAGCCGCTCGCCGTCCTCGACCCGGTCGCGCCAGGCCGGCAGCCCCGCCCGCCCAGCGGTCGTCCACCGCATCAGGGAGATGTAGTGCGGCACTCGCCGTATCTTCTCAAGCCGTGCGCCTGAACGCCTATCTCGCCCGGGCCGGCGTCGCCTCGCGCCGTCGCGCCGACGACCTGATCAAGGCGGGCCGCGTCACCGTCAACGGCGCGCCGGGGCAGCTGAACACCTTCGTCGAATCTCGCGACCGCGTGGAGGTGGACGGACGGCCTGTCGGGCTGCAGCGCCTCGCGTACGTCCTCCTGAACAAGCCCGCCGGCGTCGTCACGACCGCGCGCGACCCGCAGGGGCGCCCGACCGTCGTCGACCTCGTCCGCGTCGAGTCGCGCGTCGTCCCCGTCGGCAGGCTCGACGCCGAGACGACGGGCGCGCTCCTCCTCACGAACGACGGCCCGCTCGCGCACACGCTCGCGCACCCGCGCTACGGGGTGGAGAAGGTCTACGTCGCCGACGTGGAGGGAGAGCCGGACGACGCGTCCCTCGAACGCCTCGGCACCGGCATCGACCTCGAGGACGGCCGCACCGCGCCCGCGCGCGTCCGCCGCCTCACGCGCTCGCGCCTCGAGCTCGCCATCCACGAGGGGCGCAACCGCCAGGTCCGGCGCATGCTCGACGCAGTTGGCCATCCCGTCCGGCACCTCCATCGCAGCGAATACGCAGGACTCACCGTGGAGGGGCTGGATCCGGGAGGCTGGCGCGAGCTCGAGCCCTCCGAGGTGGAGCAGCTACGCCGCTTGTGAACGCGCCGTAACGGCGCCGTGACAAGCCGTGGACCGGCCTTGTTTGGATCCCGGCGGGCCGGATAGCCTCGCTTCGTCGTCACGTCCTAACGGTAGGGGGAGGAAATGAGAAGAGGAGTTCGGGCCGCAGCTGCGGCGGTCGCGATTGCGGCTGCCGTCGCTGCGGCGTTCACCGCGTCGTCGCGGACCTCCGCAGCGACAGGGTCCGCCGCATCGACGTCGTGCCATCTGGCGAACGGCATCCAGCACGTGATCGAGGTCACGTTCGACAACGTCCACTTCAACCGCGACAACCCGAACGTGCTGTCCGATCTCGAGCAGATGCCCGCGCTCGACGACTTCATCACGAGCAACGGCACGATGCTCTCGAACAACCACACGCCGATGATCGGCCACACCGCCGACGACATCATCACGAATCTCAGCGGTCTCTACGGCGATCGTCAGGGCCAAGGCCTCACGAACTCGTACGAGACCTACAACTCGTCCGGCACGGTGACCTCGAAGAGCTCGTTCGCCTACTGGACGAGCACGTACGGCCTCGACTCGTTCCCCAACCAGCCGTACTCGGCCAAGGTCCCCGCGGCCGGTTCGCCGCCGGCGACGCCGCCGGCGCCGTGGGTGCCGTTCACGCGGGCAGGGTGCGATGTCGGCGGCGTCTCCACCGCCAACATCGAGCTCGAGAACGTGAACCCCGATCTCGCCAACTTCTTCGGCGCGAACTCGCCCGAGGTCATGCAGCTCAACGCCGATCCCGATTCGTTCAAGGATCAAGAGGTCGCCGACTACGTCGGACTCGGCGTCCACTGCGCACAGGGCAGCAGCTTCTGCTCGACGGACTCGAGGCCGGTGAACGACGTCCTGCCGGACGAGCCGGGCGGCTACAGCGGCTTCCAGGCCGTCTTCGGGCACAAGTACCTGCAGCCGCAGCTGAAGGCGGCCGCGAACTCGAGCGGCGGCATGCGCGTGGTGAACGGCCATTCGTACGAGGTGTACGACGCGGCCGGCAACCTCGTCGATCTCAGCGGCAAGGAGATCGACGGCGCGTTCCTGCCGGCAGGCGACGCGGGGTTCCCGGGCTTCGGCGGCATCTCGGCCGCACAGTCGCTCGCCTACGTGGCGGACATGCAGGAGTCAGGCGTCCCCGTCACGTACGCGTACATCTCCGACGCGCACGACAAGAAGACCGGTCAGACCGGCTGCTCGAGCCCGGGCGGCACGTTCGGCCCTGCGGATGCCTGTTACAAGCAGACGCTGGCCAACTACAACACGGCGTTCGCGACGTTCTTCCAGCGGCTTGCCGACGACGGCATCAACAAGAGCAACACGCTGTTCGTGTTCGCGGCGGACGAAGGCGACCACTTCGCCGGCGCGAACGTCGACCGCGCGGTCACTCCGACGTGCAGCGGTACTCCCGACACGCTCGGCTACAGCTGTAGCTACTCGACCGGGCAGATCGGTGAGCAGCAGGTCTCGATCCACGGGCTCCTTTCGTCGCAGGAGGGCAATTCGACGCCCTTCTACAACGAGCCGCAGGGAAACGCGGTGTTCATCACCGGCAACCCCGGCCCGACGAGCTCGACGACGCGCACGCTCGAGCGGGACTTCCTCAAGGCGACGGTGAACGACACCTACGACAACACCACTGAGACGGTTGCGGCCTACGGGGCCGATCCCGAGGTGGAGCAGCTGTTGCACTTCGTGGACGCTGATCCGAACCGCACGCCGTCGTTCACCGTGTTCCCGAGGCCGGACTTCTACATGTCGACCGGCACCGGCGATCCATCGAGCCCGAGCACGCCGAACTGTCCGACGTCGACACCGGACACCGCGGCGGCGAACTGCGTCGTCATCAACAACTCGTTCGCGTGGGACCACGGGTACTACGCGCCCGAGATCGACAACACGTGGCTCGGTCTCGTCGGTCCAGGTGTCGCTCACAAGGGCGTCGACGGATTCACCTCCGGTGAGGGGCCGAGCTCGCAGGACGGCTCCAACCAGAACCCGGAGCCCGTCACCTCGCTGAAGAATCCGGGCACGTGGGCCGACCACACGGACATCAGGCCGACCATCCTGGCTCTGACCGGGCTGAAGGACGACTACGTCGACGACGGCCGCGTCCTCGTCGAGGACCTGACGGTGTCGCCCGGCAGGACGTCGCAGCCTGGGTTCGACGCGCTGGCGAAGTGCTACAAGCAGCTGAACGCGAGCGTCGGCGAGTTCGGCACCGACGTGCTCGTGGCCGACACCGCCGCGTTGAAGACCGGCACGTCGACGAACGACGCGCGGTATCTGGCGGCGCTCACGAAGATCAAGGTGGTCGGCGCGACGCGCGATGCGCTCGCGGGCAGGATCAAGAACGACCTGTTCGACGCGGAGTTCAACAACAAGACGATCCCTGCGGTCGTCGACCTGGCGCTGTGCCGCGCCGTGCTCGCGACCGCCGACGCGCTCGATCGCTGAACCGACTTACAAGCCACGCGGGCGGGCCGCTCCGAAAAAGCGGCCCGCCTCGGGCTTCACGAAGCCCATGCGCTCGTAGATCTGCTCGAGCGTCGGCTCGCTCGCGCGGCGCGCCTTCTCCGCGCCGACTGCCAGCAGCCGTTGCAGCTCGCGTTCGTCCGTGCGCAGCTGCTCGAAGCGCTCGCGGATCGGCGACAGCAGCTCGACCACCGACTCTCCGACAGCCTCCTTCAGCTCGCCGTAGCCGGCGTTCTCGAACCGCTTCGTCAAGGCGTCGATCGTCTCGCCGGTCGCGACCGACATGATCTCGATCAGGTTGGAAACGCCCGGCTTCTCCGCCGGGTCGTACCGCACCTCGCGTCCGGAGTCGGTCACGGCCGACTTGAACTTCTTCCGGATCGCGTCGGGCGAGTCCGTCATGTACACGGCGCCCTGCTCGGACGAGAGCGTCGTCGACATCTTCGACGTCGGATCCTGCAGGTCCATGATGCGGCCGCCGATCTCCGGGTACTGCCCGTCGGGCACGCGGAACGTCTCGCCGTAGCGGTAGTTGAAGCGCTCGGCGATGTCGCGCGCGAGCTCCAGGTGCTGCCGCTGGTCGTCCCCGATCGGGACGAGATCGGTCTGGTACAGGAGGATGTCGCCCGCCATGAGCACCGGATACGTGAACAGGCCGGCCGAGACGAACTCGTGCCGGTCCGACTTCTCCTTGAACTGGGTCATCCGGCCCAGCTGGCCGTAGCTCGCGACGGCCGACAGCAGCCAGGACGCCTCGGCGTGCGCGGTGACGTGGCTCTGGCAGAAGACGGTCGATCGCTCCTCGTCGAGACCGGTGGCGAAGAGCATCGCCGCCAGGTCGAGCGTCGAGCTGCGCAGCTCGGCCGGGTCGTACTCGACCGTGATCGAGTGCAGGTCGACGATGCAGAAGAACGCGTCGCCGGCCTCCTGGGTCTCGACGTACTGGCGGAAGCCGCCGCTGTAGTTGCCGAGGGTCTTCCTTCCCGTCGGCTGGATCCCGGAGAACACGCGGGGCTTGTCGGCCATGGCGGTTGATTCTGCCTAAGCTGTCCCCATGGCAGTCACCGGTGCTCCCGAGCTCCTCATCGTCATGGGCGCGAACGCCACGCCCGACCAGGTGGACGACGTCGTCGCCCGCCTCGAGGAGGCCGGCTGCGGCGCGGTGGTGACGCCCGGCCGTGAGGCGACCGTCATCGGGGCGATCGGCGAGCGCGAACTGCTCGCGGCGCTCCCGCTCGAGGGCTACGCCGGCGTCGAGCAGGTGCTGCCGATCCTCAAGCCGTACAAGCTCGTCTCCCGCGAGCTGTCTCCGGATCCGACGGTGATCGAGGCCCGCGGCCGCCGCATCGGCGACGGCTACTTCGGCTTCATCGCCGGGCCGTGCAGCGTCGAGTCGCGGGAGCAGACGCTCGAGACGGCGCGCGCAGTCGCCGCTGC
>Ga0070741_10014899_pt1 | contig 13327 bp, 8 predicted proteins | sample Coa_R1_4_FD_66440 | JGI IMG/M metagenome (GOLD analysis project Ga0070741, IMG submission 66440) | Surface soil microbial communities from Centralia Pennsylvania, which are recovering from an underground coalmine fire - Coalmine... | ecosystem: Environmental > Terrestrial > Soil > Unclassified ... | reverse complement strand
TGTTGGCGCTCCTGGTTCGGCGAACCTGAAGAACCAGGCGCACCGGGAGAACGCGGAGAACCGGGAGAACCGGGAGAACGCGGAGAACCGGGAGAACCCGGAGAACCGCGAGAACCCCGAGAACCCTGAGCACCGCGAGAACCCCGAGAACCCTGAGAACCCGCAGAACCGCGAGAACCCGAGAACCCGAGAACCAAACGCTATACTCACATCAATGAAGTTCGCCCCGGAGTACGTCACCTACGTCCTCAACGAAAACTTCGAGGACGCCAAGGCGCTCTTCCTGTCGCCGTTGATGGCGCTGCACTACGCGCACCTCGTCATGCTCGCCGAGCAGCGGATCATCTCGCCCGAGGACGCCCGCGCCATCCGCGCCGGGCTCGATTCGATTTCGCTCGAAGAGGTGCGGGACGCGAAGTACGACGGCAGCTACGAGGATCTCTTCTTCTTCATCGAGCGCCTGATCGTCGCCGCGTGCGGCGAGGACACCGCCGGCCGCCTGCACACCGCGCGCTCCCGCAACGACATCGACATGACGATGTACCGGATGCGGCAGCGCGAGTTCATCCTCGGCCTGCTGTCCGCGACCCATCAGTTGCGGCGAACGCTGCTCGAGGTCGCCGACCGCCACCGGCAGACGGTGCTCGCCGTCCACACGCACACGCAGCGCGCGCAGCCGACGACCGTCGCGCACTACCTGCTCGCGGTCATCGAGCAGCTGGAGCGCGACGCCATCCGGCTCCGGGGTGCTTACGAGCGCACCAATCGCAATCCGCTCGGCGCCTGCGCGATTACCGGAACCGGATTTCCGATCGACCGCGACACCACCTCCGAGCTGCTCGGCTTCCTCGGCCCGACGGGGAACACGTACGGCAGCATCGCCACCGTCGACTACCTGCTCGAGAGCACCTCGTCGGCGGCGGTCCTGCTGACCGGACACGGCCGGTTCGTCCAGGATCTGCTGCTCTGGAGCACCGCCGAGTTCAGCTACATCGGCTTCGGCGACGGCTACGTGCAGGGCAGCAGCATCATGCCGCAGAAGCGCAACCCCGTCGCGATCGAGCACGCCCGCGCGATCGGCAGCAAGGCGCTCGGCGAGGCGCTGGCGATCATCACCGCCGTCCACAACACGCCTTTCGGCGACATCGTCGACACCGAGGACGATCTGCAGCCGCTCGTCTTCGCGATGTTTCGCGACGCCACGCGCGCCGTCAAGCTCGTCGCCGCCGCGATGACGACCGCGGAATTCGATTCGAGGCGGCTCGAATCGCGTGCCGCCGACGGGTGGACGACGCTGACGGAGCTCGCCGACACGCTGGTCCGCGACCAGGGGCTGCCGTTCCGGACCGCGCACGGCATCGCGCGGCGGCTGATGCACGAACGCGAGAAGGATCCGAGCGTGTCGCTCTCGTGGACGCTCGCGAAGGCGTCCTCCGACCTGCTCGGGACGCCGCTCAACTACAACGACGAGCAGCTGGCCACGATCCTCAGCGCGCGGCACTTCGTCGACGTGCGGCGGACCTTCGGCGGTCCCGCGCCCGAGGAGACGGCGCGCGCGATCGCCGCGTCGAGAGCGCAGCTCGCCGCCGACGACGAGTGGTGGCAGCGGGCCACCGCCGCGCTGTCGGACGCCGAGCGGCGGTTGACGGAGCGGAGCGCCGCGCTGTGACGCGCACCTACGTGCGCGTCATCGTCCTCGAGGCGGTGATCATCGCGCTGCTCTGGACGTTCGGCCGCCTGTTCGTCTGATGCGCGCCGTCGACTGGGCCGTCGTTGTCGCCTACATCACCTGGATCGTCGTCGACGGATTGAGGCGGTCGAAGCGCACCGACGAGGTCGACGGGTACTTCCTCGCGAACCGGTCGCTGCCGTGGTGGGTCGCGGGGTTGTCGGTGATGGCCACGCAGATGAGCGCCGTGACCATCGTCGCGACGACCGGCCTCGGCTACGCGACGGGCCTCCGCTTCGTGCAGCTGTATTTCGGCCTGCCGATCGCGATGGTCATCCTCTCCGTGACCGTCGTGCCGTTCTTCACCCGCGCCCGCGTCTACACGGCGTACGAATACCTCGAACAGCGCTTCGACGTGCGCACGCGATCCGCCGCGGCGCTGCTGTTCCTCGTCGGGCGCGCGGCGTCCCTCGGCGTCACGCTGGCGGCGCCGGCCGTCGTCATGTCGTCGATCCTCGGGTGGACGATGCCGGTGACGGTGCTGGCGATCTGCGTGCCGATGATCGTCTACACGACGTTCGGCGGCGTGCAGGCGGTGGCCTGGACCGACGTCAAGCAGATGTTCATCGTCGTCGGCGGCATGCTGTCGGCGGTCGGCATCCTGCTGTTCGGCATCGTCCGGCATGTCGGCATCGGGCACGCGCTGCATCTCGCCGGCGCGACGGGACGGCTGCAGGCGGTCGATTTCAAGGTGAGCGCCAGCGAGACTTACACGTTCTGGTCGGGGATCATCGGCGGCGTGTTCCTGATGCTCTCGTACTTCGGCTGCGACCAGAGCCAGGTGCAGCGGTATCTGACCGCGCGATCCGAGAACGAATCGCGCCGGTCGCTCCTGATGAGCGCGTACGTGAAGATTCCGCTGCAGCTGCTCGTGCTGTCGACCGGCGTGCTGGTGTTCGTGTTCTACCTGTTCGAGCCGCCGCCGATGCTGTTCAACCGCACGCACGACGAGGCGATCGCCGCCAGCCCGTACGCGGCGCAGTACGCCGAGCTGCAGCGCGAGTTCGACGGGGCCGTGGCCGAGCGGCAGCGCGCCGCCGAGGGCGACGACCGCAGCGCGTTTCTCGCCGGCGATTCGCACGTCCGCGCCGTGCGGGGCCGCGCCGTCGACGTGCTGCGGCGGGCGACCGGCGACGCGAGCTACAACGACATCAACTACGTCTTTCCGACCTTCATCACCACGCACATGCCCGTCGGCCTCGTCGGACTGATGATCGCGGCGATCTTCGCCGCCGCGATGTCGTCGAGCGGCGGAGAGCTGAACTCGCTGGCGACGTCGACGATCATCGACTTCTATCGCCGACACTTCGTCACAGGGGCGTCGGAGTCGCACTACCTGGCCGTTTCGAAGGCGGCGACGATCTTCTGGGGGCTGTTCGCGTGCGTCGTGGCGATGCAGGCGGCGAGCCAGGGATCGCTGATCGAGGTGGTGAACCGGTACGGATCGTACGTCTACGGTTCGCTGCTCGGCGTGTTCATCCTCGCGATCGGCTTCAGGCGCGCGAAGGCGCGCGGCGCGTTCTACGGCCTGATCGCCGGCATGATCGCCGTCATCGTGTCGGCGGTGACGATGACGTGGCTGTCGTACCTCTGGTACAACGTCATAGGGGCTGCCGTCGCAGTCGGCGTCGGACTCCTGCTCTCCATCTGACGCGCAGCGCCGTCGCGACGACGATCAGCAGCGCGCACCCCTCGACGTACACCTTCTCCGCATCGATCCAGTCGACCGGGTTGTTCTGCAGGTTCGGGTCCGACAGGACGCCGTGCACGAAGAACACCGCCGCGGCCGCGTACGCGGTGTAGTGCAGCGCCTTCCAGGTGCGATGCGCGTACAGCCGGCGGAAGTACGACGTGGTGACGACGAACGCGACGAGGTAGAAGGCGACCGCGCCCAGCGTGTTCGTGAACGGCTGCACCGGCGACCAGATGGGCACCAGCAGATCGAAGACGCGAAACGCCTCGCGGCCGCCCTTGTTCGGCACGGTGAGCAGGATCAGCGCGTGCGTCGCCGCCGTGGCGAGGCCGATGTAGCCGAGCCAGTTGTGGAAGGTGAAGAGCTTCACGCGCCGCCGCGGCCACTGGCGCAGCGGGTTGTAGCCGCTCGACAGCAGCAGCCCGAGCAGGATCTGGGCGGTGAAGATGCCGATCGCGGTCAGTCCGACGACCGAAGAGACGTCGATCGCGCTCGGCATCCTGCCTATCAGAACATGAATCGCGCCTGCAGCTGAAACATGCGCGGCGGATCGATGTTGGCCAGCGCCGGGAGGGCGTTCGACGCGCTGCCCGCGGCGACGAGCTGCCCGAACGTCGGGTTGACCGTCGCGGCGTCGCCGTACACCGTCTGCGCCCGCCCGAGCAGATTCGCGTGGTTGAAGAGGTTGAAGCCCTCGAGCCGCAGCAGAATCGTGTGCTTGGACGTCGGCTTGATGCGGCCTTCGACGAAGAGCGACACGTCCTGGGTGGCGGTGCCGCGGAAGGTCGATTTGCCGACGACGGCGCCGCCGATCACCGGCCGATCGTTGTTGATGCCGTCGCCGTTGTTGTCGATCCCCGTCGTGGCGGTGAAGGGACGCGCCGAGGCGAGCTGCGTCACCGTCCCGGCGGTGATGTTCAGCGGGAACCGGTAGCTGAGCGTGATGACGGCGCGATGGCGCTGGTCGAGCAGGCTGGGTCCGCGCTCCTCTTCGCCGAGACGCGAGATGATGCTCTGGTTCGGGCCGACGCCGTTGCCGTCGGGTTCGGTCGTGTTGGTCGCCTTCGACAGCGTGTAGCTGAGGGCGCCGTACACGCGCGCGTCGCCGCGATAGCTCAGCTCCGTCGTCAGGCCGTCGTAGTCGGCGACGCCGAGGTTCGTCAGCACGTTCACCTGGCGGACGCCGCCGTTCACCGGCAGAATCGGCCGCGTGGCGTTGGCCGCCGCCACCGTGCGCACCTGGCCCGGCGCGGTGCGATCGAACACCGAAGGCGCGTTGAGATCGACGGTCCGCTGCAGGTCGCTCCAATGCTGCTTCACGTAGTCGGCGCTGACGAACACGCCGTGTCCGAGCTGGCGCTCGGCGCCGATCGATGCCACCTGGCTCTTCGGGTTGACGAGCTCGCTCGGGTAGTTCGGCAGCTTGCTGAAATCGAGGCCGTACCTGGCGAACTGCGCCTGGTAGAAGTCCGCCATGCCCGCGCGAATGGTGATGTCGCGCGCCGGAAGCTGCGACGGCGCGAGCGCGCGCGCATCGAACGACAGCGGCAGGCACGGGCCGGTCAGGCACGTCGGAAATCCGAACTGCCCCGGCGTCGCCGTGTAGGTGGTGAGGCCGTCCAGCCCGTTCACCAGATAGCCGGCGACCACGTTCGCGATGAGCTGGGTGTAGTAGAGCCCGTAGCCGCCGCGGATCGACAGGCGCGAGTCGTTGGCCGGATGCCACCCGAAGCCGACGCGCGGCGCCACGTCCGCGTGCGAGTCGCTCAACGACTGGTCGTCGTACCGCACGCCGAGATCGAGCGTGAGATCCGTGTTCACGCGGTACGTGTCCTGCGCGTAGATCGACGTGAGCCACTGCGTCAGCTCGTAGCTGTTGATGCCGAAGTCGATCGGCTGCGTGTAGTTCTGCACGTCGGCGAGCGTCAGCTGATCGAACGGCTTCGTCGTCGTGTTGAGGAAGGTGAAGGTGCCGAGGACGGCGGTGCCCGGTTCGGAGCCGAAGCCGCCGGAAGTGTGGCGCGCCGCGCTGCCGCCGACGCGCAGGTTGTGCGCGCCGCGCGACCAGGTGAGCGTGTCGGAGAACTGCGCCTGACGGCTGTGCACGTCGGTGAGACGCGACTGGCCGATCGTGAACGGCACCGCCCCCGCGCGCGTGTACGTCGTCGAGAGGTTCGCCGCTTCCCAGCGGGTGACCGGGTCGCCGTCGTTGTAGCCGGCGCGCAGCTCGTTCAGGAGGTTCGAGCCGAGGACCCACGTGTGCGTGCCGTTGACCGTCACCGCGCCGCGCGTGTACTTCCGCGCGACGCTGGGCGCGCTGGTGCCGCCGACGGCGTCGTTGGGGTTGGTGTCGAAGAAGCGGTCGACGTTCGTCCGAACGGTCAGCGTCTGCATCGGCGTCAGCTTGTGATCGACGCGGCCGTTGAAGAGACCCTGCCGGTAGTTGCCGACGTACGCGAGGTTGCCGTCGGCGGGCAGCAGGAACGCCGGCAGGCTGGTCGAGAGGAACGTGGTGCGATCCTGGCGCGTGTAGTCGCCGGACATGAAGAGGAAGGTGCGGTCCCGGACGATCGGCGCGCCGATGGTGCCGGAGATCTGGTTCAGCACGTCGGGAACGTCAGCCGGGTTGATCGCCGTCAGCGTCGACGGCGTGATGCAGGTTGCGACCGCCGGCGGGCAGAAGCCGTCGGTGCCGAACGTCTTCGCCTGCCACGACTCCGGCCGGTCCATGTACAGCGCCTCGCCGTGCAGATCGTTGGTGCCGCTCTTCGTCACGATGTTCATCGCCGGACCCGCGGTCCAGCCGAACTCGGCGGAGAACGCGTTGGAGAGCACCGACACCTCCTGCACGGCGCCGAGCGGAACGGTCGTGATCGCCGTCTGGCGGCCCCACCCCTCGTCGATGTTGGCGCCGTCGAGCATGTAGGTGACGGTGCGGCGGCTCCCTCCCGCGGTGACGAAGTACGTGGCGTTGACGAAGAGATCGCCCGTGCCCTTGCCTTGACGGAACGCCGAGTTGAGCAGCGGCAGCGTCGTGATCTTCCGGCCGAGGATCGGCGTCTCGTCGACCGTGCGACCGTCGAGGCGATCGCCGATCTGCGGATCGGCGCGGACGCCCTCGGCCGTGCCGTACACCGTCACTTCGGACTGCGCGCCGCCGACCTGCAGCTTGACGCGGAGCGTCGCCGTCTCGCCCGAGCGCAGCGCGACGCCGCCGCGTTTTTCGGTCGCGAACCCGGGCTTCGACACCGACACCGTGTACGTGCCGGTCAGCGACAGCGCGGGAAAGCTCGCGCTGCCGTCGGACCCCGACGCGAAGGTGCGCGAATCGCCGGTCTGCTCGTTGGCCACTTCGACCGTCGCGTCGGGGACCGCGGCGCCGGACTGATCGCTCACGATCACGACGATCGTCGACGTGTTCGGCGATTGCGCGAACAGGAACAGCGCGAGAAGGGCAGCGGTCATTTCGGCGTCACCACGTAATCCTTGAAGTAGCTCGTCGAATCGGTCTTCGACCACAGGCCGACCTTGCCGGCGATCGGCGCGCGGAGGACCGGGTTGTTCGCCGGCAGGAGATCGGGGTTCGGCGCCGCGCCGTCGCGGCCCGGCGGCGGCGCGCTGCCGAGCGTATAGGTGAGCACGCGCGCCCCGTCGAGCGATCCGTAGATGTTCGCGCCGTCGACTTCGAGCTTCAGCTCGTGCCACTTCTCGCGATCGCCGGGCGCGGTCAAGAGGATGCCGTCGCGCGGCCGGATCAACGGGCGGCGGATGCCGTTGTGGAACTCCCACAGGATGACGTTGTGCTCGGTGTCGTTGTAGCGCAGCGCGAGCCAGTCGCCGTTCGGCTTGACGTTGAAGAGAATGCCCGAGCAGCGATCGAGATCGCCGGCGACCGTCTTGAACTTCATCGCGATCGAGCCGTTCGAGAACGAGTCGACGCTCTTCAGCACCGCGACGGGGTAGTAGGCGAACTGCTTCGCGTTGTCCATCAGCTCTTCGTTCGACGTGCCGTACAGCTTGCGGGCGCTCTCGACGAGCAGCTTCGTCGGATTGTCCTTGCTTGCCACCCACGGCCGGCCGTCGACCATGATCGCGTTCTCGCCGCCGTCGTTGACGACCGTCCAGGTGCCGACGATCGGTTCGAACGTCGTCGGCGGCCTGCCGACGCGCTCGTGGGCCAAATCGACTTTGACCTCGGCCGCGGCGATCGCCGCCGCCGCCACTGCCACGACCATCCATTTCATAGCGTTCTCCTGCGAGCGAAAACGGCCGCGGCGACGCCGAGCGCCGGCCAGATGCCGTAGAACACGGCGGCCGCGCCTTTCGGCGGCACCGCCAGCGGGTGGCCGCGGAAGATCTCGTCGGTCTCGGGCGGCGCGGCGACGCCCGCGAGGTCGTAGATCGTCTCGAGGACGCTGTCGGCGGTGGTGGCGCGCGTCATCGCGCGCTTGCCGTTCAGCTCGTACCAGATCTCGCCGTAGTGCGCGCTGGTCTGCTCGAAGAGGCCGATCGAGGTGGCCGAGACGTACTGCACCTGCACGCGGGGCAGCGCGCGCCGCAGCTTCGAGAGCGCGCGGCGCTCGAGGTCGGCGCGCCGCGGATCCTCGGGTGCGAGGTGCGCCTCGATGCGCAGCGGCCCCGCGATCTGCTTCAGCGCCTCTTCGTCCGGCCGCGGGAACGAGTTCATGCGGTTCTCGGACCAGTCCCAGCTCGGGGTGACGAAGGTGCACGCGACGATCGCGGCGGCCGCGATCGCACCGACGCCGATCGACTCCGACGCGCGCCGACGGACCGCGACGCCGAGCCGCATCCAGACGGCCGCGATCGCGAGGCCGGCGCCGACGAGCACGAGCGCAATCAGCACGACGTCGAGCCGGACGAGCCCGTGCTGGAACTCGGCGACCATCGCCGTCGGCGTGTAGCCCGCAATCCGATCCCAGATGCCGCCCTGGACGGCGGCGATGAAGTTGAGGATCCAGGTCCCGACGGTGACCGACAGCGTGAGGATGGCGGCGGTCGACGGATGTTCCGTGAGCGACGCCGTCGCCGCGGCGAGCGACACGGCGAGTCCCGCGTTGAGCACGTGGCCGCCCTCAACCGTGACGAGCTCGGGCGGGTACAGGCTGCCGCCGTACGCGCGCCACAACACGATCGCCAGCAGCGGCGCCGCCATCGCGAGCATCCACGCGGCGAGCAGCACCAGCGCTTTCGCGCCGACACGCGCGACCGGCGGCATCGGATGCTGCAGCTCGATCTTCAGCGCGCCGCTCTGGCGGTCGCCGGAGACGAGGCGAATGGCGACGAACGGCAGCAGAAACGCGGCGGCGACCTCGCACGCGCTGAAGGTCGGCGCCCACACGCCGACGAGCGGCGAGAACGCTTCGCCCACTCCCGCGGCGGTGCCGTTCAGCCCGCTCGCCTCTGCGTACGTGCGCACCGCGCCGATGAACGACACGCCGACGAGCGGTCCCATCGCCACGAGCATCACCCACCAGGAGCGCGACGCCACCAGCTCGCGCGCCTCCTTTTCGACCAGCCACGAAAAGGCGGATCTACGTGAGCGCAAGGAAGGCGTCCTCGAGGGTGTCGGTCTGCGTGCGGCCGGTGATCTCGCCGAGCGACCCGTGACCGCACACGCGGCCGCCGCTGAGCAGGATGAAGCGGTCGCACCAGCGGGCCGCGTCGGAGATCTGGTGGATCGAGAGGAAGAGCGTCCGGCCGCTCGACGCGAACCCGCGGAGCGCGGAGCCGATCTCGCGCGTCTGCTTCAGGTCGAGTCCGTCGAACGGTTCGTCGGCGAGCAGGATCGGCGCCGGCGTCAGCAGGCCGATCGCGAGGAGGACACGCTTGCGCTGGCCCTTCGACAACTCGCCAATCCGCGAGTCGAGCAGCGGTTCGAGATCGAAGACGCGGACGAGATCGCCGATGCCGCCGTCATCCGGGCCTTCGACCCGATGTGCCGCCGCGTCGACCGCGGCACCGAAGAACCCGTCGGCGAACGCGAGCGCCCAGCGAACGGTCTGCTGCGGCCACGGCGCCACGCCGTCGGGCAGATAGAAGAACGCCCGCGACCGCTCGGCGGGAGACATCACGTGACCGTCGCGCGACACGGCGCCGCCGTCCGCCGGCAGGACGCCGGCGAGACATTCGAACAGCGTCGTCTTTCCGGAACCGTTGGGGCCGATGAGCCCGAGTACCTCGGCCGGCTGAATTGAGAAGGACACGTCGCCGAGCGCGGTGACGTGTCCGTACCGCTTGGTGAGATGCGAGACCTGGAGCACCAGCCGAAAAATGTACCGAAAGCGGCAGCGCTACTACCAACCGCCGTACGTGCCCGCGCCGCTTATCGCTGCTGGTCCGTCGAGCTCCTCGCCGGGGCGTTCTTCACGTATCGGTCGAACCAGGCGACACGCTCCGCCAGCACGTGCAGCAGCGTCTCGCGCGCGGCGTAGCCGTGCGCCTCGTTCGGCAGCATGACGAGCCGGACCGTTCCGCCCAGCCCCTTGATGGCCGCGTACAGCCGCTCGGAGTTGATCGGATAGGTGCCCGTGTTGTCGTCCGCTTCGCCGTGCATCAGCAGGATCGGGTCCTTGATCTGGTTCGCGTACCAGAACGGCGACATCTTCGCGTAGAGATCCGGCACGTCCCAGAAGGTGCGGCGCTCGTTCTGGAAGCCGAACGGCGTCAGCGTGCGGTTGTAGGCGCCGCTCTCCGCGAACCCGGCGCGGAAGAGCCGCGAGTGCGCGAGAAGGTTCGCGGTCATGAAGCCGCCGTAGCTGTGGCCGCCGATGCCGATGCGATCCCGATCGGCGACGCCCATCTCGACGACCTTGTTCACCGCGGCTTCGGCGCTCGCCACCAGCTGCTCGATGTAGGTGTCGTTCGCCGTTTCGCCCGGCCCCACGATCGGCATCGTCGGGTTGTCGAAGATCGCGTAGCCGGAGAGGAGCAGGAACATGTGCGAGTAGCCGCGCAGCAGCGTGAACTGGTTCGGCGAGCCGGTCACCTGGCCCGCCGTGTCGGCGTCGCCGAATTCGCGCGGATACGCCCACATCACGAGCGGCACCTTCTGCCCCTGCTTGTAGCCGGGCGGCAGGTACAGCGTGCCCGACAGCGTGACGCCGTCGCCGCGCTTGTAGGTGACGAACTGGCGCAGGATCTCGCGGACCTGCGGCTGCGGATCGCCGAAGTCGGTGATCTTCCGGCGCGTGTTCGCGGCGAGATCGCGGACGTAGTAGTTCGGCACGTCCTTCTGCGACTCGTACCGCGTGAGCACCTTCGTCATCTCGTCGTTCATCGGCGCGACGAACGTCTCGAGCGCTTCGCCGCCCGATCGGAACAGCCGTTCCGTCTTCAGCGTCTTGAGGTTCAGCCGATCGACGAACGGCCGATCGCCCTCCGGCGTGGCGCCTTCGCCCGCCAGGAAGATGTCGTCGCCGCGCTGGATCACCGCGCCGCCGCCGAACCCCCCGCGTCCGCCGCCCCGCGCACCCGAATCGCGGCGCGACACCGGCGATCCGGGGTTGTCGTAGGCGGCGTCCTGCTTGCGATCCCAGAGTTTCCGCGGCGGCGCGCCCGGCTCGAGCAGCCACGTGCGCGTGCGGCGCGTGACGCGATCGTTCTCCGTCAGCAGGCCGATGCCCTTGTCGGTGTAGGCGAGCCCGCCGTACCGCCATTCGGTCTTCGCGATCTCGACCGGCTCGCCGGTGAACGGCGCCGCCAGCGACATCACGCGGTCGCGGAACGGAACCTTCGCGCGCGGGTTGCCGCCGTCCAGCGCCTCGGCCCACGTGATCGTCGCCGGCTGATCGGCGCGCCACCGGTACGCGCGCGGTCCCGGCTCCACGCCGGCGATCGGCACGCCTTCGTGCGACGCGAGGCTCGCGATCGTCTTCGCGACGCCGCCGCCGCGCGTCCAGACCTCGACCTCCTGCGGAAAGCCGCTTTTCGGCACGAGGTGGGAGAACGGCTTCCTGATGCGCGAGACGAGCACGTACTGGCCGTCGGGCGACGCGGCGACCGCCTCGAAGATCGCCGGCTTGCCGATCGCCAACTTCGCGCCGGTCTGCGCGTTGACCGCGACGAGCTGGCTCGTGAAGTAGTACTCGAAGAGCCGATCGTCGTTGACCGTCTTGAGCAGATCCTCGTAGGTCGGCGCCGGCGCGGCGGTGCCCGACGTTTCCTGGACGTTCGGGCCGCTCGGCACCTCGGGTTCGGTCGGCGCCGCGCCGCGGTCGCGCGACACCGTCTGGCAGACCAGCGTGACGCTGTCGCGCTCCCACTCGCACGGATCCGAGCCGGTCGCGTTGATCCGGTCGACGCCGTTCACCACGGCCTTCGCGCCGCCGGTCGCCGCGTCGGCGATCCACAGCTCGACGCCGTCCGCGCGCGTCTGCAGGAACGCGAGCCTCGATCCGTCCGGCGAGAACTTGACGTGCGAGATCTTCGGCTGCGGCGGCAGCGACACCGTCACCTCCGCGCCGTCGCCGATCTTCTTCAGCGCGATCGCGTAGATGCCCGTGTCGGCCAGCCCCGAGTCGCGGTGCGGGCCGTTGGTCCGCGGGTTCACGCGCGATCCCGCCAGGCGCAGCATCGGCTGCGACAGCTCGGCGATCGTCGGGTACGCGCGCGCCCGGAGGATCGCGAGCACCTGATGATTCGGGCTGAGCAGCGTCTGCGGCAGCGCCTCCGCGTCGAACGCCTCGACGACGTTCTGGGGCGGCAGCACGTAGCGCGGCGGCTCGGACGCGGACGGAACGCGGACCTGCGCCGCGAGAGCCGGCGCCAGGAGCGCGGCGACGAGGGCGGCGAGGCGGACGGGCGTGGACGTCATGCGGGCGATCTTACGCCCGCGCGACGCCCCGGCCCCCTACTTCTTCGGCGTCGATTCCTGGTGGAACACCGCCCACCACTTGCCGTTCTTCTGCACCCACACGGTCGAGGCGTACACGATCGCCGGGAACGGCTGGCCGCCGATCGACCCCTGCTGCTCCAGCTTGTAGGTGACGATCGCCGACGTCGCGGTGACCGGGATGACTTTCATGTCCGAGGTCCTGGACCGCTCGATCTTCAGCTGATCCCAGGCCTGCCGGAAGTCGTCGATCTTCATCCAGCCGCCTTCGTCGACGCTCCACGAGCCGGGCGCGATCGCCGAGAAGAACGCATCCTTGTCGTGCTTCGTCAGGTCGTCGAGCATCTTGTTCTCGGCGGCCATCAGCCTGTCAGCCGCCGCGCTCCCGGCGCGGGGCGCGGCCATCGGTTTGCCCGTCTGCGCCGACGCCGTCGCCGCCAACCCGCAGATCGCCGCCACCCAGATTGCGTGTGTCATGGAGCCTCCGTCCGCTCATTACGCACGGCGGCCGCCGCCGGATTTACATCGCGCCGAAAATCTCGTCGACGGTCACGACCCTGATCGGCCCGAGGTTCAGCGCCTTGATCGGCCCTTCGATCTTCTGGCGATCGCCGACGACGACCACGGCGAATTTGTCGGGCTGGATGTACTTGTTCGCGACGCGCTCGACGTCGGCGCCGGAGACCGCCTGGATGTTCTGCACGTACTTCGAGAAGTAATCGTCCGGCAGGCGGTACACGATGGCGTCTTCGAGGCGCCGCGACATGTCGCCCGTCGTCTCGAATGCGCCCGGATAGCGCAGCGCGATGTAGTGCTTCGCGCGTGCCAGCTCCTCCGGCGGCACCGGCTTGCGGATCGCGGTCAGCTCGTTGAAGAACTCGCGCAGCGCGTCGGCGGTCTTGTCGGTCTGGACCCCGGCCGCGGCCGCGAACGGGCCCGCGGACAGCCGGTAGTCGAACTGCGAGCTCGCGCCGTAGGTGTAGCCGTGCTGCTCGCGCAGGTTCATGTTCAGCCGCGAGCTGAACGATCCGCCGAGAATCGTGTTCATCACCTG
>Ga0070741_10014898_pt1 | contig 13328 bp, 11 predicted proteins | sample Coa_R1_4_FD_66440 | JGI IMG/M metagenome (GOLD analysis project Ga0070741, IMG submission 66440) | Surface soil microbial communities from Centralia Pennsylvania, which are recovering from an underground coalmine fire - Coalmine... | ecosystem: Environmental > Terrestrial > Soil > Unclassified ... | reverse complement strand
GCCGCCATCACGTCCCACTCGCCCACGACGGCCGCCGCGTGGCGGACGCCGTGTCGCCCCCGCAGCGCGATGACGACGTCCTCGACCTTTCCAGGGGCCACCCGGAGGTAGACGTAGGCGTCCACACCCGCAGGCTAGGTGAGGATCGGGGCCGGGGCAAGGAGGCTCAGGACCCGCTTGGCGAAGCGGGGGCCGGCACACGGCAGAGCGAGGCGAGCTCGTCCGCGCCCTCCTCCGGGCCGATCGCGATGACCCGATCGCCGGCCCGCAGGACGAACGCGCCCCGCGGCCGGTAGACCCATCGTCGCCCTCGTTGCACCGCAAGCACGAACATGCCGGTCTCGGTCTCGAGCCGGAGCTCGGCGAGAGAGCGACCCTCCGCCGGGGCGCCGCTTTCCACGAGGACCTCCGAACCGATCTCCTCGGTCTCCTCCAGGGCCATCTGCACGATCGGATGAAGCTCCTCGCCGTGCTCCACGTACCAGGTCATGTCGCGGGCGGCATCGCAGATCGCCTCGCTCGCCGCGGCGATCCGGAGCAGGCCCCGAAGGTCGTCGGGGTTGCGCGCCTCGGGCGCGGCGCGCAGGACCCAGGACTCGAGCTCGTCGTGGAGGAAGTCGCTCCTCGCCTCGAGCGTCTCGACCTCGGCGGCGAGCGCCCGGTCGTTGAACAGCAGGGAGGAGTAGGCGAGCCCGACCGCCACCTCGGCCGAGTTCTTCATCTCGACCAGGATGTCCACCGCCCTATCGAGCTCGGAGAGCGGGGGCCCCTCGGTCTCGGGGGCCGGGGGCAGGGGCGGCGCGCCGGCCACCGACCTGATCAGGTTCACCCCTTCCTCGGGGCCCTGATAGACGAGCACGTCGCCCTCGGACACGACGCTGTCGGGTCCGGGGTCGAACTCCCAGTCGCGACCTCGCCGGATCGCGAGGAGCCACATGCCGGTCTCGGTCGGCAGCGAGAGGTCGCGGAGCGAGCAGCCGACCGCCGGGGCTCCCTCCCGCACTTTCACCCGCCCCGAGACCTCATCCGCGTGACGGAGGTCCGTACGCAGCTGTTCGGGGATGCCGAGCTTCACCTCCACCACGCGCGCGATGTCCGAGGCGGCGTCCCCGATCTTGTCGATCGCCGACGCGATCCACAGCACGCTCTCGATCGCCTCGGCGTCCTCCGGGCTCCGGGCCGCGAGGATCGCGAGGGTCCGCAGGCGCCGGAGGTAGCCGCCCATCCGCTCCTCGAGCGCCTCGACCTCGTCGGCCAGGTCCTCCTCGTCGAAGAGGACGGCGGCGTAGGCCATGTCGATCAGGAGCTCGGAGGCGTCCTTGGCCTCGACCAGGAGCCCCTTGACGTTGCGAGGTTCGTCCTCAGCCATGTGCGCCCACGCCGAACAGAAGGATAGCCGCGATCAGGCAGACCGTGCCGGCGAGGTCCATCACGGAGGACCCGATCGGGATCCCGTGGTTGTCGGGGTCGAACCCGAACCGGTACGCGGCGACCGCGCTGTAGTAGGCGATGGCCGACGAGACGATGGTGGCCAGGAACCCGGCCGTCAGGCTCACCCCGAGCATCGTGGGCAGTCCCGGGCTCGCCTTCCCGGTGAGGTCGCTCACGATCTCGGCGGAGAGCCCCACCATGAAGAACACCGAGACCGCGAACAGGAAGTTGATCGAGATATCGACCCACGCGAGCGGCTGGGGGAACGGTTTGGGGTCGATCGCGCCCAGGTGCAGCTTGGAGCCGAGGCGGGAGGAGAGGATGCCCGCGAGCGCGTTGGTGTCCTCGAGGAACGGCGGGATCAGGATCAGCAGGGCGGGGAACGCGATGAACCGCTCGATCCTCCCCTCCACCACGGTGCCGGCGAGCAAGTCCACGAGGCCGGCGAGGAACAGGATCGGCGCGGACTCGCGCACCACGCGGCGCGCGATCGGGAGCGAGGTGACGAGCCCCCGCCAGGTCGCGAACAGGCACAGCATCCCCGCGACGATCCCGACGCTCACGGTGACGATGCGGATCTCGGCCAGGTAGGAGGCCGCCCAGAGCGCGGGAAGGGTCGCGATGTCGCCGATGGCGGTCACGAGCGGCGCCGAGACCGAGTCGAGGTCCCACGCTCGTCGATGGGACCAGACCGCGATACCGACCGTCGCCCCGCCGACGACCACCGAGCCGAGCACCCCGCCGATGATCGAGATCACCAGGTAGTCCCAGACGGAGATCGAGGTCAGGCCGAACGCGAACGACACCACGCGCGCGGCCGCGCCCAGGAAGAGCGAGGTCGAGAGCGTGAGGAACGTCGCGGCAAGCGCGTTCTGGCCGACGAAGCTGTCCGGCTTGCGCGAGGCCTCGAACTGGCCCGAGTGGATCCCGGTGCCGAGCCTGGACCCCAGCGCCCCGAAGATGTTGCCGCGCATGCCGATGGCGGCGGGAATGAGGACGATCAGTCCCGGCAGGCGCTGGAGCGAGTTGGTCATGAAGCCGAGCGCCAGTCCGGCTAGGAGGTCGCCTCCCGAGCTGATGAAGAGCGCGACGAAGCCCTGGCGGAGCGTGCGCTGCTCGGCCCGCCAGTACGCCCACAGGCGCCGGGCACGACGTGGGAACGCCATAACGGAACGGCCATCGCTCTCATCTCGCTCACGAATCGATCCTTGGTGGGCCTACGGCCCGTGGAAGTATGCGCCCGGCAGGGCCCGGGGACAACCCGGCTCAGACCCAGTCGCGAGTGAGCCGCAACCAGAACGCGAGTCCCGCATAGGGCCCGTATCGCCGGAACCGCCGGGCGATCGCGGCGTCCGAGACCGAGGGCCGGCCGACCAGCCGTGCGTAGGTCGGTCTCGTCCACGAGTCGAGGATCAGCCGGGAGTACCGCCCGACGGTCATCATGATGTGAGCGGCGGCATACGGGCCGACCCCGGGGAGCGACAGAAGCGCCGCCGCGAGGTCCTCGTCGGGGAGCTCCTCCGGCGTCGAGCGCCCGAGCGTCTCGAGGTCGAGCTCTCCCTCGGCGACCGCGCGCGCGATCGCCAGGAGGTAGGGTCCCCGATAGCCGGCCCGCACGACGTCTCGGTAGAAGTCCTCGCCGGCCGCCGCCATCGCTTCCGGGGTCGGGAACGCACGCCCGGCCGGACCGGTCGCCGGGGCTCCCGGCGCCGGCTCCCCGAGATGCTCGACGAGGGCGCCGACCATCCGTTCCGTCGCCGACCACGCGCAGTTGGTCGTGCACACGGTCTTCACCACGTCCTCGAAGACCGTCGGGCTGCGAACCATCCGGCCGGCGCCGCTCACCACCCATTGGAGGTCGGGGTCCTCCGCGGCGAGGGCGTAGAAGGGGGAGAGGTCGGCGTCCAGCCGAAGCACGTGCCGAAGGCCGCTCAGCAGCCCTTGGCGCTGGGCCGCGGAGGGCGCCGGACCGAGGACCGTCGCCGTCCCGTGGCCGTCGCGCCCGCTGCGGATTCGCACGGTTCGGGGCCGCCCGCGATCGAGCGGGAGGGTCACCTCCAGCGCGCGGTCCTCCGCCAGCACGCGCATCGGCGGGAGGTCGACGAAGCCGTGGGAGTTGAGCGTCCGCCACAGGTCGACCGGCTCGCCACCGCCGCCGACCAGCGGGAACTCAAGCTCGGCGCTCACGCGCCACCCGCTGGCGAGCGCGCCACGCCCGGACCTTGTTGCGGTTGCCGCACTCCTGCATCGAGCACCAGCGACCGGAGCGGTTCTTCGAACGGTCGTAGAACACGCTCACGCAGGTCTCGTCGTCGCAGACCTTGAGCCGGTGCCACGAGCCGTCGATCTCGGCGAGGAAGGCGATCGCGAGGATCCGCCCGAGCGCGCCGAGCACCCCGGTCGCCCGGGGCTCGAGCCTCGGCGTCCCGCCCCCCTCGAAGCGCGGCTCCAAGCCCGTCGCGTGCACGGCCGCGTTCACGACCTCGGCGTCCTCGCGCCTCCTCGACCCTCCGGGACCGAGCTCCACCCAGCGGTGGAGCGCCTGGTGGACCGCGAGCACCAGGTCCAGGTCCCGCGGGTCCGGCGTCTCCGCGTGCGGGAGCATCCCCCGCTCCACCAGGAACTCGCGCAGGCTCTCCCGAGAGGGGGGAAGGCTCCGCTCGTCCCCCCGGACGTGGTCGTGCACGGACAGGAAGGCGCGAACGAGCTCCAGGTCTCCGGGCGCGGGCGGCGTCCGGTCCACGTCTCGCTCCCGATCTGCGACCTCCATGCCACCTCGCTCCCGTCGCACGTCCTTCCTCCACGGCTCTGTGGCGACGCCCCACCCCTCGACATGATACACCGACGTCCGTGGTTGACAGGTTACACCCGGCGCGGGGCCCGTTGCGGCGGCCACTCGGGAGCTCGGCCGCTCGGGAGCTCGGCCGCGAAAGGTGTGACCGACTCGGTCGTCCCGGCACCCGGACCCTCGGAGCGGCCGACTACGATGCAGACATGATCGAGCTGACGGAGTGGGCCAGGGAGATCCTGACGCGCACCCATGCCGCGGCACGCCGGTTCAACCCGCGGGCGTTCGTTCGCCTTGCCCGGTCCGGCTCGGGGGTGGAGTTCGTGCTCACCGACGAGCCCCACGAGACCGATCGCCTGGTGCGAGGCGACGGCTTCGAGCTTCTGGTCGAAGAGGGTCTCGAGGGCGTGGTGGACGTCGTGGAGCCGCACGACCGACTGATCCTGCGCCCGCCGGGCTCGACCGAGCGGAGCGCTCGCTCGCCGTCGTGAGCCCCGACGACCTCGCCCGCCGTCTGCGCCGGGAGCGGGATCGGCTCCGGACCGAGCTCGCCGAGCTCACGTCGGCGCCTCGAGACCCGCTCGCGACCGTCTCCTTCGGCAAGCGGGTGGGGGACGGAACCACGCAGGCGGTCGAGCGGATCGCGCAGGTCTCGGTCGCGCGGAGCCTGGACGCCAAGCTGCGCCAGGTCGAGCGAGCGCTCGCCAAGGTCGAGGAGGGGACCCACGGCATCTGTGACGTGTGCGGCCGGCGGATCGACCCCGAGCGCATCGCGGCGTTTCCGTGGTCGACGCGGTGCGTGACGTGCGCCGCCCGCCACGAGTCTGTTATGGACTAGTGCGCCGGGCCCGTCAGGCGCTCTCCCCGGCGTGGTAGGTCCGGAACCCCGGGACGAACGTGGCGAGCAGGCCGATCCCCGCGATGCAGAGCAGCCCGCCGGAGACCACGGAGATGGTGGGCGTGAACGCGGCCGCGACCAGACCCGACTCGAGGTCTCCCAGGCGGGGGCCGCCCGTCACGACCAGGATGTGGATGCCCGAGAGCCGTCCGCGCAACGAGTCGGGAACCGAGAGTTGCAGGATCGTGCTCCGGAACACGGCCGAGATCACGTCGGCGGCCCCGGCGAAGGCGAGGAAGCCGAGCGCGAGCCACAGGTGGTCTCCGACGGCTCCGAACGCTGCGATGCCCGCCCCCCAGAGCGCGACCGCCCAGATGACGGCCCGACCCTGGTGCCGGACGCGCCCCACCCATCCCGAGACGAGCGCTCCAACGAGCGCCCCGACCGCAGGCGCGGAGAACAGCAGCCCCACCACGGTATCCCCGCCGTGGAACTGCGCGCTCGCGAGAAACGGGAACAGCGCTCTGGGCATACCGAAGATCATCGCGACGATGTCGGCGACGAACGTGGACTGCAGAACCCGCCGGCCCTTCAGGTAGGCGAACCCCTCGCGGACGGCGGCCCACCCCGTGGCCGCCCCCTCCGCGCGCTGGGGCCGTATCGGCCGGATCAGGATGGCGGCGCCGAGCATGGCGAGGTAGGTCACGAGGTCGATGCCGTAGGCAAACGACAGGCCGAGCCGGTCGATCACGATCCCGGCGAGCGCCGGACCCACGAGCGCGGTGCCGTTCCAGATGACCTGGTTGAGGGCGAGCGCGGCGGGGAGGAGATCCGCGCCCACCAGTCGCGGGGTCATCGCGGACCTGGTTGGGCCGTCGATGGCCGAGAACCCCGCGAGCGCCGCCACGGCCGCGTAGATCAGCCAGATCGGCGGGCTGCCGGCCACCGCTCCGAGGAGGAGCACGCCCGATGCGGCCATGAACCCGATCTGCGCGACGATCAGGAGCGTGCGCCGATCGTGGGCGTCGAGAAGCGAGCCGCCCCCGAGCGTGCCGACGACCAACCCGGCCAGGCCGACCAGGCCGATGACGCCGACGGCCGCGGCGGAGCCCGTGAGCCGTTTGACCTGGATGAAGGTCGCCACGAGCGTGAACTGGTACCCGAACTCGGAGACCAGCAGCCCGGTCCAGATCAGGCGGTAGTCTCGGGAGGCGCGGAGCGGCTGAACGTCCACGGCGAGCGCGCGGACGGCCCGGCGCACGCGCGAGGGACCGCGAACCGCCCCGTCCTCGGTCGACCCCATGCACGGCAAGGTAGCAAGCGCTGGGGTCGCTCCCGATGCGGGTCCGGCTCTTGGTGGGCGGTCGGCCCGCAGGGGTGGGGCTCGAGGCCTGCTACGCGGTTGCGGTTCCGATCGCCCGGTCGAGGACCTCGAGGCCCTCGTCGAGCAACGCCTCGTCGATCGTGAGCGGCGGCAGGAGCCGGATCACGTTGTCGTAGGTGCCGGCCTTCAGGACCACGACGCCGTTCCGGAGCGCCTCCTGCACGATCCTCGTGCCGGTCGCGGAATCGAGCGGCTCTTTCGTGCCGCGATTCGCGACGAGCTCGATCGCCGTCATCATTCCCCGCCCTCGGACGTCTCCGATCACCTCGTGACGGTGCTGCATCTCGCGAAGCCGCTCCATGACGTGCGCCCCAAGGGTCCGCGAACGCTCGAGCAGCCCCTCGGACTCGATCTGGTCGAGCACGGCCAGGGCCGCGGCCGCCGCGACGGGGTTGCCGCCGTAGGTGCCCCCGAGCCCGCCGGGATGCACCGCGTCCATCAGTTCGGCGCGACCGGTGACCGCGGAGATCGGGAGTCCCCCACCGAGCGATTTCGCGCTCGTCACGATATCCGGCACGACGCCCTCGTCCTCGATCGCGAACCACCGACCGGCCCGCCCCATGCCGCTTTGGATCTCGTCCGCGATGAACACGATTCCGTGCGTCGCACAGTAGTCGGCGATCCCCTTCACGAACCCGGGCGCCGGAACGACGAAGCCGCCCTCGCCCTGGATCGGCTCGAGGATCACGCACGCGATGTTCTCCTCGCCGATGTGCTTGTGCATCTCGTCGATGGCGTAGGCCAGGCACGACTCGGCGCAGGTCTGTTCGGTCCCTCCGGTGGGGCACCGATACGGGTAGGCGAAGGGGAGCCGATAGACCTCCGGCGCGAACGGCCCGAAGCCCTGCTTGTAGGGCATCACCTTCGCGGTGAGCGACATGGCGAGCAGCGTGCGACCGTGGAACGCGTGGTCGAAGGTCACCACCGCCGTCCGCTTGGTCGCGTACCGCGCGATCTTGACCGCGTTCTCGACCGCCTCGGCGCCCGAGTTCGCGAACATCGTCCGCTTCGGCGCGCCGCCCGGCGCGAGGGCGTTCAGGCGCTCGGCCAAGGCGATGTAGGGCTCGTTGGCCGTCACGTGGAAGCACGTGTGCGTGTCGAGCTCGAGCTGGCGCTGCGCGGCGGCGACGACGGCCGGCGAGGTGTGCCCCACGTTCAGCACGGCGATGCCGGTGGCGAAATCGATCAGCCGGTTGCCGTCGACGTCCTCGATGATCGCCCCGGAGGCCCGGGCCGTGACGAGCGGGTGGATGTTCGCCACGCCCTGCGGGACGGCCGCCTTGCGACGCTCGAACCACTCGCGGGAGCGAGGACCCGGGATCTCTGTGACGACCTTGCGCTCCTGCGGGATATCCACGATCGGTCCCTCCTCCCGAATCTCGCCTCGGCCGGCGCCGATGCCGCGTCCGCCACAGGTGAGCGGCCGACGTACGCTCGAGTCTCGCGGAGCGGCCGTCGAGCTGTCAGGCGGTTGCCCGACCAAGCGGCCGCCGGGCGTTTGTACGCTCCGTCCAGTTTGCCACCAACCGTCCCCGGGAGACGGGCGAGTTTGTACCGCCCGTACAATGCGGGTGTGCCGCTCACCGTCGGAGACATTCTGGCCGTGCCCGCCCTCGGGCTGCGGCTGGTCGCGGGCGAGCGGAGCCTGGACCGGCCGGTGCGGTGGGTCCACGCGAGCGAGCTCGAGGACCCGACCCCGTGGCTCAAGGGGGGAGAGTTGCTGCTCACCACGGGCGCGGGCGTGGGACCCACCCCGGCTCGTCAGCGAGCCTTCGTGAAGCGCCTCTCCGAGGCGGGGCTCGCCGGTCTGGGGTTCGGTCTCGGCTTCGGGCACGAGCGGGTGCCGCGGGCGCTGGCGACGGCGGCCGAGCAGCTCGGGTTCCCCGTGTTCGAGGTTCCCTACCCCGTCCCGTTCATCGCCATCACCGAGGCGGTGTTCACGCGCCTGCTCGCCGAGCAGTACGAGGTGCTCCAGCGGGCCGTGGATACGGAACAGGTGCTCACCCGAGCGGCCATGGACGGGCAGGGGGTCGAGGGGATCGCCTCGGCGCTGGCCGCCGCCATCGGCGGCTGGGCGCTCCTCCTGGACCTGCACGGGATCCCGCTCGCCGCCACCTCGAGCGCGGCGAGGCAGCGGGCCGGCCGGGTCTGGGAGGAGCTCCGAGAGCGACGGCCCGGGGGGACCGGTTTCAGCCTCACGCTGGTCGACCGCGGCCACCACGTCTGGCTCCAGCCGGTCGGCGCACGCGGCCGAGTCGAGGCGTTCCTGGCGGTCGGCAAGCCCGGGTCGCTCGGCCAGTTCGACCGGATCGTGGCCGCCCACGCGCTCTCGCTGCTCGCGATCGAGCTCGCCAAGGCCAGGGCCGTCGCCGAGGCGGAACGCCGGCTCCAGGGCGACTTCTTCGACGCGCTGGCGGCGGGCTCGCTGTCGGGCTCGGAGCTCGCGAAGGGGCTGGCGAGGTTCGGCTTCCGCCGCGACGCGGAGGTGGCGGTCGTCGCGATCGAGGGCGCGGATCCGGCCGAGCTCGCCTACGCCGCCGAGGATCATCTGTCGCGCTCGGGAGGCAGCTACCTGATCTCGCGAAACGGCTCGGGCGTGCACGTGCTCGTGGAGGCGGAGTCCGGCCGGGACGTCGAGAGCCTGCGCGAGGCCCTGACCGGTCGTCTTCGACGCGAGCTGCGCCTCGGTGCCGGTAGCGCCGTGTCCCCGGCGGAGGTCGCGCGCAGCCTGCGCGAGGCCCGCTACGCGCTGCGGGTGTGCCGACTGGAGGGCTGGAGCTCCGCAGGCTTCGAGCACCTTGGGACGTATCGCCTCCTGCTGTCCATGTCGGAGCCCGACGCGCTGCGCGCCTTCTCGGACTCGCTCCTCGGACCGCTCGATGCCTACGACCGGGAGCACGGGGGTGAGTTGCAGTCGTCGCTCCGGGCGTTCCTGCAGCACAACGCCCGCTGGGAGACGGCCGCGGCCGAGCTGTTCGTCCATCGGCACACGCTCCGCTACCGGATGCGCAAGGTGGAGGAGCTCACGGGGCGCGACCTCTCCTCGTCGTTCGATCGGATGGAGTTCTGGCTCGCCCTGCGGGCGCGGGAGCTCCTCACCGAACCGGACGGCTGAGCCGGCTGAGGGCTTGTCCCCTCCGTACAGCCCACGCCGCGGGGGCGGCCGGAACGTCGAGTAGCCCGGTTGCCTGGCCTCCGGGCATACTTGTGTCCTGCGGGCGGTCGCCCAGGATCGGTGAGGCGCGAAGGGGGAGAGCTATGGCCACCACGACGAAGACGTGGAAGCTGTTCATCGGGGGCGAGTGGGTCGAGTCGAGCACGGGTGAGACCGAGCCCGACATCAACCCCGCCACGGGGGAGCCGGTGGCGGAGGTGGCCGTCGGCACTCGGGAGGACGCCGACCGGGCGGTCGAGGCCGCTCAGAAAGCCTACGAGGAGGTCTGGTTCGATACGCCGCCGAAGGAGCGCTCGGCCATGATGTTGAAGCTCGCCGACGCCATGGAGGCCGACGCGGAGAACCTCGCCGTCCTCGAGTCGGAGGACGTCGGCAAGCCCATCGCCGTCTCGCGCGCCGACATCCCCTTCATCATCGACAACCTGCGGTTCTTCGCCGGGGCAGCGCGCGTGCAGGAGGGGAAGTCCGCCGGCGAGTACGAGCGCGGCTACACGAGCATCATCCGGCGCGAGCCGCTCGGGGTTACGGCCGGCATCTGCCCGTGGAACTACCCGCTCATGATGGCGATCTGGAAGATCGGGCCGGCGCTCGCGGCCGGCAACACCTCGATCATCAAGCCGGCCGAGATCACGCCGAGGACGGCCCTCCGGCTTGCCGAGCTCTCGCAGGACATCTTCCCGCCCGGCGTGATCAACGTGGTGACCGGGCGGGGGTCGGTCGTCGGCGACCAGCTCACGCGGCACCCACTCGTCCGGCTGGTCTCGGTGACGGGCGACACGTCCACCGGCAAGGTCATCGCCGCGGCGTGTGCGGAGACCGTGAAGCGCGCGCACCTCGAGCTCGGCGGCAAGGCCCCGGTGGTGGTGTTCGACGACGCCGACCTCGACAAGCTCGTCGAAACGCTCCGGTTCGCCGGCTACACGAACTCCGGGCAGGACTGCACGGCGTCCTGCCGCGTGATCGCGGGCCCAAGGATCTACGACGGCCTGCTCTCCGAGCTCGTGCCGGCGGTCGAGTCGATCAAGGTCGGCGACCTGATGGACGAGTCGGTCGAGATGGGGCCGCTCGTCTCCGACCGGCAGCGGGACAGCGTCAAGGGGTTCGTGGACCGCGCGCAGGAACGCGGTGCGAAGGTGCTGACCGGCGGTGACGTCATCGAACGGCCGGGCTTCTACTACAAGCCCACCGTGGTGACCGACGTCGACCAGACGTCCGAGATCGTCCAGCAGGAGGTGTTCGGCCCGGTCGTCACGGTGCAGCGGTTCACGGACGAGGACGAGGCCGTGCGGTGGGCGAACGACGTCGTGTACGGCCTGGCCTCCTCCGTTTGGACCAAGGACACCGGCCGCGCCATGCGGGTCGCCCGCCGGTTGCAGTTCGGCGCCGTGTGGGTGAACACCCACTTCATGATCACGGCCGAGATGCCGCACGGCGGGTACAAGCAGAGCGGCTACGGCAAGGACATGTCGATGTACTCGTTGGAGGACTACACCCAGATCAAGCACGTGATGGTGTCGCTCGATTAGCGGCTTGGACGGCGGCGGACGGGTGGCCGAACGCCCGACGCTTGTCGCGAGCGGATCGGCCGAAAGGAGATGTTGGACGTGAGCAGGAGACCGTTCTTCGTGAACGGGGAGTGGCGGATGGGCGAGGAGGCCTTCGAGGTCACGAGCCCCTTCGACGGCTCGGTCGTCGCCGAGGTCGGGGTGCCGACACAGGCCGACGTAGAGGAGGCGACGGCGGCCGCGACCGAGACGTTCAAGGTGTCCCGGCGGCTGCCGGTGCACGCGCGGGCCGACGCCCTCGATCACATCTCGAGGCGCCTCGCCGAGACGCTGGATGAGAACGCCGACCTGATCGCACGCGAGGGCGGAAAGCCCATCAAATGGGCGCGGATCGAGGCCACGCGCGCGATCTCCACCTTCCGGTGGGCCTCGGAGGTGCTTCGCGCCGGGGACGACGAGCTCATGCGCCTGGATACCGAAGCCTCGCTCGGGTCCCGCGTGGGGCTGCTCCGCCGGTTCCCCTACGGCCCCGTGCTGGGCATCACCCCGTTCAACTTCCCGCTGAACCTGGTCGCCCACAAGGTCGCCCCGGCGCTGGCCGTCGGCGCGCCGATCGTCGTGAAGCCGGCCCGGGCCACGCCCATCGGGGCGCTGCGCCTGGCCGAGCTGTTCGCCGAGACCGACCTCCCGAAGGCGATGTACCAGGTCCTCCCCGTCGCCTCCAGCGTGGCCGACCGGATGGCGCGCGACCCGAGGTTCAAGAAGATCTCGTTCACCGGCTCGAGCGAGGTCGGCTGGTACCTAAAGGGCCTCGATCCACGCAAGCGGATCACGCTCGAGCTCGGCGGTAACGCCGGCGTCATCGTGCACTCGGACGCGGATCTCGACCATGCCGCGGCACGCGTGGCCGTGGGCGGCTACTACCAGGCCGGGCAGAGCTGCATCAGCGTGCAGCGCGTCCTGGTTCAGTCGGAGGTGTTCGAGGACTTCGCCGCCCGCCTCGTCAAGCAGGTGGAGAGCCTGAAGGTCGGCGACCCCATGGATCCGACCGTGGACGTCGGCCCCGTGATCGACCCCGGCTCGCTCGACCGGATCGACGAGTGGGTGAAGGAGGCCGTGGCGGAGGGAGCTGAGGTCCTGACCGGCGGACGGCGGGAGGATCCCTTCTACGTTCCGACCGTGCTCTCGCGGGTGAAGCCCGAGATGCGGGTCTGCAAGGAGGAGATCTTCGGGCCGGTCGTCACGATCTCGCCCTACCAGACCTTCGAGGAGGCCCTGGCCGAGGTGAACAACTCCCGATACGGGCTCCAGGCGGGTGTGTTCACGAACGACATCAATCGAGCGTTCGAGGCGCACCGCACGCTCGAGGTCGGCGGGGTGATCGTGAACGACGTCTCGGCGTTCCGGGCCGACCAGATGCCGTACGGGGGCTCCAAGGACAGCGGGTTCGGGCGCGAGGGGCTGCGGTTCGCGATGGAGGAGATGACCGAGCCCCGGATCATGGTCCTGTCGCACGTCCCGCTGTGAGGTGGCCGAGGACCGGCGCATCCTCACGGACGTACGGACGCGAGTCGGGTCGCCCGTCGGTGCTCGGATCTAGGCGCTGTCCGCCGAGGAACAGATCTTCGATCAGCTTGAGGTAGACGTCGAACGAAAGGATCCGGTGATCGATATGCCCCGCCCTCACCCACGGGCTGATCACGAGCGCGGGGACCGCAGCCCGTAGCCGTTGTGGTCGACCTTCGGGGGCACGATGTGATCGAAGAAGCCTCCCCAGTTATCCCAGGTGAGAAAGATCGCGGAGGTTGACCAAGCGGGCCGCGCATGACGGCGTTCACCAGGCTCGTCACGCAGGCCTGACCGTCCGTCACGGAGTTCCGCGGATGCTCGCTCACCTACCGAGAGCGCAATCCACGAGACGGCTGGTGAGGTGCCATCGGCGTCGGCCAATCCAGCACACGCCACGCCGGCGATGACCCACGCCGCTACAGGTCGCGAAGGATCTGCATGGCTGGTCTTCGCGTGGCCGCGACCATGCCGGCGCCGGCCGTGAGCACGGCGACGACGGTGCACGACCCGACTGCGCCGAGATACGTCCAGGGAACGAACAGGTGGCTCGGCGGCGGGTCGAAGACACCGGTGAGGATCTTGACGATCGTGAAGGCCACCAGCCACCCGGTCGCGGCTCCAAAGGTCAGGCCCCCGAC
>Ga0070741_10014897_pt1 | contig 13328 bp, 14 predicted proteins | sample Coa_R1_4_FD_66440 | JGI IMG/M metagenome (GOLD analysis project Ga0070741, IMG submission 66440) | Surface soil microbial communities from Centralia Pennsylvania, which are recovering from an underground coalmine fire - Coalmine... | ecosystem: Environmental > Terrestrial > Soil > Unclassified ... | reverse complement strand
TGGGTCGCGATCGTGTTCACCGCGCTCGTCGGGCTGACGCGGGCGTTCGTCGCCGAGCGCGAGCAGCGGCTGATCGACGGGCTCCTGCTCGCCCCCTGCGACCGGAGCGCGATCTGGCTGGCCAAGGCGATCTCGGTGCTCGCCTTCCTGGCCGGCGTCGAGCTCGTGGCGCTGCCGGCATTCGCTGCCTTCTTCTCGGGCGTCGGCTGGAGCACGGTCGCCGCCGTCTGCCTCGCCGACCTCGGCATCGTCTCGGTCGGCACCCTGCTCGCGGCGATTGCGGCTGTCAGCCGCACGCGCGAGCTGATCCTGCCGCTCCTCTTCCTGCCGCTCGCGATCCCGGTCGTGGTCGGTGGCGTGGGAGCGAGCGTCGTCGAGCACTCGAGCCGCTACCTCGGCTTCCTCGGCCTCTACGACGCCATCTTTGCGATCATCTGCTGGGCTTCCTTTGAGTACGTGGTCACGGAATAGCCCGCTCACGGCCTTCGCCGTCCTCGCCACGGCCCTGCTCGGGATCGCCACGGCGCTCGTCTTCTTCTACGCGCCCGTCGACCAGGACGGCCTCAACCAGAAGATCTTCTACTTCCACGTGCCGATCGCGCTCACGTCGTACGCCTGCTTCGGCTTCGGCGCGCTGAAGGCGTTCCTGCACCTGTGGAAGCGCACGCCGGGTGCCGACTTGGAGAGCTACGTCGCCGTCCACCAGGGCGTGATGTTCGGCGCCATGACGCTCGTCACCGGGTCGATCTGGGCCAAGGTGCGGTGGGGCCACTGGTGGGTGTGGGGAGACGAGCAGCTCGTCCTCTTCCTCGTCCTCTTTCTCTTCTACTGCGCCTACTTCATGCTCCGCTACTCGGTCGAGCCGGGGCTGCAGCGGGCGAACGTGTGCGCCGTCTACGCGCTCTTCGGCGTCGTCCTCATCCCGATCAGCTTCATGGCCATCCGGCTGGCAAAGAGCTACATCCACCCCACCGTGTTCACGAGCTCCGGCCCGCAGATGGCCGGGTCGCAGTTCCTCACCTTCTGCGTCTGCCTCGCCGCCATGCTCGGGCTCGGCTACTTCCTCTACCGCTTCGAACTCGCGAGCAAGCGGCTGGACGCGAACGTGAAGGAGCTGAGGACACACCTCGCATGACCGCCGAGGAGAAATACGTCGCGGCGGCATACCTCGTCGTCTTCCTGTTCGTGCTCGTCTACGTCGTGATCATGGCGGCGAAGCTCTCCCGGCTCGGCCGCGAGGTCGCCGAGCTCGTGGAGCTCGTGCGGGGCGGTCGCCGGGACGAGCACCCGGACGCAGGGCCGGAGCGCGAGCGCAGGGAGGTCGGCGTTGGCTGAGGTCCTGTTCTGGCCCACCCTGCTCGCGTACGGCGAGGCGGCGGTCGCCTACGCTGGGAACGCCAGGGCGCCGGGCCGCGCGGGCCTGCTCGCCACCTGGGGCGTGCGCGTCGGCTGGCTCGCGCAGACGGCGCTCCTCGCCGTGCAGGCCGCGCGCAGCGACGGCTTCCCCTGGGACACGTGGGCGGGCTCGCTCGACCTCTTCGCCTGGCTGGTCGTCACGGCCTACCTGTTCTGGGGCTGCCGCACGCGCTTCCGCCTGCTCGGCCTCGCCGTCATGCCGCCTGTCGTCGGGCTGCTCGTGGCCGCCTGGCTCGGCGGCGCCGCCGACGCCCACGGCCACGGCGGCTACCCGACGGCGTTCCTCGTCCTGCACGTCGGCCTCGTCCTCGCCGCCTTCGCCGGCTTCACGCTGTCTGCTGGTCTGTCGGCGCTGTACGTCTGGCAGGAGCGGCGGCTGAAGGAGCATCGCGTCGGCGGGGTGCTCGGCCGGGCGCCGTCGCTTCCGGCGCTCGACTCGCTGTCGGCGCGTGTGGTCGTGCTGTCACTGCCGGCGCTCACGGTGGGCATCGTCGCCGGGCTCGTCCGGCTGGGCAGCGAGGGAGGCTCGATCGACGCGCTCATGGTCGTCACGCTCCTCGCCTGGGCCGTGTTCGCGGCCTCCGTCCTGCTCCGCTACGCGCTCGGCTGGCGCGGCCGGCGCGCCGCCTACCTGGTTCTCGCCGGCTTCGTCCTCGTCGCCGTCGCCCGGCTGGGGCTGCCGCTCACCCACTTCGCATGAGCGTCGTCCTCGTCGGCATCTCGCACCGCGTCGCTCCGGTCGAGCTCCGCGAGCGGGTGGCGCTCTCGCCGGAGGAGGCGGAGTCGCTGGCGGCGGAGCTCGCCGGGCGGGGAGCGGAGGCGGTGTGCCTGTCGACCTGCAACCGCACCGAGCTGTACCTGGGCGGGGAGGGCGCAGCCGAGATGGGCGAGCTGGCCGTGGCGGCGCTCGCCGAGCGGGCCGGGTTGGCGGCGTCCGAGCTTCGGCCCTCGCTCTACCGGCTCGAGGACGAGGCGGCGGCGACCCATTTGTTCCGGGTCGCGGCCGGGCTCGACTCGATGGTGCCCGGCGAAGGCGAGATCCTCGGCCAAGTGCGCGCCGCCTACGAGCGGGGCCGGCCGGGGCCGCTCGTCGACCGCCTCTTCCGGCAGGCGATCCACGCCGGCAAGAAGGTGCGGACGGAGACCGCCATCGCCGAGAACCCGGCGTCCGTCTCCTCCGCAGCGGCCGCGCTCGCCGAGCAGCTGTTCGGCGACCTCGCCTCCTGCCGGGTGCTGCTCGTGGGCGCCGGCAAGGCGGCGGAGCTGGCGGCGCGCAACCTCGTCTCGCGCGGCGCCTCGATCGCGGCCGTGGCGAACCGCTCGCCGGCGGCGGCGGCGGAGCTCGCCGAGCGTTTCGGCGCGCGGCCGGTGCCGCTGGCGGCGATCGCCGCCGAGCTGCCCGGGGTCGACGTCGTCCTGTCCTCGACCGGCGCGTCGCGGCCCGTGCTGACGCGGGCCGACGTCGAGCCCACGCTCGGCCGCCGCAGGAGCCGGCCGCTCTTCCTCATCGACATCGCCGTGCCGCGCGACCTCGACCCTGCCATCCACCAGCTCGACGGCTGCTTCCTGTACGACATCGACGACCTCGAGAGCGTCGTCGCGGACAGCCTCGCCGGCCGCCGCCGCGAGGCCGGACGTGCCGAGGCGATCGTCCTCGAGGAGGCGGGGCGCTTCCAGGCCTGGCAGGCCTCCCGCGACGTCGTGCCCGCGATCGCCTCGCTGCGCGCGCTGGCCGAGGAGATCCGGGAGCACGAGCTGGAGCGCGCGCGGTCGCGGCTCGCCAGGCTGACGGAAGCCGAGCGGCGGGCGGTGGAGGCGGTGACGGCGAGGATCGTCGACAAGCTCCTGCACGTGCCGACGGTGCGGATGAAGGAGGCGGCCGCGGGCGCGGACGGGGCCGTGTACGCGGACGCTCTGTGCCATCTCTTCGGGCTCGGGGACGATGCTGGTCCGCGTCGGCACCCGCGGCAGTAGGCTCGCGCTGACGCAGGCCGGACAGGCGGCCGAGCTTCTTCGCCGCCCCGGCGTCGAGATCGCGCTCGTGCCGATCACGACGACCGGCGATCGCGACCGGACGCGGCCGTTCGGGGAGATCGGGTCGCGCGGGGTGTTCGTCAAGGAGCTGGAGGAGGCGCTGCTCGCAGGCCGGATCGACGTCGCCGTGCACTCGGCCAAGGACATGACCTCGGGGGCGTCCGAGGGGCTGGCGGTCGGCGCGTACACGCCGAGAGAGGACGCGCGCGACGCCCTGTGCGGGGCGTGCGCGCTCGCGCCCGGCATGCGGATCGGAACCGCCTCCGTCCGCCGCCGCTCGCAGCTTCTCGCGCTCGAGCCGACGCTCCGCGTCGAGCCGCTGCGCGGCAACGTGGACACGCGCCTGCGCAAGCGGCGCGAGCGGGGGCTGGACGGGGTCGTGCTCGCGGCGTGCGGCCTCGACCGTCTCGGGCTCGCCGGCGAGATCGGCTACCGCTTCGACCCCGACGAGCTCCTGCCGGAGGCGGGGCAGGGAGCGCTGGCGCTGCAGGTGCGCTCGGGCGAGGAGGAGCTGGTGGCGGCGGCGGACGACACGGAGACGCGACGGCGCGTGGAGGCAGAGCGGCGCTGCGTCGCCGTCGTCGGCGCAGGCTGTCTCGCGCCGGTGGCGGCGTACCACGACGGCCGGCGGCTCGAGGCGCTCGTCGCCGACGAGGACGGGCGGTGGGTCGAGCGCGTGCAGGGCGACGATCCAGAGGCGCTCGGCCGCGAGCTCGCCGCGCGCGCGGCGTCGCGGTCGGTGGCAGAGGCATGAGGAGGAGGCGCCTCGCAGCTACGGGCACGCGCCGCGGCGGAGGTTCGGCCGGGGCAAGCCGGCCCCCCTCCCGCCGGAGGTCGTCGGCGGCAGCGTGCGCGTGATCGTCACCCGCGCCGAGGGCCAGGCGGGCGAGCTCGCCGAGCGCCTGCGCCGGCTCGGCCACGCGGTCGTCCTCTGCCCGCTCGTCCGGATCGAGCCGCTCGGGGACGGCCCCGTCGACGTCTCCGCCTACGACTGGGTGGTCGTCACGAGCCCGAACGGGGCACACGAGCTCGCTCGCCGGCTGGCCGGGCCGCCCCGGCGGCTGGCTGCGATCGGACCGGGAACCGCTGCCGCGCTCGCCGAGCACGGGCTGCGGGCGACGCTCGTCCCGCAGCTGTCGACGCAGGAGGGGCTGCTGGCCGAGCTTCCCCGTCCGGCCGGCCGCGTCCTGCTCGCGGCCGCCGAGGGCGCCCGCAGCCTGCTCGCCGACGAGCTCGGCGCGGACTTCCTGCCGCTCTACCGGACGGTCGAGCTGCGACCGCGGACGCCGCCGTCCGGCGACCTCGTCCTCCTTGCCTCGCCGTCGGCGGCGCGCGCGTTCGGCCGTCTGGGCCTGGCCGTCCCTGCCGTGACCATCGGCCCGCAGACGACGGCGGCGGCACGGGCGGCTGGGTTGGAGATCGCGGCCGAGGCGAGGCGGAGCGACCTCGACGGCCTCGTCGACGCCGTCGCTAGGCTCGCACGGTGATCATCACGTTCCTCACGGACTTCGGTCTCCAGGACGACTTCGTGGGGACGTGCCATGGGGTGATCAAGCGCATCGCCCCGGACGCGCACATCATCGACATCACGCACGGGGTTGCCCCGCAGCACGTGCTGCAGGGAGCGCTCGTGCTCGCGAACACGCTCCCGTACATGCCCGAGGGCGTCCACCTGGCGGTCGTCGATCCCGGGGTGGGGACGGATCGCAAGGCGCTCGCGTTGCGCGGCGGCGACGGCCGTCTCTACGTCGGGCCCGACAACGGGCTGCTCGTGCCGGCTGCGGAGCGGCTCGGCGGCGTGGTCGGAGCCTGGGAGCTCGCGGAGCCGGCTTACCGCCTCCACCCCGTCTCGCACACCTTCCACGGCCGCGACATCTTCGCCCCTGCCGCCGCCCACCTGGCCGCCGGCGTCGATCCCGCCGAGCTCGGGCCGCGTGTCGATCCGGCCGTGCTCGTGCGGCCGAACCTGCCGACGCCCGAGGTGGGCGCGGGGGTCATCCGCGCGCACGTGCTCCTCTGCGACCGCTTCGGCAACGTCCAGCTGAACCTGACGGCGGAGCACCTGGCCCAGGTGGGCATCGAGGCGGGAGCCGGTGTCGAGATCGAGATCGGGTTGCAGCGGTTCTACGCCGTCGCCGCCCGGACGTTCGCCGACGTGCGGCCGGGGGACATCGTCCTCTACGAGGACGCCTACGGGAACATCGCCGTCGCGCTGAACGCCGGCAACGCTGCCGAGATGCTCGGGGCGAGCGCAGGCGACCAGGTCGGGATCAGCGCCCGCCCGCCCGGCTCCTGAACGTCCCCGCCCGGCTCCTGAACGTCCGCAACGAGCGGGTCTTCGGGGATGGCGAGCAGGTGCCGTTGCGCGAGCGGACGCGGGGGCGTACGCTCCATGGCCTCGAGGACGTTCCCGGCGCGGTCGCACCGGCCCGGAACGTCCTCTTAGGCGTGTGCGCGTCCCGGGCGGCGCGAGCGGCGGGGGCGAAAGGAAAGCCGGGTACACTTCCCCGCCGGGGCGAGGTAGCTCAGTCGGTAGAGCACACGGCTGAAAACCGTGGTGTCGCCGGTTCGATTCCGGCCCTCGCCATAGACTTGCTCGCCGTGGGCGAGCCGACCGACATGCCGCCCGTGGCCATCATCGGAGCGGCTCTCGACCTGGGGCAGGGGCGGCGCGGCACCGACATGGGGCCCTCGGCGATCCGCTACGCGGGGCTCGCGGCCCGGATCGCCGAGCTCGGCCGGCGCTGCGAGGACTGGGGGAACGTGGAGGCGGCGGTGGCCGAGTCGGTCGCGGTCGGCAGCGAGCGGGTGCGCTTCCTCGACGAGATCAAGCGGACGTGCGGCGAGATCGCCGACCTCGTCGCACGGGCGCGCTCGTCGGGCTACCTGCCGCTCGTCCTCGGCGGCGACCATTCCGTCGCGCTCGGGACGCTCGGCGGGCTGGCTCGCACAGGCGGGCCCGGCGGCGTGCTGTGGCTGGATGCGCACGGCGATCTCAACCGACCCGAGACGAGCCCGTCGGGAAACGTCCACGGCATGGTGCTGGCGGCCGTGCTCGGGCTCGCCGGCGCCGAGTTCGAGAGCGACGCCTGGACGCTGCCCGCGGTCGAGCCCTCGCGGGTCGCGCTCGTCGGTGTCCGCTCGCTCGACGCGGGCGAGCGCGTGCTCCTGCGCGAGCTCGGCGTGCGCGTGTACACGATGAGCGACGTCGACCGGCTCGGCGTCGAGCGGGTGATGCGGGAGTCGCTCGAGCACTGCTCCGGCCCCGGCTTCGTGCACGTCAGCCTGGACATGGACGTGGTCGACCCCGAGGTCGCCCCCGGCGTGGGGACGCCGGTCCGCGGCGGGCTCTCCTACCGGGAGGCGCACTTCGCGCTCGAGCTCGTCGCCGAGTCCGGCGCCGCGTGCTCCCTGGAGGTGGTCGAGGTGAACCCGATCCTCGACCGGCAGAACGAGACGGGCAGGCTCGCGGTCGAGCTGGTCGCGAGCGCGCTCGGGGCGCGCATCCTCTAGCTCGCCGGACGATCGCAGCCGGCGGGCCGGCCGAAGGAGGCGCCTCAGCCCGGCGGCCGCTCGTAGCTGCGGCCACGCAGCAGCTCCGGCAGGTGGTCGCCGCCGCCGTCGAAGCCGGCGGGTGGTCGTGCCGGGAGACGCCGCCCTCGCTGCGGCTGGGCGTGCTCGCGCTCGCGGAGCGTGCGCTGCGCGGGAAACCGGCGGCGGGAGGCGAGGACGACCATTCGGCGTGCCAGGAAGCGCGGGTCTTCGCCTTCGCCCGCCTTGAGCATGGCCGCGAGGGAGTAGACGGCAGCGTCCGGGTCGGAGCCGCGCATAGGCTCGATGAACGCGAAGTATGCTCCGCCTGTGTCCAGGCGCGAGCAGACGGGGCTCGAGGACGAGCTCGGCCCGATCCTTCCCGGCGACGCGCCGAGCGACTACGAGCGCTACCTGCGAACGGACGAGCTGCTCGCGCTGCAGAAGGAGCCCTCGGAGCGTGCCCACCACGACGAGCTCCTCTTCCAGGTCACGCACCAGTCGTCGGAGCTGTGGCTGAAGCTCGCCTCCGAGGAGCTGGAGACGGCCGCCGGGCAGCTGCGGCGCGGGGAGATCCGGCCTGGCCTGCGGCTGATCGGGCGCGCCGTCCTCTGCCTGCGGCTCGTCACCGAGCAGCTCGACATGCTCGAGCTGATGTCGCCGTGGGAGTACACGTCGGGCGTCAGGCCAGCGCTCGGGCACGGCAGCGGCTTCGACTCGCCGGGCTGGAACCGGCTGCGGCAGGCGATTCCCGAGGTCGGAGAGGCGTTCCAGGCGCTCCGCCGCGCGGCCGGCCTGTCGCTCGTCGACGTCTACCGCCGCGCGCGGGAGCTCGAGGATCTGTACCAGCTCGCCGAGGCGCTGACGGAGCTCGACGAGCGCGCCGCCACCTGGCGGATCCGGCACCTGAAGGTGGTCGAGCGGATCATCGGCGGCGCCGTCGTCGGGACGCAGGGGACGCCGGTCGAGCTGCTTGCCGGTCTCGTCCAGCGCAAGTTCTTCCCCGAGTTGTGGGATGTGCGCAACGAGCTCACCGGCATCGCGCTCGCCGAGGGGGAGACGAGCTCGTGACCGCGCCCGCCCGGCGCTCCTGCGAGTGATCTCCGCGTCGCTGCGCGAGGAGGTGACGAACCTCCTGCGGGCCCTGATCCGGATCGACACGGTCAACCCGCCGGGGAACGAGACGGCGGCGGCCGAGCTCCTGCGCGAGTACCTGGAGGGAAACGGCGTGCGCTGCGAGCTGTACGCGCGCGTGCCCGAGCGGGCGAACCTCGTGGCGCGGCTGCCGGGGCGGGCGAGCGGCCCGCGCCTGCTCCTTCTGTCGCACACGGACACCGTGCTCGCGGATCCGGCCGAGTGGACGGTCGACCCGTGGTCGGGCGAGCTCCGCGACGGCTACGTCTGGGGACGGGGGGCGCTCGACATGAAGGGGCAGGTGGCGGCGAGCGCGGTCGCGATCGCGTCGCTTGCGCGCGAGGGCTTCGAGCCGGCGGGCGACCTGATCTTCGCTGCGACCGCCGACGAGGAGGTCGGCGAGGATCCCGACTTCGGTCTCTCCTGGCTGTGCCGCGAGCATCCGCAGGCGGTCCGCGCCGAGTATGCGGTCAACGAGGGAGCGGGCGACCGCATCGAGGTCGGTGGCCGGGCCCTGTATCTGTGCGCCGCGGCCGAGAAGATGACGTCGCCGTTCGTGCTCCGGGTGCACGGCCGCAGCGGTCATGCCTCGCTTCCCTCCATCGCCGACAACGCGCTCGTCAAGGCGGCGCGCCTGATCGACCGCCTGGCCCGGCTCGACCCGGAGCCGACGCTTGGACCCGAGACGGAGGCATTCCTGCGCGCGGTGGTCGGGTCGGTGCCGCCCGCCCGGGAGGCGCTGGCCGCGGCAGCGCGCGTCGACCCGGCCGCCGCCGCGATGATCGAGCCGCTGCTCGCGATGACGGTCTCGCCGACGATGATCTCGGCCTCGTCCAAGCGGAACGTGATCCCGGCTGTGTGCGAGGTGACGGTCGACTGCCGCCTGCTCCCCGGGCAGACGCAGGCGGAGGCCGAGCAGCTGCTGCGCGCGCAGCTCGGCGAGGGGGAGTACGAGCTCGTCTGGCGCGAGGGCCAGGGCGGGACGCGCTCGGCCGTGGACACGCCGCTGTGGGCTGCGGTGGAGAGCTTCGTCGCGGGTGTCGAGGCCGGCGCGCAGGCGGTGCCGATGTGCGTGGCAGGCTTCACGGACAGCCACTGGCTGCGCGCCGCGTTCGGTACGGTCGCCTACGGCTTCTTCCCGGTGAAGACGATGGATCCCGACCTCGCCTCGCGCCTCGTGCACTCGGCCGACGAGCGGGTGGCGGTGGACGACGTCGCGCTCGGGCTCGAGTTCCTGCGCCACGTGGCGATCGCGATCGGTTCCGAGCCGGGGGCCGGCTAGGTTCGTAGGCCCGCCGGGGGCAATCCGCGGGAGTCGGGTGGGTGAAATCGCCGGGCTGCGACAGGGCCGGGTGGGCCGTGGCTGCTCCGACCGCTGTGAAGGTACCCCGACCTCCTCCCCGCTTCGAGCCTAGCGTCGATGCGCGCACGCGTGGGGAACGCGACTGTGCCGAATGCGTGCCGATCCGAGGCGACGGGCCGAGCGCCCCGGCCTCGTCGGCTCGCCCCCGCGCGCATCAAGGCCGCCGCGTCAGCTCGTGCCGGGGCACCTCGCCGAGCCCGGCCGCCGGCGGGCGGGCTCCAGCTGCGCGGTAGGCTCTGACCGGAATGACGGATGGGACGATCCGCCTCGGTGGGATGGCGCTGGCGAACGGCGTGCTCGTGCACGGGCCGACGTCGTGGGGCTGCGCCGTCCGCACCGGCTCGGGCGAGCTGAAGGTCGCCTCCGGGGCCAAGCCGCGGCTGCCGGTCGGCTCGGACCGCCCGCTCGTGCGCGGGCCGGCACGCCTCGCGGAGGCTCTGCTCGTCCTGCCCCGCGTGCGGCGTGCGCTGCCCGAGGCGAGGTTCGCCTTCGAGGGGAAGGGGGCGCTCGCGGCGGTGGCGGCGACGGGCATCGCCGTACGGGCGCTGCGCGGGTCGGGGCGGCTGTCGCCGGCCGCACAGGAGCTCGTCGGCGGCCTCGTCTCGCTCGCGCCCGCGCTCGTCGCCCTGCGCGGAAGCGACCTCGCCGGCTACCACGGCGCAGAGCACGTGTCGATCGGCACGTATGAGCGGGGCGCACCGGCGGAGCGCGAGCACGAGCGCTGCGGCTCGCACCTCGTCGTGCCGCTCGTCGTCGCGTCCTCCGCCGGAGCGGCCCTGGCCGCGCGCGCGCCCGAGCGCGCGCGCCGGCCGGTCGCCCTCGCCGCCTCGCTGGCCGCGTTCTCGGCGGCGACCGAGCTGTTCGCCTGGATGGTGCGCAACCCCGGCCACCCGGCGGCGAGGCTGCTCGCCCGTCCCGGCCACGAGCTGCAGCGGCGCCTCGCGACCGTGGAGCCGACGCCGGAGCAGGTCGAGGTCGCCGAGGCTGCGCTGGCCGCCTGCCTGGAGCTCGAGCATGTCGCTCGATCCGCCGCCGCGTAGCGCCCGACGCCTTCCGCCCGAGATCTTCGACCTTCCGGTCGAGAAGATGCGCGCTGGCTACTACTCGGACGCGTACTTCAACTACGCGCGCGAGACGCTGATCGCGGACGGGCGCCGCCCGCGCGTGCTCATGCAGGTGTTCCAGAAGCACGAGTCGGTGCTCGGCGGCATGGACGAGGCGATCGCGATCCTCAAGCTCTGCTCCCACGGCTGGCGCGAGCTCGAGGTGCACGCGCTGTACGACGGCGACTCGATCGCACCGTGGGAGACGGTGATGACGATCGAGGGCGACTACACGCTGTTCGCCCACCTCGAGACCGTCTACCTGGGCGTGCTCGCACGCCGGACGCTCATCTCCACGAACGTGCGTCGCGTGGTCGAGGCCGCCAACGGCAAGCCGATCCTGTTCTTCCCCGCGCGGCACGACCATCACCATGTCCAGACCGGCGACGGCTACGCGGCGCATGTCGCCGGAGCGATCGGCGTCTCGACCGACGCGCAGTCGTCGTGGTGGGGCGGCCGCGGCATCGGCACCGTGCCGCACGGCCTGATCGCGGCCTACGGCGGCGACACCGTGCTCGCGGCGCGCCGGTTCGCCGAGTGGGCGCCGGCGGACGTGAACGTCGTCGTTCTCGTCGACTTCGACAACGACTCGGTGCGAACATCGCTCGCCGTCGCTCGCGCGCTCGGCGAGCGTCTGTGGGGCGTGCGGCTGGACACGTCGAGGACGCTCGTCGACCGCTCCATCCTGGACGAGATGGGGGATTTCGACCCGCGCGGCGTGAACGAGCGTCTCGTCTTGCGGGTGCGCGAGGCGCTCGACCGCGAGGGCTTCGGCTTCGTGCGGATCGTCGTCTCGGGCGGCTTCGACGAGGCGCGGATTCGCGCTTTCGAAGAGCAGGGCGTGCCCGTCGACGCCTACGGTGTCGGCTCGGCGCTCATCCGGGGCGAGAACGACTTCACGGCGGACGTCGTGCTCGTGGACGGCAGGCCGTGCGCGAAGGTGGGCCGCCGCTTCCGTCCGAATCCGCGCCTGGAGCTCGTCACGTAGCTGCGGCGAGCGGGCCCGGCCAGCGGTCGAGGGGCTGGCTCGAGCGGACGACGTGGGCGCCGCAGTCGGCGAAGCGGCGGAACGCGGCGTCTGCCTCGTCGCGGTAGTCGACCGAGCCGGCGACGACGACCGGCGACGTGCAGTCCTCGAGGAGGTAGAGGCGGGGGGCGAGCGCCGGCTCCAGCTCGAGCAGGTCGGCGACCGTCCAGGCGACGCAGTGGCTCTTCGCCTGCCCGGCGACGACGACTGCGTCGAACCCGGCGAGGTGGTCGGCGAGCGCGGGCCGCGTCGAGCGGTCGCCCACCTCAGGGCGCAGGGCCGAGTAGTGCTCCGTGAGGGGATCCGAGCCCTTCGGCTCGAATCGCGTGCGAGCCGTGCGGGCGACGGCGTGGAAGAAGAACGCCTCCTCCACGGCGCTCACCAGGGCGTGGCCGATGCCGCCGAGCATGGCGTGGTACGGCCACACGGTCAGCTCGTACTTGCCTCCTGCACGGAGCGCCTGCACGTAGCGCACGAGCGGCTCCTGCTCGCCGGTCGAGGCGGCGCGCCAGCGCCCCGCGAGCACGTCCTCCACGGTCACGACCGTGTACGGCGGCGGGTGCCGGCCGGCGGGGTCGACGAGGAAGGCGGCGTGGAAGATCTGCAGGGCCTGGTGCGTGTCGAGCGTGACGACGATCTCCGTCAACGAGCCGAGGTTGCGGTAGACGAACTCGCACAGCCGGCGGCAGTCGTCGGGCGCGCCGGGGACGAAGAGCTCGAAACCGGGCGTGCAGAACGTGTTCTGGCAGTCGACGGCGAGCAGGCAGATGCGGACGCGGTCGTCGGCCGCGGGCGCGAGGCCGTGCCGCCGCGCCCAGCGCGCCGCGTCCTGGGCGAGGCGCTCGTAGTCGATCCGGCGGATGTCGGCGATGCGGTCGGGGTCGAAATGCGGCGGGACGGGGAGCTCGCGCGCCACGCGGTCAGTCTAGGCTGTGCGCCCCGGGCCCGGCTCCCGCGGCGGCGCGGAGCGGGCGCTAAGGGTTTCCTCCGCGTCTGCCGATGGGTCAGCAAGGCCTGTGACCAGCGTCCTGCACGACATCGTCGACAGCTTGCCGACGTGGCTGCCGCTGATCTTCCTCGGCATCATCGCCTACCTCATCTGGCGCACGGTGCAGGCGATGCCGAGGATCAAGCAGGTGCAGGTCAAGCCGAGCGCGAGCGTCCCGGTCACCTGGGACGACGTCGCCGGCCTCGAGGAGGTGAAGGCGGAGCTGCAGGAGGTGGTCGACTTCCTCCGCGAGCCGGCTCGCTTCGAGCAGCTCGGAGCTCGCGTGCCGAAGGGCATCCTCCTGTACGGGCCGCCGGGCACCGGCAAGACGCTGCTCGCGAAGGCGGTCGCCCACGAGTCGGGGGCGAGCTTCTACTCGCAGAGCGCCTCCGCTTTCGTCGAGATGTGGGCGGGGCTCGGCGCTGCGCGCATCCGCAGCCTGTTCGCCCAGGCGCGCAAGCACGCGCCGGCGATCGTGTTCATCGACGAGCTCGACGCGGTGGGGGCGACGAGGACCGGGCACGGCGTGAACCGCGAGCAGGACCAGACGCTGAACCAGCTCCTCGTCGAGCTCGACGGTTTCGACTCCGCCTCCCAGGTCGTCGTCATGGGCGCGTCCAACCGCGTCCAGGACCTCGACCCTGCGCTCCTGCGCCCGGGTCGCTTCGACCGGCAGATGCTCGTCTCGCCGCCCGATCTCGCCGGGCGGGAGAAGATCCTGCGCGTGCACGC
>Ga0070741_10014896_pt1 | contig 13329 bp, 13 predicted proteins | sample Coa_R1_4_FD_66440 | JGI IMG/M metagenome (GOLD analysis project Ga0070741, IMG submission 66440) | Surface soil microbial communities from Centralia Pennsylvania, which are recovering from an underground coalmine fire - Coalmine... | ecosystem: Environmental > Terrestrial > Soil > Unclassified ... | reverse complement strand
CTTCCCCTAAGAACTGTAAAATATCGGAGAGGCTCTTTAGCAGGAAGCTTTTGCCAGGCAGCTGTCCCAGCAAGACCATACAGATCAGTAGGAGGGCAAAACCGGCTGTAATACCCAGAACAATCCAGGCTCCATAGTGCTCGGCCCAGAGATCACGAGCCAGCGCCTCACCATGAAAGATCGTTGCGTCTTGCTCGTAGCTTCTGGCGTTCCTTGCCTGCCGCTCGCTCGGCTGGTGGTTCCCATAGCCATTGCTTGCTGCTGGACCGAGCGGCGCAAAAGCATTGACGCCAAATTGGGGGTTCAGCGGCCCTGAAGGGCCGGTTGATGCATCGTTGTAAGACATAGATGCTCCTCTCAAGCTAGACATGCTCTATCAAATAATCTGCTCACATGTAGGGGCCGCGGGCTTCTTGAGCACAAACAATGGCCTCTATGCCGCCCGTGGGCGTTTGTAGAGGCCATTGCTTATGCCCATTGCCGACCTATCTGCCTCGTATGCCCTGGTGTTATTGATTAGTAGCCCACCAAATACAGCTTTCAAAAGTACTTCCTCTATCGCCCGCAAGGGGCGATAATTTCGCATTTCAAATCAACGAATGTGAACGAACGCATAGGAAATGTTGCACAATGTTTCAACAACTCAATTGCGGATACAACATTTCTAAGCTCAACATTTCCCGCTTCAACCAATCTCATGGAGGAGATGGTCCGCACATCTCCTCCTGTGGAGCGTTTGCCCTACTACCCCTCTCGTACGAGCCAGCTCCACTAACGACAACCGCAAGAGTTTGCCGTGCCCCCTTGCGGGGTCGCTATGCGAGATTGGTTGGTTCCCACCTGGAAGGGCATGTACAGCGGCAGGCTCTTCCAGTTTGCTACCCCTAAACCACAACACCTGACAGGAGTATATGATGGGGCGCTTTGTATTATCTCCTAGCTATCTTCTGACACTATCCCTTGTCACTGATCGAACCTCCATCGTTACATCATCTTTAAATTTTTAGAAAAGTCGTTCTTACCTGATATACTCGCGCCTGCGGCGCGGGCTGGATCAAAGATATCTCAAAAAAAATTTTGCCCCGAGGGCAAAATTTTTTTTGAGATATCTTTGATCCAGCCCGCGCCGCAGGCGCGGTTAGGAGATTGAAGATGCCTGTTCAAAAAAGTATGATAAAGCGAGGAGGGGGGATGTCTTTTGATAGAGGAAGGAACAATGTCTTGTACGAAGACAAATTTGTCCGGTATAATCAGCGAAGTGTCTTATACCAGTCTTCTGTATCAATACGTAAGACAATGTTTAACAAGTTTTATATACTTTAGCATGGACAAAGCGGTTCAATTGTGTTACACTAAAAACGGCCCAAAATTCCATTTGTGAATGCGCTTGTACGTTGTTTGTACATAAATATAACATGCAGGGAATAATAGTCGCTCACACCTCACATTTTTTGCAAGCGGAGAGAGAAAGCAGAAAGTAGAAAGCTGCCTACTATGAGCAATCGCGTCTTGACCCTGGAGCAGGTCGCTGAAGGATCTGCCGAGGCTTCGATGCTGAAACTACACGATGTTCTTCGTCTTCTGATAAATACTTTGGCTCTGCCTTTACCCCTCGATGAGATGTTGGGTTCATTAGCGACCATGACGCTGCAAGCTCTGCGTCTGGAATTATGCGTGATTATGCTCAAGGACGAGGCGCGTAACTGTCTTAACATGTGTACCTGCTCGCCAGACCTGAGCGATAAAGGTGTTATCGTGCAGCCGGTCCATCTCGATGCAACTCTCTGGGAAAGCCTGTGCGCTGCTACATTACGTGGTCAATTACCCAGCTTGCACGAGCGCGATTTAGAAATACTCAATCCTTTGAAAAATGTGCAGTATAAGACACTTTTTCCTGTGCCGCTGTTTGTTGGCACCGAGTGCATCGGGCTGCTGAACTGCTATTCCCGTCAGGTACGTCAGCCGAGTCATGATGATCAGCTCATGTTGCACGCGATTGCCGGTCAGGCTGCCCTGGCTATTAAACATCGTCGCTGCGTAGAAGAAGATGTGCAAGCCCAGAAAGCCCTTGTAAAAGCCTTCGTTGAGGATCTGTTTGCCGGCAAGCCCGATCTGAATGGATCTTTGCTGCAGCGGGCCAGCTTTCTGAGTTATGATCTAACTCGACCCCACGTGATTGCTCTGATTGAGCTGTCAGAGGTGGAAGAGCCTCATGCCGTTCTTGAGCAGCGGTGCGTACAACGCCTCCCCAGAGAAGAGCTACTTGTGCGCCACGATGCCGTGATTGGGCACGTCAAACAGTGCATAGATAAATCGTATCCAGGCTCGCTCGTCGCTGAGCGCGAAAACATCCTCGTCTGCCTGCTGAACACCGAAGCGAGACCTGATCTGGCAATTGATCAGCTCAATACCTGGTTAGATCTGCTCGTGCGGCAGATGCAAGACGAACATCATATTCGTATTTCTGCTGGTGTCGGCAATCCTTGCCATGCTGTCAGCGACTATCCAAGGGGATATGCCGAAGCGAACGAGGCATTGAGACTCGGGCGCTTCCTCGATGATGAGTGCCATTGCACATCCTTCAACGACCTTGGCGCTTACCGCTACATCTATCAATTCGCGCACACAGACACTCTGCGTGACCAGTACCAGAACCAGATTGCGTCTATTGTTGAGTATGATCGACGGAAAAAGACCAATCTGCTGGACACATTAGAGATCTATCTTGAGTGCGGCGGTAACATCGCAAAGACAGCAAGCCTGCTAGAAGTGCATCGGAATACGCTGCTTCAGCGGCTAGATCGCTTGCAAAAGTTATGTGCCCTCGACCTTGAACAGATGCAAAATCGTCTCCCTCTTCTGATTGCACTGAAGGTGCATAGGTTACGCGTAAAGAATAATGCCGTCGGATACTGTGGACATGCTGAATGATGGTCACGACTCAAATTGCCTGTGATCATACATATACATGAGTATGTATCCAGTCTCAAGAATAGAAGAGATCTCGATGCCAAAGGCACGCGTCTTGAGACGAGTACGTGAAAGCACATTGCGTACAGGTCGCATCTCTTGATCCCACACACCAGCTTCCTGTGCCTCCTGCAAACGTTTGCGGCAGCGGGCAATAGTAGTTTCGTTCACTCTCCCACTGTTGAAGCTTGCGAGCAAAACCTCGTAGGGGCAGTAGTAAGGATAGGCTTCCAGGAGGGGTAACAGAACACAGATTTCACTGGTTGTGAATTGTTGTTCCATCAACATGTGGGGCCTGTCTTGTTTACATACGAGGTGCGAGAGGGTGCCAAGAGTGGTGTTGAGTGCGAGTGTGTGTCCTGCTGGTAACAAACCCTGCAATGAAAAGTGTAGTACCTCCTCATTGTTTTCCTGCATGTAGCTGATAGGGGTTTTCACTTTACGCAGGGATGCTTTCTGCATATGGTGCTCCTTGTCTGGCTAGGTGTAGAACGGAATAGTGATCGTCGGATAAGGATACATCTTGCTGGGTCATCTCTACGATCCTTCATTTAAAATGAACGAGATCTCTGCCTCCTTTCTGGTGGATGTTTACCCGAATATGCGCGGTACATCAAAAATTTCTGATATGGGATAACTACGCTTTTTTGCCCTCCTACATTTATTCGGGTATCTGAGCGGCTTCCACCTACAAGTTAAGGATAAGAGCAGTACGCTGTCGTGGCAAACAACGAGCAGAAGGTAGCAGTCAAACTTAAAAGACATTGCTTCCTAAGACCATCCTGCACGTCGATTTTGAAAAAAGAGTGTATATAATATACATTACACGATAAGGAAGAGAAAATCAATACTTTAAAGAAGCATTTTCCTTGAGAGTAGACGAACCTTGTTGTCTCTTTTCTTGTATGATATGATGTTTTTATCAAGACCATCGTTTAGATCTTATCTTTTAGGAGTGGCACATCTCATGAACTCGCTGAAACCGGTTAATACCTCAGTTTAGAGCTTAGTGCAAGATACAAGGAAGAAGGCTGTCACGTGACGGCTTGGTATTCATGTGGACTGGTTGCGCGAAGGAAGCAGCACCAGGTCACGGAATATGTTCTTCTATCCTTGATTCATGCGCTCTCAACTGATGGCACGGACCGGCACCCAGGAGTGTAGACGTGTAATCTTCTCCCACCTCCCCAGCTTTTCTCGCATCTTAGCGACTGCTTCAAGGGGACCGCTTCGGGTCTGCTTTTCCTCACGCCTTCCTGCCTTGTTGAGTGCGCTCCATCCACCCAAATGTGCACTACCTTACAGCCACATGGGCGAGCGCCAGTCCCTTTAGGGACGTTTGTGGCTGCATACAAAGGCATAACGAAATGGAGCGAGAAACATGCACCGAAGATCCCGGCGACGGAAACACCGTTTCGCCCGAACTGATCGACAGATGAGAATGTTCTGGACCAGCCAGAGGTTGTTGGTCAAATTGCAGGCACGGTTGGGGATGCGAGAGTATGATACCCGCCAACCCGCCTGTCATTATAACTTGCATATTCAGCCTGCCGGTGGCGGTCAGGATTACCATAATTATCATATCCGATACCTGGGAATTAGAGATCACAAGTACGTCTGGTCTGTGGTCGATGCTCCTTATGGTAAAGAGAAGAGTCACAGAGTCTATGCCTTCTCGAAAGAGCACTGGATCGGAGAGGTAATCGATGCTGCTAGCACTCTGCTGGCTGCTGATATGACCAACGATGTCGGTGATCCCTCTCTCTGGGTCAGGCTTTCTGAACACCTGGCTCTTGTCCTGTTTGATTTGTATCAACAGGGCCTGGAGAAGACTGCCGAGAGGAAGAGACGGGTTAACATGAAAACAGCATGAAATTCTGATTATATGGGCTGTGACTGGTCACATATTACTCTGGTAGCAAGCTTTATGAAATACTGCTATTACTCAACATAATCGGAGAAACCATTATAATTCTCTTGATTTTTGACGAAAATGCGGCTACACTGGTATGTGACCGATCACAAAGCCAGGGAAGGCTTCGTTAAACGGCATCTCAGATTCGGATACCAGAAATTCAAGGAGGATTACAGTTATGTTTGAACGCTTTGCGGTCCTCAGGATCTCTCTTGCCTGGATATGTAAGCTCTGCGGAGTGCTCTTCTTATCGTTTGCGTCACTTATTGATATAACGAGCACAGTGGCAGCGACTCCTGCTGTCACTGTGCGGACTCTGGTGGTAGCCCAGGATGGTGGCGGCCAATATACGACTGTGCAATCTGCCGTTAACGCTGTGCCTGCCAACAATACCACGAGAACAGTGATCTATATCAAGGATGGTACGTACAAGGAGGTCATTACAGTTCCGTCGAACAAGCCATTTATTACATTTGCAGGTCAGGACGAAAGTAAGACCGTTTTGACTTATGATAATTATAACGGCAAGGCCAAACCCGGTGGGGGTACCTATGGGACGGGAGATAGTGCCAGCGTCTTTATCGAGGCAACCGATTTTATCGCAGTGAATCTGACTTTCCAGAATACGGCCGGTGCTGTTGGACAGGCGGTTGCTATCGATGTGGAGGCCGATCGTGCTGACTTTTACCATGTGCGTTTCCTTGGCTGGCAGGACACGCTGCTTGCCTGGAAGGGTCGCCAATACTACGACAGTGTCTATATCGATGGACGAACCGATTATATCTTCGGGGATGCTACAGCCTACTTCAACAACTGTCAGATACAGAGCCTCAACGGTTGGGGCATTACAGCCCATTACCGTCAGAGCGCCAGTGAAACGACGGGGTACGTATTTAACAGTTGCACGATCACTGGCACGCCTGCAAATTCCACTATTCTGGGCAGGCCCTGGGGACCATATGCACGTGTGATTTATCTCAATTGCTCAATGGATGCGAGTATCAAGCCTGCTGGATGGAGTAATTGGAACAACACGTCGAATTATTTAACGGCGTACTTTGCTGAGTATAATAGCACGGGAGCGGGAGCTAATCCCTCCGCACGCGTCTCGTGGTCGCATCAGTTGACGGCGGCTCAGGCGCAGCAGTACAGTGTGAACAATTTCGTTAATCAGGACGGCTGGTTGAACACGTCTCAAACTTTCCTCAACTGGCTGCTCCAGCACTATCCCTCGTAAACATTATTTTCCTTCCCATTTTGTCCTTTGGGCAAAATGGGAAGGAAAATAATGTTTACGAGAGGCTATGCCTCGGCCAGTTGCCGGGGAGGCGTCTTTAGCTGGCGAGAGGGTATTTTGCCGCGACAGTGGATGAGAAAGGCGGGCTGTTCCTCGGAGTAGTCTAAAAGATAAATCTCGCTCTTCTGGATGTTTATGATTAAACGTGCCATTGCAAACAAGAGTTCTGGAGCAACTAGCTCCAAATAATCAATGATGTCCTGCGTACACCATCCTGCAGAGTCTTGTTCTTGTGAGCCAAGTATGGCTTCGTTGATATCCATAACGTGGTCGGGGTACCTGCTTTCAACGGCGAGCAGGCAAATCTTCAATCTATCTTCAAGCTGCATATGGTCCTCCGGCACCTCTATGGGCTGCACCTGCTATATCATCCATGAACCGATGATTACGTCATCCGTCGACGTACTATTGTGGCTCGCGCTGGTAAGCCTCTTTGCTTACCCTTCGAGGCACAATTTGTGATGAGGCAGCTTCACCTGAAAGAGACAACTCCTTTCCGGCAATCATATAACATGGCTTGCCAGGTAGTGGAACACGCGAGTTGTAAGATATCACGAAAGGCTCTGTTTCATGATAAGAGACTTATGAATAATACTTTCACTTGCACAACTGTATTGTATTCTTTGGATAGAGAAAGGTGCAAGCTCATCGTTTAGACATAGTGTAAGTTTGCTTATCGCAGAAATCGTTTCCCGCTCTTCTTAACATACGTAAAGAGACTTCCTGGAACATTCTGGAAAGTCAGATATCTGCTGGCGCAAAAACAAAGTTGATTGAGGGTTTACTTGATAAGGTGAAGATTCGGTGAAGATCCGGGGTGTACCCAGTACGATAGTACTGTTGACCACAACTAGTCCACGTCAGGTTGAAACATGTTAAGTAAGTGTATCGATACTAGCAGTAAGCAGATTTTATGCGCTTTTTTGCGTCTTCAATAGATCTCAAGTGTATCTCTATATGCTTAAGCCTGTTACATCTGCTACTGTACTTTTATGGTATTATCAGGATGGTTATATGGCTGTTGCGCTCAGATCATAGCCTGATGGGACTTACTCAGACCCCTATTTACTGCAATTTGCGAGATCGTGACAGAACCGTAAGGGGACCCTATTTGGGGCCAGGGGATGTCGCTATGAGGAGAAAGCGTGGGAATGCAGGGTAATTAAGATTGGTACCTTTAAGATACGGCAAGTCGTGTAACTTATCAACGAATAGTACATAGAACATTCATGTTGGGATGATTTCCCTTAGGAAAGTTTTGTGGACGTTGATAACATCACTGTCGATCTCACCGCGAGGTTCTGCTTTCGTGCATTTTTGGCAATACGAGAGCAAGATCATGGATTTTCATCAAGCACATCTGATAAAAATAAAATTGGAAGACCTGGGTGGGTCGGAGATTGTCCACACAAGCATTACTTATCCCTTGAGCATATAGATTGTTACATACGGACATCGTGATGCCTTGGGAGTAGAAAAGAGATTCGTCAGGAGGAGAAACATATGTCGGCTGAACTATACACAAACGGCGAATATTTGAGGAAAAATCCTCATTGGCACGTACACGAATCTCCCTGGAAGGTGGATGAGATTCTACACATGCTATCACGCAATAATCTCTTCCCCAAAACAATTTGTGAGGTGGGTTGTGGGGCAGGAGAAGTATTGCGGCTTTTGCAGCAACGTATGGACGTGGATTGCACTTTTTCTGGGTACGAGGTCTCGCCGCAGGCGTTTGAGATCTGTAAAAATAAGGCGAATGAACGGCTGCACTTTAAGCTGGCGGATTTTACACGCGAGGATTGTTCCCCATACGATCTTATCCTGCTGATGGATGTAGTAGAACACGTCGAAGACTGTTTGTCTTTCTTACGTGCTGTCAAGTCGAAAGGCCAGTACAAAATCATCCAGCTCCCCCTGGATATCTCGGTGCGTGCGGTCTTACTGGGGCAGATTCCGCAGTATCGTGAGAAATTCGGGCATTTCCATTATTTCACTAAAGAAATTGCCCTCCAGATGCTTGACGAACTGGGTTATGAAGTGCTTGACTATTTCTATACGATGGTACCAACGGAGCCTCTACCCGATAGAACCAATCTACCGACGTTCGTACAATTGAAAAAGTATCTGGGTTGGACCAAAAGGAACTTTGGGCGTTGGCCTGCTCAGCTCTGTTTTGTACTGAATAAGGATATGGCTGCGCGGATTCTAGGCGAGTGGAGGTTGCTACTATTGGTGAAATAAAGGAATAGCATGATGCATCATACAAGAAAGGTAGAAGCATATTATGTTACTGGCTGGCGACATTGGGGGAACGAAGACGAATCTGGCTATTTTCTCATCGCAGGCCAAACTGCGCACGCCAGTGTACGAGGCCACATTTCAGAGCGCCCGCTACCCCAGCCTGGAGGCACTTGTCAGTGATTTCTTATCGCAAGTCAGTTTCTCGGTGGAGCGAGCTGTATTTGGTGTTGCTGGTCCAGTCGTGGAGGGGAAGGCGAAGATTACGAATCTCCCCTGGATCATGGAGGAGGAGCAGCTAGAGCACGAGCTACATATTCCACTTGTGCGTCTGTTAAATGATTTGAATGCGATGGCGCACGGTGTCCCTTTGCTGCAAGTGGAGGATCTCCATACCTTGAATGAAGGTGTGCCGGTTCCTGATAGCGTCCTGGCCGTGATAGCGCCGGGAACCGGTCTGGGCGAGGCATTTCTGACGTGGGATGGCGTGCATTATCGAGCCCACTCTTCGGAGGGAGGTCACGCTGATTTTGCTCCTACGAATGTTGCTGAGATCGAATTGTTGCGTTATTTGCTGGGGCGCTTTGATCACGTCAGTTATGAGCAAGTCTGCTCAGGCATCGGACTACCCAATATTTATGATGCACTCAAGCATACAGCCGCACTCAGTGAGCCGGAGTGGTTGGCCGAAAAGCTAGCCCGTGTCAAAGACGCCACGCCTATGATCATTGAGGCAGCGCTCTCCGGGCAAGACGCTCCCGAACTCTGTGTAGCAACCCTCAAGGCCTTCGCTTCAATCCTGGCTGCGGAAGCGGGCAATCTTGCGCTCAAAGTGCTGGCCACAGACGGTGTCTATATCGGCGGGGGTATACCCCCGCGTATTCTACCTTTCTTGAAAGCGAGAGAGTTCATGCGCATCTTCCAGAACAAAGGACGTTTCAGCGAAATGCTCTCGCGTGTTCCTGTCCATGTGATTCTTAATCCCAAGGTGGGACTCTTTGGTGCCGCACATTACGGCTTCAACCTTTAAGGATGAAAGAGAAGGAGCCAGGATATTGGAGTTAACACGCTATCTCACGCGCATCTGCTCAGCGGACCAGAGGGTTCGAAGAAACGAGTTGCTTGCCATCTTGAGAGAGCTCGATTACCCCTTTACCCATTCTCGTGAGGTCATCGAGGAGTATCGTCCAGAAAATATCGTGGTGAGCTTTCACCAGGAGCTCTTTCCCCGCCTCGTTATTGGTGCGCACTACGACAGCGTTCCCGGCAGTACCGGTGCCAATGATAACGGGGCAGCAGTGGCGATCTTGCTCGGATTACTGACGCATTTGCGACAAGCACCTCCCAAAATCCCACTGGATATCGTCTTCTTCGACCTGGAAGAGTTGGGTGGCAAAGGCAGTCTCGCCTATATCGAACGTACATCGAAGCAACGTATCCTGGCAATGATCAACCTGGATGTCTGCGGAGAGGGCGACACCATTCTCTACGCACCGCGTCCACACATCGAGGCAGGCCCACTGAGCTCAGCACTGCAAGCAGTTGAGCAGACAGGCCAGTTTCGTAGCCGTGCGGTTGATCTCTTACCACCAGGCGATGATCTTTCCTTCCAACAAGCTGGGCTCCCCAATATCTCCGTCTGTATCCTGCCAGCAGATGAGGTCGAACAGCTCATCTCCGTTGTAGATGCCATGCGTAACCACAGACAACCCGAGGTCATCCCAAAGGTGGTGGAAACCATGCATAATGGGCCTCGCGATAGTATCAGCACTGTGCAGGAAAGTGCGATGCAAACCGTTCTCCAATGGGTGCAGGCTGTCCTCGAACACATTGACGGCCAATGAGTGGGATTGGAGGAGGAAGGGAAAAGAACGGATTCTTGCATGGTAGATGCTGTGTAACCAGGAGCGAGCAATGAGTGGAGAACAAGAGATAGTACGTGATCGTTCAGAAAATGCGTTGATACGAGCGATAGAGAAGAATGCCAGCGAATTTCTGAAGAAGGGGATTGGTGCTGCAATGACACTCACGCCGCTCCTGGAGGCACGCAGCCTGGGGTATGAGATCGGAGTGTTAGGAGCCTCGCAGATGGGATACCCGGTCTACAAACGCATCGGTTTCCAGAAGTATTGCCTCATCGAAATGTATACCTGGAAGCCGGAGGAAGGATAGCACCAGGGGTCCAATCGGCCTCAAGGGGCGGCGCTCGCGCAATCCGCGTAGTGCTGCCCCTTGAGGCCGATTGGACGAACCCGGTTTCCGAATAAGCTCTTGAGGGGGATCGGACCCCTGGTGTTGCGAGGAAGAATAAGCAGGTTCAACACCCACCTCAATCAGGGAACTTCGTATAGTCATTGATGTTCTGGCAATGTGGGAGGCAGTTGGAGAAACGCAAGGATCTTATCGTAGTATCCTGACCAGTCGCCTTCGTTAAGAATTGCCAGTTTTGGGAGAGTAAGTCGTGTGAAGAACTTGTCGCAGAGCGCTCGATAGGTTTGATAGAGTTGGACGAGCCCTTCAAATCCTTTTAATGAGCGTTGTACAGCATAGGGGCTGGCAAGTTTCCAGTTTACCTGGTAAGCTTCCCAGCTACTGCCGCGCTCATCGCGGATAGTACGAAGTGCCTGGCCAACGTCTGTGTGGTAGTAATAGACAACTACGGGATTGAGGTTATGGATGCTCTCGATTACTCGGGTCACATAGTCATACAGTACCGCTGGCTCGGCGTTCATGAGCATCAGGTCCGTCATATTGCCATGAAAGAGTAGTCCGTCGCAGACGGTGACCGTTGCGCTTTGTTGTGCCTCGTGTGCGAATGCGCGCCATTTCCGCAGGCTTAGTTCAATGTACTCCTCAATGGTCACATCGAGCCAGACTTCTTTCAGGTGAGGGAGTGTCGGCGCGACTCGCAAAGGATGGTCTGGCTCTTCTATTGAGGGTCCTTCTAGCAGGAAACGAGCGGCGATATGATGGCGCTGAAGATGCTCTGTGAGGAACCAGGCCGTCGTAGTTTTACCTGATCCCATAATGCCTTCAACAAAGATAAAGCGAGTGTTGCGCATGAAGATTGCGCCTCTGTTCCCAAGATTTAGCCCAAGTATACCATAAAGCGTAACAAGAACTCTATCACTTTTGCGACTTCGCAGAAAGGAAAGCTATGCCAGGAGAACACCCTCGCCTTTCATTTGAACAATGGGTTACGTCTGTCTTCGATCATCCTCTGCCCGCTCGCGGCGAGCTCGCATGGTACCATGCCGACAGGTCCTGGGACGATAATGAGGGGATGTGGTTGGATACCTCCCAATACCCACAGACGACGGTTGCCTACCTGACCACGCTGTTTGAAAACGCTTCTAGCGCTCTTGTGGCTTTCTCCGAGGCTCAGGTAAATCAGGGCTTCTGGTATCTGGTCGATAATGCCTGCTCTGACTCTATGTTTACCTTGCTGGATACCAGGGTTCCCTGGTCTGAGCGTAAGCGCTGTCTCTTTGCCATGTTCACCTTGTTTGAGCGCTTCTTTGCGTCCCGCTGCTCACCTCATTTGTCTCACCTAGACACGATGCAGACCGATACGAGCTATATCAACCCACTCAATAGCATTTGTTATATGTGGTGGGATATCCTGCCGCTGCACGGCAAACCAGAGGAGTCTGCTCTGAGGGAAATAGATGCGGCGTGTCTGGAGGTGCTGCGTCAGATCCTCGATCTGGAGTCCGAGGCGTGTTGTGAAAGTGCGCTGCACGGTCTGGGCCATTGGTCGTATGCCTATCGTCAGCAGGTTCAGGCCATTATTGATGCCTGGCTTGCCCGCCATCTTCATATAGAGGACGAATTAAAGACATATGCGCTTGCTGCTCGCAAAGGGCACGTCCTGTGAGGGCCCAGGATTTTCAGTTTTCGCGTGAATAAGCGTGAAAACTGAAAATCCTGGCCTCGTGATCGCTTATCGTTGAGCCAGTTGCAACAGGTAGATTTTGTTGCCGGCGGGGTCCGCGATGGCTAATGTGCGTCCAAAGGGCTGATCAGCCAGCTCCTCGACAATGGGAATTTCACGTGCCCGAAGCTGTGTCAATGTAGCCTCGGCATCATCGATATACCACCACAACTCAACGCTCGACCTCGGCTCAGCATGCCCCTCCTCGGAAAGTGCATAAGTTGCCCCCTGACCGTTAGGCTGCTTAAATTGAACAAAGCCAGGCAGCTGATCCTCAATCTCAAAACCCAGTTTTTCTGTATAGAATGGCAATACTTCAGCAATAGATGGTACATGCGCTAGAACGAAATTCAAGCCTTTAAACATCTGTTTCACTCCTTTTTGTTACTGATATCGTATACTATCGATGTTTTAAGTATGCCATAGGCGAGTGACAACAGTATGTCAGCAGCGAGACGGATTTCAGCGTATTTAGAGCTTATGAGAACTAGCTGAAAGGCCCTACGCTTTGGTTATGGAGCTTAGGGCCTTGTTTTAAACTGTTTTCTGTTCAAACACAATAGGAAACGGTATCGCGAAGGGATGTGCTACTAGTTTACAACGCCCCTCGATTGGATGATGTAGCTTGAGCCAGATGAGACGGTCATCGCTGTACCGTTTGTGGCCGAAACTGTGGCATTTCTCACGGTTAAGCCTGTCTTTGCCGTAATCTTCACGTTGTTCAGGGTGATTCCTGTAAATGGTTTTTCAGGGACGCCAACGATGTAACCGGCAGCGGTGGCCCCGGTGGCTGTGAGGCCTGTGACCGTAATATTGTGGTAGTAGGGAGTAGTAGACGTGACCGACTGAGCTGGATCGCCATCTGCTGGGATCTTGGGGTAATAACCCGAGAACCAGATCGGGTATTTTACATTGGTCATCGTGACGCCCGTATAGGTAACACCCGATATATCACCGCCAGTGGTGCGGGTC
>Ga0070741_10014895_pt1 | contig 13329 bp, 11 predicted proteins | sample Coa_R1_4_FD_66440 | JGI IMG/M metagenome (GOLD analysis project Ga0070741, IMG submission 66440) | Surface soil microbial communities from Centralia Pennsylvania, which are recovering from an underground coalmine fire - Coalmine... | ecosystem: Environmental > Terrestrial > Soil > Unclassified ... | reverse complement strand
ATGACGCTGCCAACGGGCATGCGGCCGAGGCTTGCGGCGAACTGCACCATGTGCAGCGTTTCCACGACATCGGCTCTTCCTTCGTTAATCGGCTTGCCGCATTCGCGGGTTACGAGGCGGCTCATCTCTTGCAGATCGCGTTTGATGAGTTGGGCAAACTTGTCCAGGTAGTCTGCGCGCGTTACCCAACTCAGCTGGCTCCACTTATGAAATGCGTTTCGTGCTGCGGCAACGGCTTCATCCACATCGGCGGCGGCGGAATCCGGTGCGGTTCCGATGATTTCGTTGGTGTTCGCGGGGTTGCGGCTCTCGAATGTTTTTCCGGTGGTCGAGGCTTTCCAAACACCGTTAATGTAGTTTTTGGCTTCGATCGGCTGCATCGTGGAGTCTCCTGAAAATGATGTTTACGAGTATACCTTTCGGCCCGGTCTTGTCCCTTTCGAAACGGAACGGAAAACTGCGATGAAGGGGAGGATCGCTCATCTGGAGTGTTGGCTGTGCGGGGCCCGGTATGGGTGGGAAAAGCCGATCGGCCTTTGCACATGCGGCAAGCCGTTGAAAGTGGTGTATTCCCTGCCCGAAAAGTTTGAGGTTGACGAAACGAAAGGCTCTATGTGGCGGTATGGGAGCGTGCTTCCATGCGAAGAGTTGAGTTTGGGAGAAGGGTTTACGCCGCTTTTTCGGGCTGAGCGGCTGGGCGCTGGAATTTGGGTGAAAGATGAAAGCGTGAACCCAACGGGATCGTTCAAAGCGCGAGGTATGGCGGCGGCGGTCGGAGTGGCGAAGCAGCAGGGTGTAATTCGCGCGGCTGTTCCAAGCGCGGGAAATGCGGCAGGAGCGTTAGCGGCTTATGCGGCACGCGCCGGAATCGAAGCGCATGTTTTTATGCCTCGGGATACTCCTCGAGCGTGCGTTGTGGAGTGCGAGATTTTTGGAGCGAAGGTAACGCTGATTGACGGGTTGATTACGGACTGCGCTTCTGCGATGCGCGAAATGATGGAGGGCGAGTATCTGGATGTGAGCACGCTGCGCGAACCTTATCGAATCGAGGGCAAAAAAACGATGGGATATGAAATCGCGGAGCAGATGAACTGGACGCTGCCTGATGCGATTGTTTATCCAACAGGGGGCGGCACAGGACTCATCGGAATGTGGAAAGCGTTTGATGAACTGGAACAGATGGGAATGATCGGCAGTAAACGCCCTAAGATGATGAGTGTGCAAGCCGAGGGGTGTCAGCCGATTGTGCGGGCATTTGAAAACGGTTCGCGTTTTGCCGAAGAGCATGTTGGGGCAAAGACGATCGCTTCGGGGCTTCGCGTTCCCAAAGCGATCGGCGACTTTATCATTTTGGATGCGATTCGAGAATCGGGAGGGGCGGCTGTGGCCGTTTCCGATGACGCGATGGTTTCGGGCGCGAAGGAGATGAGCGCAAAGACAGGGATTTGTGCGTGCCCCGAAGGCGGTGCGTGCCTTGCGGCGTATCGGCAGTTGGTGGCGCAAGGTTTTTTGTCGGAGGGCGATGAAGTGGTGCTTTTCAACACGGCTTCGGGGTTGAAATACCAGGAGGCGCTTGCGCGGTAGTCTTCCGCTTATGGTTTTTGCGACGATAGCGATGACGATGATTCCAGCGATGACCGAGAGCAGTTTGAAGCCGATGATCGAGCAGTTCGCGGCCGATGTCGAGAGCATCGAGCGCAAATATGAGACGCCGTTTTCGAAGATGGGCGAAGATCGGCTGCGGAAGTTTTTTCAAGATGAGCGCTCGCTGCTTTCGCGGCAGAACTTTGGCGCGTTGAACCGCGATGGTCAAGTGGACTATCTGCTGTTCGACAGTTATTTGAGGCACCGGATGCGGCAGATGGAGATCGCCGATAAGCAGTTCGATGAGATCAGGCAGTTCGTGCCGTTTGCGGAAACGATTACGAACCTGGAGGATAACCGGATTCTCGGCAAGGCGCTCGATGCTGAAAAGGCCGCGCAGATTGTGAACGAACTGAAAAAGAGCGTGGACGAAACAAAGTCGAACATCGAGACGCGGATGCGAACCGAGACTTTCAAAAGGACGACAGCCAACCGTGCGAGCATGGCGGTTTCGCGCTTGCGAAGTGCGCTGGAGACGTGGTTTAAGTTTTATGACGGCTATGTGCCGACGTTCGGCTGGTGGGTTTCGGCGCCGTTTAAGTCGGCGGACGAGGCGCTGGCGGGCTATGCGAGGTTTTTGCGCGAGACGGTTGCGAAGATTCCTCCGGGCAATGACAACTTTATTGTGGGCGATCCGATCGGGCGCGAAGCGCTCTTAGAAGAACTGAAGTTCGAGATGATTCCTTATACGCCCGAGGAGTTGGTTCAGATCGCAAACAAAGAGTTTGCATGGTGTCAGAGCGAAATGATCAAAGCCTCGCGCGAGATGGGCTGCGGCGACGATTGGAAAAGGGCTTTGGAGATTGTGAAGGAAGACCATGTGGATGCGGGCCAGCAGACCGAATTGGTGCGCAGGCTTGCCGAAGAGGCGATTAAGTTTGTGGAAGATCGCGATTTGGTAACGATTCCTGAATTGGCCAAGGAGACGTGGCGGATGGAGATGATGTCGCCGCAGATGCAGCTTGTCAATCCTTTCTTTTTGGGCGGCGATACGATCATGGTTTCGTATCCAACCGATGCGATGTCGCAGGATCAAAAGATGATGAGCATGCGCGCGAACAACGTGCATTTTTCGCGGGCGACGGTGTTTCACGAACTGATTCCGGGTCATAACTTGCAGCAGTTTATGAACGCGCGTTATGCGCAATACCGGCGGATTTTCAGCACGCCGTTTTGGACGGAGGGTTGGGCGCTGTATTGGGAGATGTTGATGTGGGATTTGGGATTTCCGAAGTCGCCGCAGAACCGCGTGGGGATGCTGTTTTGGCGGATGCATCGGTGCGCGCGGATCATTTTTTCGCTGGGATTTCATCTTGAGACGATGACCCCCGACCAGTGCATCGAACTTTTGGTGGACAAGGTGGGGCATGAGCGGAGCAGCGCCGAGGCCGAGGTGCGGCGTTCGCTGAGCGGTGCCTACCCGCCGCTTTATCAGTGCGCGTATATGTTGGGCGCGCTTCAGTTTCGGTCTTTGCATCACGAGTTTGTGGACTCGAAGAAGATGACGGACAAGCAGTTTCACGACCGGATTTTGCAATCGGGGAACATGCCCGTGGCGATGATTCGGGCACTGTTCGGCGATGGGAAACTTTCGAAGGATTTTGATGCTGCGTGGCGGTTTTATGACCTGGCGGCGCAAAACGGCCCCAAATCTAAATAAGATTCAAACAGGTGAAGCCGTTTAATGCATGTGCGCGACCGCGCAAGGAGAAACAGATGAAAAGATTGATAGCGCTGGCAGTTCTGGGGTTGACAGCCCAGGCGTTTTCGCAAGGGCCGGGGCCGGGCGGTGCGCCGCCTCAGGGCCCTCCACGCGGCGAAATGCGGATGATGGGCGGCGGAGCGATGATTCTTGGCATGCCCGAAGTTCAGAAAGAGCTGAACTTGACCGAGGAGCAGAAGCAGAAGATTCGTGAGCTCATGCCGAGGCCGAGGTTCGGCGGCCCAGGCGGCCCAGGCGGCCCAGGCGGGCCCGGCGGGCCTGGCGGACCGCCACCCCAAGGCGGCGGCGACCCGCAGGGACCCCCTCGAGGAAACCCGCAGGGCGAACTGAATGCAAAACTGAAAGAGATTCTGACGGAATCGCAGTTCGCGCGGTATAAGCAGCTCGACCTTCAGTTTCAGGGTCCGATCGCGGCGATGCGTCCCGACGTTGGAAAGGAACTCGGAATCACCGAAGATCAGCGGCAGAAGATCCGCGAGATTATGGAGCAGAATCGGCCGGCTCCTCCTGATCCGAACGGCGAGCGGCCCGACCCTGAGACGATGTTCAAACAGATGGAGGCACGACGCGAGAAAGTGAACGCCGCGGTGTTGGCGCTGTTCAGCTCTGAACAGAAATCGAAATGGGCGCAGATGACCGGCAAGCCGTTCAACTTCAATCGGCATCCAGGACCCCCGCCGCCCGGTGGTTGATTTCGCGCAGCGGCCGTGAAGATTCTGTTGATCGAAGACGACATCGTTATTTCGGATCAGATCGCACGGTATTTGCAGAAAGAGCGGTTCCAAGTCGAGACGAAAAGGAGCGGCCCGCGCGGCGAGCAGGCCGCTCTTTCATCTCATTACGATCTTATTATCTTGGACATTATGCTTCCTGAGCGCGACGGATGGACGGTTTGCGAGAACCTGCGCCGCGCGCATCTTACGACTCCGATTTTGATGCTGACGGCGCGTGATTCGGTGGAAGACCGCATCAAAGGTTTGGAGGGCGGCGCTGATGATTATCTTCCGAAGCCGTTCGATGTGCGCGAGCTAACGGCTCGGATTCAGGCGCTGATGCGTCGGGATAAAATTCATCGGACGGGCCGCATCGTTGTTGCGGATTTGGAGATAGACACCAAAGCGCACACCGTTACGCGCGGCGGTGTGGAGATTGCGCTGACAAATCGGGAGTTCAGCCTTTTGGAGGCGCTTGCGCGCAACGAAGGCAGAACTTTGACGCGCGAGGCGATCGTGGAGCGCGTTTGGGCAAACGAAGACAATCTTCCGAACAGCGTGAATTTTCATATCGCATCGCTGCGAAAAAAAATTGACGCGGAGTTCGAACCGAAACTGATTCACACGGTTTATGGAATCGGCTATGTGTTGAAGGTGCAGCCCGGTTGAACTCGTTTCGCACTCAGATGCTTTTGGTGGTTTGCGGCTCGGTCGTTGCGGCGATGCTTGTGCTTGGGATTGCGATCATTACGATTAACACGCGCCAGCTTCAATCGGGTTTAGATCACGAGCTGGTGGAGCGAGCGAACGGAATGGCTCGGCCGGGGCCGCCGCCCCCGCCGCCGGGCGGGCCGATGCGAGCCCCCGAGGATGAGCCCGATTTGATCGCTTCGATTCGTCGTCCACGGATGATCATGGCGGATGCGCTTTTTGGAACGATGCCGATGCCGGGCGATCTGTTCGACGAGGCGGCGGTGCGTTTGGCAGCGAACGGAAGCCCGTCGTTTTCGGATTGCGAGTATCGGGGCGAACCTGTGCGGGTTTACACTGCGCCGATTGTCCGCGGGAGGATGCTTGCCGGCGTGGTTCAGGTTGCGCATGAAACCCGCGGGATTGCGGATGTGCGCGAAGTGCAGTTTCGAACGCTGATGATTGTGCTTCCGTTCGCGCTGATCGGTTCGGTTTTGTTGGGCTTTGCAGTAACGGGTCGCGTGATGCATCCGATCGGTGCGATGCAAAATGCTGCGAAAGCGATCGCGGATGGAGATTTCGGCGCACGCATTCAAACTCACGGTTCGGACGAATTCGCGAAACTTGGAGAGCAGTTTAACGCGATGGCAGGGCGTGTGGAGGAAGCGGTGTCGGGCCTGAGACAATCTTTGGAGCAGCAGCGGCGGTTCACTGCCGACGCCTCGCACGAACTGCGCACGCCTCTGACACGGCTGCAACTTGCGGCGAGTGCCGCGCAAACGGGTTCAGAAGAGGAGATGCGCCGTGCGCTCAAAACGGCGGAAGATGCCGGAAAAGAGATGGCGGCGCTGGTGAGCCAGCTGTTGACGTTGGCAAGCGCGGACGCGGGCCGAATGGAGATGCGATTTGAAACGTTTGATCTGCGCGTGGCTGCCGCGGAAGCGGTTTCAAAAACGATGGGCGGCGAAACGTGCGAAACCGCATTCGCATCGGACGCCGTAACGGTGCTGGGTGACGAGGCGCAGATGGAAAGGGTTTGCACGAATCTTTTGGAGAATGCGCGAAAGTATGCGAAAGGAGCGCGCATATCGGTGCGGGTTTTTCGTGAAAACGGTTTTGGAGTGCTGCAAGTGCAGGATGAAGGGATTGGGATCGAGGCGCGGCATCTGCCGCATCTGGTGGAACGGTTTTATCGGGTTGAGGATGCACGAACGCGCGACGCCGGCGGCGCAGGGCTGGGGCTTGCGATCGTGGATGAGATTGTGAAGGCGCATCACGGCGAGCTGAGAATCGAAAGCGAGCCAGGAAAGGGAACGCGTGTGACCGTTCGAGTTCCGGAGGTGAAGTGAAAAGAAGCGAAAATGGGCGCGCACTTGAGAGGGCTACGCCACGCGTTCAGATTCCCCGCGCTCCCACATCATTTTTGCAAACGACGTGGCGAGGTACGGATCGAACTGTGTGCCTGCGCCTTTCACGATCTCTTGAAGCGCGGTATCCATATCGAGACCTTTGCGATAGGGGCGGTCGCTGGTCATCGCGTCATAGGTATCGGCGATGGCGATCATGCGCGCAAGGCGCGATATGGCGGTTCCTGCCAAGCCGTCGGGATACCCATTTCCATCCCATCTTTCGTGGTGGCTGCGCACTCCGGAAAGCGCGTCGGCAAGCTGCGGCACTTTTTTCACGATGACTTCGCCCAGCACAGGATGTGTTTCAACGATCGCACGCTCTTCGTCGGTTAGGTTCGACTGTTTGTTGAGAATGTGATCGGGCACGCCGATCTTGCCCACGTCGTGCAGCGTGCCGGTGCGATAGGTGAGTTCAACTTCTTCTTTGTTTCCGCCAAGATACTCGCACAGCCAAGAAGCGAATTCTGCCACGCGCTGCGAATGTCCGCGGGTGTAAGCGTCTTTTGCGTCAACGGCGGCGGCAAGCGCTTGAATGGTTGCGATGCTCGCATCTTGAAGATATTGGGAAAGCTGATAAGGATCGGAATTTTCTGCTCCGGGAATGCGGTCGAACCTGGCAATCTGGTTTGTGCCGATCATTTTTGCTCGCGTGAGTGCCACTTCTGCAGCCAGGCAGAGCGATTCGCCTGTCAACGTGCTGGGCCCTGCTTCGGCGCAGCCGATGCAGCAAGACAGAGCGAGCCGGTTATAAATAGAAAACTGGAGCGTTTCGGCGAAATCGCACGCTTTTTCAAGGGGTGTGAGCGGAAGGATCATCGCGAACCCGTCGCCGCTGTGCCGCGCAAGCAGCGCATAATCGGGTGCTTCGGTTTTCATCAGTTCTGCAACTGATTTGAGCAGTTCGTCGCCGGCGGCGTGTCCTTTCTGTTCATTGATTTTGCTGAATCCGTCGAGATCGAGCAGGAGCAGAGAGACGGGGTTGCCGGATGCGAGTCCGCGTGCGGTTTCTTGGGCGATATTCTCTTTGAACCTGCGATGATTGTCGAGCTGTGTGAGCGGATCGAGATCAATCATCGCGAGCAGTTTTTGTTGACTTTCGCGCAGCGACTCGGTCATTTCGTTGAACGTGATGTTGAGAATGCCGATTTCACTTTGCGAAGCCTCGTCTAGTTTTTCCGGCCATTCGCCGGAGCGCAGTTTGGTCGCAGCGGCGGCGATCTGTTCAAGAGGCCGCGTCACCTTCGCAGAGAGGCGTCCGGACAGAATGACCGCAACCAAAATGCTGCCCAAAATGATAAGAACGAACGTTTGATTGAGCTGTTCGAAATTTTCGATGAGTGCGGATCGGCGATGGAGCACAACGAACTTCACGGGCGCCGAGGCGGGCGAAGCAGACTGGCTGCCTTCGAGCGCCACATATTCCACGCCGGCGATCGTGATCCGCTTCGGCGAGGGGGCACGCAGATCGAGACCGGGCGGAATGGGCTTGGAAGATGCAACAGTGGTGCCGCCGAGCGTGAACGCCACATCGGTAGAAAGCGTATCGCTGAGTTTTCTTGCAAAATCGGTTCCAACTTCCGAGTATGCCAACAGCGCTCCCTGCACGAATTCACTGACTCGTATGGGCACCGCAGTGATCAGCATCATCCGGTTATCGAATTCGATGACGCCTTTGACGGGAGTTCCTTCGAGCGCCTTTTCGAGAAACGGTTTGGACGATTGCTGATCGCTCGATCGAGATGCGCAGCCCACTGAAGCGAGTATCTGCGCGTCGCGGTCGGCGATCACGAGTCCATCGGCGTTCAGCTTGGGAAGATAGTATTCTGCCCGATCGGCAACCGTGTCTTTGTCTCGTGCATTGAGAATGGCGCTTTGGATTGTTGGAAGCTGGGCGATGAGCGTCGTTCGAGATTCAAGGTCGGCGGCGCGTTCGGCGATGAGGTGGCGGATCAGCGACGCTGTGGCTTCGACATCTTTCTGCACGGTTCGCTCCACCTGACGCGTGGTGAGAAACGTGAAGGAGGTGAGCACCACAACGCCGATGGCGAGAATCAACCCGATGAACGTGGCGCTGATCCGAAGTCTGAGCGACGAATTGAGTTTACCGTTTATGAGTCGTAACATCGAAATGCTGCACCGATGAAACTGAGACTTCCCGCGATTCGATTTCGCCCGATTCGTGCCACACGCGCAGGATGTATCGGCCAGGAAGCACTCCGGCGATGCTGAACTTTCCTTTTGCATCGGCGATCGCGTAATAGGGCGTGTCAACAACCATAACATAGGCGCTCATTTCGGAGTGCACATTGCACAAAATGGCCACGAGTCCCGGCCTGTCAAACCGAACCGTTTTTGAGGTGCCTCGGGGATACATTCCCAAGTCGAACCTTTTCGCTTCGAATTCGGCGAAGACGTTGTGAAACACCGTGTCGTTGTTGGGAAAACTGATTGTGGTGCCAACCGTGACCACCGAAATGTGAGGGATGAACTTGCGGTCGCGCTGATCAACCACGGCGTGCGCCAGCGGTTTGGATTTTTGATCGCCTTCGAGATACACGACGGCATTGGCCGCGGGTTTTCCTTTTGATAAAGTTACGTTGCCATCAACCAGGGATGAGCTCAGAATTGCGATTGAGATTGCAGGTATCAGCATACGGTTTTCTTAGAAATGAAGCGATGTTACGATTTGAAACGACCAGCCTTTCAAGCCGGACGCGCCGGGCCCGCTCGCGAATCCGTAGTTGAGATTGGCCGCGAGCATCGGCGTGATGAGCTGGCGGATTCCGATGGTTTGCTGCCGGGTGGCGGCGCTGCCCAGAAACGCCGCTTCTTGAATTCTGATTCCGACTTGGGTGCGGTTCATGCCCACGGGGCGATAAAACGCGTCGAGGTAATAACCGCCCGACCATTCGCCTTGATTGACGCTTCGAATCAGTTCGCCTCGAAGCATGATCCGCGGTGCGGTCCATTTGAAATCGAGACCGTAGGCCGTGAAGTCCTCATCTTGCGGGCGGCCGAGTTTTCCCATTGCGTTGGCGCCCAAGATGAGCGGCCCGAATTCCGATTGAACGCGCGCCATTCCGTAGTTCGGGTTCTTCGGGACGATCTGCCAGGAGTCGGTTTTTGGATCGAGCAGACCTGCTTTGATTTCGACGGGGCCGAGAGAGAGCCGCGCATCAATGCCGGCATCGAAACTCCACACTCCGGTGTAATACGGAGTCATCGGAGACATGCGAACGAGCGGCAGTTTGATAAACGCGTTGTACCAATGTTCAGACCAGTCGTTGAAACCGAAGCCGTTTCGGAGCCGGCCGACGCGCACCACGGCTGCGCCGAGGTTCAGGTTGATGCAGGTTTCATCGAGCATCGAGAACGAGGGAAAGATGAGATAGGTGTTGGTAATGCTCAGCTTGTCGTTGAGATCGGCTTTGAGTTCGAGCCATCCGGCGCGCTGATCCAATCCTTTGCCGGCGTAGGTTGTCCAAAAGTAGTTTTCGTAGATGAGGCGGATGGGCTCGGCTTGGCCCGCACAGGCCGAAAAAACCGCCGACACGGCTGCCAGTATCGAGAAGAGTTTTTTCATATTCGCCGCCTTCTGTTTTATGTTCGGCAGTTTTTAGGGGCGAATGGACCTGATAGATCGGTTTAGGTTTTGGCGGTTTGCTGGGTTTTGGCGTTCTCCAAATACTTCAAACAGCACGCGCGGGCGCGCGCGCGAATGCGGTTGATGTACGCCGCTCTTTCGGTGGGCGAAAGGGCGCCGCGTGCATCGAGCAGATTGAACACGTGGGAGCATTTTAGGGCGAGATCGAATGCGGGGTAGACCAGGTGAGTGTCGCCGTTTTCGTTCAGGGCGTACCGTCCCAGCTCTTCATCGAAACCGGCTTTGGATTCCACTACGCGCTTGCTTTCGGCCTCGTACATATCGAAAAGTTTGAACAAGGTGCCGACGTCGGCGAGTTCGAAGTTATAAACGTTGTGTTGAAGCTCGAGGTCGTAATTCACATCTTTGTAGCTGAGATTTTGATTCCATTGAAGGTCTTCCCAAAACGAGAACCCTTCGTTGAGCATAAGGCAGAGCCGTTCGGGGCCGTAGGTGATTTCCGCTGAAACCGGATTGAGTTCGATGCCTCCCATCTGCTGGAAAAATGTGAACTGAGTGATTTCGGCCGCGTTCATCCAGACTTCCCAGCCGACGCCGCTCGCGCCCATGCTTGGCGATTCCCAATCGTCTTCGACGAGCCGGATGTCGTTTTTGTTGACATTGAAACCGATGGCGTTTAGCGATCCGATGTAAATGTCTACGATGTTGTTGGGGCTCGGCTTCATGATGACTTGGTACTGGTAGTACCGTTGGTTGCGCATCGGATTGCGTGTGTATCGGCCGTCGGCGGGTCTTCGGCTGGGCTGGACGTAGGCGACGTTCCACGGTTCGGGGCCGAGGCATTTGAGGACGGTGGCTGGGTGCATGGTTCCTGCGCCGACTTCGACGTCGTAGGGCTGCAGGATGGCGCAGCCTTGTTCGGCCCAGTAATCGTCGAGTGTTTTGATGATCTGCTGCAGGTTCATGGTTGGGTGTGGTGGAGTTTAGATTTCATAGTTTCGGCTGCCTTCTTCAATCTGAAACGGCGGAACGGTTTCTGGATTTGGCGGATGGATTCCCAAGAACTCCTTGTAGATTCTATCTTTGTATGCTCGGCCCAGTTGGTTCACGGCCTCCAGGAAGGCATTATATGTTCCCGGCCCGCCAATTGTGTCCCAAAACTCGTCGCCGATGAGTACGACCGGATCGCGGTGCATGTCGAACCATCGCATCGGGAACGACCATTGGTAATCCGTACGTGATCGGCCGTAAGGGTTGTATGGAAGCGCGAAATATGCGTGCGTTACCTGCATGGGCTGCATTGCATAAAGTTTGAACAGTTTTTCCTTGCTGACCTTGGTTTGGTCGCTGTTCGGCATCGGCGCTTTGAGTTCGAATGCAACTTTTCTGCTCCCGTCTTTTGTTTCTGCATAAACATCGCATTCGACTTCTGTTGGAATGAGCTCACCGCCTCCTTGTTGAATGTATTGAACTTCGTGCGTCCAGTCGGGCTTGATCTTTCGGCCATCGGCATCTTTTCCGTGCTCTAAGCGGCTGAGGACTTCGGCAATTCTTCGCAGCCGTTCAGCGGAAACGTTGCCTTTGATGCGGAATCCCATCTCGCCTCGTCCAAGGCCCTCCTTCGCCGCAACGACGGCTAAAGTTTCCCACGCTTTGCCGAACGGGGTGGTAAACCGCCTTTCAAAGTGAGAGCCTTTAAAGATCTCGTCGGGCACGAGGGCCGCGTACAGCGGCTTTTTTGCGTGGTGGGCTTCTGGCACGAACGGATCGTTCACGAGCACGTTGTCCATGACCCTGTCCATCATTCTGCGAATCACCTGTTGAATGGCGTTCTTCACTTCTTTCGAACTTGACATTATCGCTTGCGCCAAATGAACACTGATTCGAAGAACGCGTTGTTCCGGCGGCCCGTTCTTCGATTGACATGCCTGTGCAAAACGGCTTCAGTTTCGACTCCGATCAGCTCAGCGATGCGCGGATACAAATTGTGTTTATCGCCGGCAACGACGATGATCGGTCCTCCACTGGGCATTTTCTTGACGAATCTATCGAAGACGTTTGCTATCGCTTCTTGATATTTTCGTTTAGCCCGCTCGCTCTGCCCGTTGGCTGCGGCGCCTATCTCTTCCGATCTTCGATCTTTGAGGCCAAGCAGATGGTAGGCATAAGCGTGCTGTTCGTGGTAATCAATCAGTCCGACATAGGGCGGGCTGGTGATGATTCCGTCTATTTTGGCAACCCGCGCTTTTGCGCTGTCGGCATGAATGATGGTGACGTCAGCGTCTGTTCTGAGGGCTTGAAACTCTGCCACTCTTGCGACAGTGTCGGCCGCATACCGTTCGAGGAATTTCATCGCATCGCGCGTCGGTTCGCAGGTTCTGGAATGTTTGTAGCAGTAATAAGGCTCTGTGGTCGGCTGCTTCGGAAAATCCAAGTCGAAGTGAGTCGTAAGTCGAGCCGACCTTGCGGCGCGGCACAGTATTACCTTCAAAATCAGTTCGTATCTGGGGTTTGCGCGCATGATCGCGCTTCGAAATGTCAAAAGTTCGCGAAGCGCTTCGGGCGCATACCAATGCCGCAGATAGTCGCTGTCCACTGGTTCATCATCCGTCATTTCATCATCGAGTTCTGGAATTCGTGCAGCTGTACAGTTAGTTCGACGCACGGCGTTGATCGCGTCTCTAACCTCTGATTCAAGTTTTGCTGGGTCGCACCGCTCCGTCTTTGCTCTCATCAGCAAAACGTTGAACGCGGAGATGTCATAGCCGATGGAATGAATGCCGAGTTCGTTCGCTTGGACAAGCGTTGTTCCCGACCCTGCGAACGGGTCGGCAACCGTTTGACCAGGTTGAAAGTATTTTCTGAGAAATACTTCCACGAGCTGCGGAATGAACTTGCCGAGATATGGGTGCAGGCGATGAACGTGCTTTGTTCTCTGCTTTTCTGGCAGATCGCGCTCGCGCCAATTGAGGTTGAGCGACTCCAGCGGCGTTTCCGGTGACACCTCTGCGGCGATCGTGGGTTTCGCGTCCGCGTACGCCTCGATGACCCGCGTTTCTTCGCGCGTCGAGGCTCCGCTTGGCATAGAGACACAATTTACCCCGCAGCCTTCATCTGTCGAGAAAGCCTACTTCTCCCCGTCGCACACCACGCGCATGCCAACGAACCAGCCGTCCGAGAGCCACCAGCGCGACTTTGGAATCTGCGGATCGGTGTATTGCCAATCGGGAGCGTAATAACGCCGAACCGAGGGCGTCATGTCCGCAGCCTTATACGTGTAATCTCCGCCGCACAAAACCGGCTTGCCGGAAAGATCCACCGCCCATTCACCCACGTTGCCCAGCACGTCGTACAAGCCGAGCGCATTCGGAGCGCGCTTCCCCACTTGGCCCGTTCCATCTCCGCTGTTGCCTGCATACCATTCGCGTTTGGCAAGTTCTTCTTCGGACATTTTCCATTCGCCCGATTTGCCTTCGCGCGCGGCGAACTCCCATTCTGCTTCCGTGGGCAGTCGGTATTTTTTCTTGGTGACCGAACTCAGCCATC
>Ga0070741_10014894_pt1 | contig 13331 bp, 15 predicted proteins | sample Coa_R1_4_FD_66440 | JGI IMG/M metagenome (GOLD analysis project Ga0070741, IMG submission 66440) | Surface soil microbial communities from Centralia Pennsylvania, which are recovering from an underground coalmine fire - Coalmine... | ecosystem: Environmental > Terrestrial > Soil > Unclassified ... | reverse complement strand
GCGGGCCGGCGGCGAACCCGTCCGGCGCGCGTACCTCGGGCCCGCGACCCGGCCCCGCCGGGTGGTGCTCCTGTGCGACGTGAGCGGGTCGATGGAGCCCTACGCCCGGGCCCTGCTGCGCTTCCTCCACGCCGCCGTCGTCGGCCGGGGCCGGGTCGAGGCGTTCGCGATGGGGACCCGGCTGACCCGCATCACCCGCGAGCTCTCGTCGCGTGATCCCGACGCCGCGCTGGGCGCGGCCGCCCGCCGGGTCGTCGACTGGTCGGGCGGAACGAGGCTGGGGGAGGGGCTGCGCGAGTTCAACGACCGGTGGGGCGTGCGGGGGATGGCGCGGGGCGCGGTCGTCGTGATCCTCTCCGACGGCTGGGACCGGGGCGACCCCGACGTCCTCGCCGAGCAGATGGCGCGGCTCGGCCGGGTGGCCTACCGCGTCGTCTGGGTCAACCCCCTCAAGGCGACGCCCGAGTACGCGCCGCTCGCCCGCGGGATGGCGGCCGCCCTGCCGTACGTTGACGAGTTCGTGGAGGGACACTCCCTCGCCTCGCTCGAGCACCTCGTCGAGGTGATCGGCCGATGAACCCTCCCTTTCCGGACGAACAGGAGACACCTGGTGCGTGAGGTGCTGGACGACATCGAGCGGTGGCGGCGCGACGGCCACCGGATCGCGGTCGCCCGGGTCGTCGGGCTCGACGGCTCGGGACCGCGCGACCCCGGAGCGACCATGGTCGTGAACGACGCCGGCGAGGTCGCCGGCTCCGTCTCGGGAGGCTGTGTCGAGGGCGCCGTGGTCGGCGAGGCGCTCGCCGTCCTCAACGGCGAGCGCGAGCGCGGCGTGATCTCGTTCGGGTACTCCGACGACGAGGCGTTCGCCGTCGGCCTCACGTGCGGCGGCACCATCCACCTGTTCGTGGAACCGCTGGATTGGTAGCCGCGCCGTGCCCGCAGACGCCGCGCCGATCTACGAGGTCCTCCGCGACACGCTCCGCGAGGACGCGCCCGTCGCGCTCGCGACCGTCACCGAGGGCCCGCACGCGGGCGCGAAGCTCCTCGTGCGACCGGGCCGCGACCCGATCGGCTCGCTCGGCGATCCCGACCTCGACCGGGTCGTCGCCCGTGACGCGCTCGGCGAGCTCGAGGCCGGCCTGACCTCGACGCGCCACTACGGCGTGCACGGCGAGGCGCGCGAGCAGGACGTCGCCGTGTTCATCGAGTCGTTCGCGCCCGCGCCGCACATGGTCATCTTCGGCGCCGTCGACTTCACCGCCGCGCTCGCGCGCGCCGGGAAGCTCCTCGGCTATCGCGTGACGGTGTGCGACGCCCGTCCCGTGTTCGCGACCCCGCGCCGGTTCCCGATGGCGGACGAGGTCGTCAACGACTGGCCCGACCGCTACCTCGCGAAGATCGCCGACGCGCTCGGACCGCGCGACGCGGTCTGCGTGCTCACGCACGACGCGAAGTTCGACGTGCCCGCGATCGTCGGCGCGCTCGCGACCCGGGTCGGCTACCTGGGCGCGATGGGTTCGCGCAAGACCCACGCCAAGCGGGTGGAACGCCTGCGCGAGGCGGGCGTCGACGACGCCGGCCTCGACCGGGTCATGGCGCCGATCGGGCTCGACATCGGGGCCCGCACGCCGGAGGAGACTGCGATCGCGATCTGCGCCGAGATCATCGCCCTGCGGACCGGACGCGCCGCCGGTTCGTTGCGCGGCGGTTCGGGGCCGATCCACCAGTAGGCCGGCCGGTCGGGAGCCGACGTGGACCTCGGACTGCAGGGCCGGCGCGCCGCCGTGGCGGCCGCGTCGGCCGGCCTCGGCCTCGCCGCAGCCTCCGCGCTGGCCGGTGAAGGAGCGCACGTGGCGATCTGCGGCCGCCACCGGGAACGGGTCGAGGCGGCCGCCGCGGGCGCGGGTCTCGTCCCGCTCGTCGCCGACGTGTCGACCCCGGAGGGCGCGGCCGGGTTCGTCCGCGAGGCTCGCGAGCGGCTCGGCGGGCTCGACATCCTCGTGGCCAACGCGGGCGGCCCGCCGGCCGGCAACTTCGCGTCCTTCACCGATCCGGCGGCCTACCAGGCCGCGTTCGACCTCAACTGTCTCTCGACGATCGCCATGTGCATCGAGGCGGTCCCCGCGATGCGGGAGCAGCGGTGGGGGAGGATCGTCGCGATCACCTCGATCGCGGTGCGCCAGCCGATCGCCAACCTCATCCTGTCGAACACCGCTCGCGCCGGTGTCACCGCCTTCCTCAAGACGCTCGCCGGCGAGGTCGCAGCCGACGGCGTCACGGTCAACACGCTCCAGCCCGGCTACCACGAGACCGACCGCATCCGCGAGCTGCACGGCGGCGACACCTCGGGGCTGGCGGCCCTCGTTCCGGCGCGGACGCTCGGCCGCTCCGAGGACTTCGGCGCGATCGCCGCGTTCCTCTGCTCCGACCAGGCCCGCTACGTCACCGGCACGTCGGTGCTCGTCGACGGCGGTGCGTACACGGGATTGATCTGATGCTGCGCCACGTCGTGTGTCTCACGTGGAAGGACGGGACACCAACCGAGGCCGTGGCCGCCGTCGAGGCCGCGCTCGCGGCGCTGCCCGGCCGCATCCCGCAGATCCGCGCCTACTCGTACGGGCGCGACGTCGCGCTCGCGCCCGCGAACGCGCAGTTTGCGATCGTCGCGGACTTCGAGGACGCGGACGCGTGGCGTGCCTACCAGGCCGACGAGGAGCACCAGCGCATCGTCAGGGAGCTCATCCGGCCCCACCTCGCCACCCGGACCGGCGTCCAGTTCGAGCTCGGCTGAGCCCCGACCGCGCCGGGCGGGGCCCACTACCCTGGGCCTATGGAGGGTCGGGTCGTCACGGTCCCCAACGCGATCTCGCTCGTGCGACTCGCCTGCATCCCGCTGTTCTGCTGGCTGCTGTTCGGCGCCGACGACCCGGTCGCGGCCTTCCTGCTGCTCACGGCCCTCGGGTGCACCGACTGGGTCGACGGCTACATCGCCCGCCACTTCGACCAGGGGAGCGACCTCGGCAAGGTCCTCGACCCGACCGCCGACCGGCTGCTCCTGCTCACCGCGGTCGTCGCCCTGCTCGCCGACGGCAGCGTCCCCGTACCCGTGGGAATCCTCGTCCTCGTGCGGGAAGCCGTCGTCGGCGGTGCGACCTTGCTGCTCGCGATCGCGGGCGCCCGCCGCATCGACGTTCTCTGGGTGGGGAAGGCGGGAACACTCGCCATCATGGTGGCGTTCCCGTCGCTCCTGCTCGCTCACCACACCTACGCGACCTGGCACGTCGTCGGAACGGTCGTCGGGTGGGTGTTCCTCGTCCCGGGCCTCGTGCTCAGCTACTACGCCGCGGTCAACTACGTACCGCTCGCGCGCCGTGCGCTGCGGGAGGGCGCGGCGGGCGCCGGCCGCTCCCGGTCGTCGACTGCGAACCCGGCAGGAAAGGTGTCCGTGTGAAGGCCGTGATCCTGGCGGGCGGCGAAGGCACCCGTCTCCGCCCGCTCACCAGCAACCAGCCGAAGCCGATGATGCCGCTGGTCAACCGGCCGATGCTCGAACACATCGTCTCGTTGCTCACCCGGCACGGCTTCGACGACGTCGTCGTGACCGTCGCCTACCTGGCGAACCAGATCCGCGACTACTTCGGCGACGGCTCCGACTTCGGCGTGCGGATGCGCTACGCCACCGAGGACGAGCCGCTCGGCACCGCGGGCTCGGTCCGCAACGCCTCCGCCGAGCTCGACGACACGTTCCTCGTCATCTCGGGTGACGTGCTCACCGACATCGACCTCACCGGCCTCGTCGACGCCCACCGCGAGAGCGGGGCGATCGCGACGATCGCGTTGAAGCGGGTCGACGACCCGCTCGAGTTCGGGATCGTCATCACGCGACCCGACGGCTCGATCGAGCGGTTCCTGGAGAAGCCGACGTGGGGCCAGGTCTTCTCCGACACGATCAACACCGGCATCTACGTTCTCGAACCCCTGGTCTACGACTTCATTCCCGACGGGCAGGTCGTGGACTTCTCGGGTGACGTGTTCCCCGCGATCCTCGACAAGGACCTGCGGCTGCACGGCCACGTGTGCGAGGGCTACTGGGAGGACGTCGGCACGACCGAGGCGTACCTCCGGGCGCACGCCGACGTGCTCGACGGCCGGGTGCAGGTCGACATCCCGGGGTTCCGGATCGGCGAGGGTGTCTGGCTCGGCGAGGGCGCCGAGGTCGACCCGGGCGTCCGGATCGACGGCCCCGTGGTGATCGGCGACAACTGCCGCGTCGAGGCCGGAGCCCACCTGTGCCAGTACACGGTGCTCGGCACCGACGTCGTGGTCAAGGCCGACGCATTCCTCGAACGCGCCGTGTGCCACGACCACGTGTACGTCGGTCGCAACACGCGCCTCCGGGGCTGCACGATCGGTCGCTCCACCGATCTGCGGACGCATGCACGCGTCGAGGAGGGTGTCGTCGTGGGCGACGAGTGCTTCATCGGCGAGCACGCCGTCATCAACCCGGGCGTGAAGGTGTACCCGTTCAAGACCGTCGAAGCCGGCGCCGTCGTCAACTCGTCGATCGTCTGGGAGAGCCGGGGCGCGCGCACCGTCTTCGGCCGGCGCGGGATCCGCGGACTCGCGAACGTCGACATCACACCCGAAGTCGTCGTCCGGGTCGCCATGGCGTACGGCACGTCACTGCCGCGCGGCTCGGTCGTCACCGCGTCACGCGACACGAGCCGCATCGCTCGCGCGTTGAAACGGGCGATCATCGGCGGGCTCAACCTCGCCGGCGCCAACGTCGAGGACCTCGAGCTCGCGACCGTCCCGCTGACGCGGTTCCAGGTCCGCAACAGCGGCGCCAGCGGTGGCGTGTCGGTCCGCCTCGCGCCGGGCGACCCCGACAGCGTGGAGATCCGGTTCTTCGACTCCGAGGGCCGCGACATCGACGCCGGTGGGCAGCGCAAGATCGAACGCCTGCTGCACCGCGAGGACTACCGGCGCGCGTTCGCGGGCGACATCGGTGACATCACGTTCCCACCGCGCGCGATCGAGTTCTACGCGGCCGCGCTGGAACGCTGCGTCGACGCGCGTCGGATCCGTGACCACGGTTTCAAGGTGGTCCTCGACTACTCGAACGGCGCCGCGTCGATCCTGATGCCCACGGTCCTCGCCCGCCTCGGCGCCGACGTGCTCGCGGTCAACCCCTACGCGAGCACGGCGGCCGCCACGGACGTCGGCGAGAGCGGCGCCCGCGCCGCGCGCATCGGGGAGCTCGTGCGGGCCTCGGGCAGCCACCTCGGGCTGGTGATCGACCCCGACGGCGAGCACCCGACGATCGTCGACGACGAGGGAAGCGTCCTCACGCACCACCAGGCCATGCTCGCCCTCGTGTCGCTCGTCGGCGAGGCGGTGCCCGGCGCGCGGATCGCGCTCCCGGTCGCGGCGTCACGCGAGGCCGAGCTGCTCGCGCACGACCGGGGCGCGTCCGTCGTGTGGACGAAGATGGCCGACGCCGGCCTCATGGAGGCCGCCTCGGCGGAGTCGGTCACGTTCGCGGCGTCGATCACCGGGGGCTTCATCTGGCCCGACTTCCTGCCCGCCTACGACGCGCTCGGGACGCTCGTGAAGCTGCTCGACCTGCTGGCGGCGACCGGCCGGTCGTTGTCGTCGGTGGTCCGTTCGCTGCCGGCCGTCCACCTCGCGCACGAGACGGTGCCGACGCCCTGGGAACGCAAGGGTGCGGTCATGCGCGAGCTGCTGGAGCGCGCCGATCCGGCGTCGCTGCTGCTCGTCGACGGCGTGAAGGTGCAGCGGCCGGGCGGGGGATGGGCGCTCGTGCTCCCCGATCCCGAGGAGCCGTTGACCCACGTGTGGGCCGAGGCCGCCACCGATCCCGAGGCCCGCCAGCTCGCCCAGGAGTACTCGCGGAGGATCCGCCAGGCGTTGCGGTAGCGCGCGGCCGGCGGAGTAGCGTGCCGACCCGTGAGGGTTCCGGAAGAGCTCAGGTACAGCGCGGAGCACGAATGGGTCGCCGTCGCCGGCGATCGGGCGCGGGTCGGGATCACCGACTACGCGCAGGACGCGCTCGGCGACGTGGTGTACGTGCAACTCCCCGAGCCGGGGGCGACGGTCACGGCGGCCGAGAGCTGCGGCGAAGTCGAGTCGACGAAATCCGTGTCGGACGTCTACGCACCGGTGTCGGGCCGCGTCGCCGAGACGAACGCCGCGCTCACCGACACGCCCGAGCTCGTGAACTCCGACCCCTACGGCGACGGGTGGATGTTCGAGGTCGAGATGTCCGACCCGGCGGAGCTCGAGTCGCTCCTCGACGCGGCCGCGTACCGCCGCATGACGGAGGAGTCCTGAGCGCCGGCTGGCGCCTGGTCGACGACCTCGACCGCGGCCTCGACGCGGCCGCCCAGATGCCGGCCGATCTCGCGCTGCTCCACGACGTGGTCGCGGGCGCGCCCCCCGCCTTGCGGCTCTACCGCTGGGACCCGCCGGCGCTCTCGCTCGGCCGGTTCCAGCCCGACGACGACGTCGACCGGGGCGCGTGCCGGCGCCTCGGCGTCGAGGTCGTCCGCCGGCCGACCGGGGGGCGCGCGCTGCTCCACGGGGGCGACCTCACCTACGCCGTCGCCATGCCCCGCCCGCCCGGCGCCGCCGGGTCGGTCGACGCCGTCTACCGGCTGCTCGCGTCCGGGCTGATCGCGGGCCTCGCCGGGCTCGGCGTCGAGGCGGCCGTCGCCCGCCACGACGGTCCCGCCGGGGCCGTGTGCTTCGCGTCGCAGCAGGGTGCCGACCTGCGCGTCGGCGAGCGCAAGCTGTGCGGCTCGGCCCAGCTCCACCGCGACGGCGCCGTCCTGCAGCACGGGTCGATCCTGCTGACGCGCCTCCCGTTCGACGAGACGGACCTGCTCCACGGGCCCCACGACCGCGCTGCGCTGCACGCGGCGACCGCGACGCTGGAGGAGCTCGGAGCACCGTTCGAGCCGCACGCCGTGGCCGACGCGGTCGTGGCCGGCTTCGCGGCCGCCCTCGACCTGAGGTTCACCTCGACGTCGACGCCCGCGGCGCAGTCCGCCGCTCGACATCACGTGGAGGTCGAGTCCGGTCGTTGATACCGGCGCGTCCCGTCGGTACCCTCGACGGAGTGAAGTGTCGGCGGTGCGGTCACGAGAACGAGGTAGGGGCCAACTTCTGCTCCTCGTGCGGCACCCCGCTGTCGGGCGACGAGGAGACGACGCTCACCCTCGCCGCCATCGAGGATCGCCAGGCGATCGAGGAGGAGCTCGGCGCCGCGCTCACCGATCTTCCCGCGGGGGTCGGGCTGCTCGTGGTCCGGCGGGGCCCGAACGCGGGGAGCACCTACGTCCTCGACCGGGAGGAGACCACGCTCGGTCGCCATCCCGACTCCGACATCTTCCTCGACGACGTGACCGTCTCGCGTCGCCACGCCCTGATCCGGCGCGTCGACGGACGCTACGAGGTCGACGACGTCGGCTCGCTCAACGGCACCTACGTCGACCACCGGCGGATCGACTCCGCGACGTTGCACGACCTCGCGGAGTTGCAGGTCGGCCGGTACGTGCTCACGTTCGTCCTCGGCGGGGGAGAGGCGGGCGTGGCGTGAGGTCGGGAGCGTGAGCGAGCCGGCGGCCGACCCGCCCGACGACGCGCACTACGCGATCGGCGAGGTGCTCGCGCGCCTACAGGGCGAGTTCCCGGACGTCACGATCTCGAAGATCCGTTTCCTCGAGAGCCAAGGTCTGATCGCGCCCGAGCGGACCGCGTCGGGCTATCGCGTGTTCTACGACGCCGACGTGCAGCGCCTGCGGTGGATCCTGCACCAGCAGCGCGAGTACTTCCTCCCGCTGAAGATCATCAAGGAACGGCTCGACGAGCACGGGCCCGGTGCACCGCCGAGCGACGAGCCGGCCGGCGCCGTGTCGCCGGCGCGTGAGAGGCGCCGCGCCGCGGCCGCGACCGGCACCGCCGCGACCGAACCGGCCGAGGCGCCGGCACCGAAACGCCGGAGGCGACGGGCCGCGATCGAGCTGCCGTTCGAGGGTTTCGCGAGCGAAGGCGAACCCGATCCCACCGCGGGGCTGCCCGAGCTCGGTGCGAAGCTCACCGCCCTCGCACGTGGTGAAGCCGCCGCGACGCCGGCGGCGGCACCCGACGCGATCGGCGAAGGCGGTGGTGAAACGGGCGCTGCCGAGGAAGGTGCGCGCTACGACCGCGTGACGCTCACGCGTGAGGCGGGGCTGGCCGAAGGGCGGCTGCAGGAGCTCGAGGCGTACGGGCTCGTCGTGGCGGTGGAGGGCGAGGGCATGCGCGCGCTCTACGACGACGAGGCGCTCGCCACGGCGCGTGCGGCGGCCGGCTTCTTCCGTCACGGCGTCGAGGCCCGCCACATCAAGATGTACCAGCACTTCGCCGAGCGGGAAGCCGCGTTGTTCGCGCAGGTGCTCATGCCGTTTCTGCGCCAGCGCAACCCCGCGGCACACGCGCGCTTCGAAGCCGACCTCGCCGATCTCACTCGTCACAGCCGGGCCCTGCGAGGAGTGCTGCTGTACCGGGCCGTACGCGAGTCGCTCACCGAGTGACGCCGACGCCGGCCGCCGCGCCGCGCATCCTCCTCGACCGGGCCGGACTCGAGGCGCGCGTGCGCCGACTCGCGGTCGAGATCCGCGCCGACCATCCCGACGGACTGGTGCTCGTCGGCGTGCTCAAGGGCAGCCTGCTCTTCCTGTCGGACCTCGCGCGGGCGCTCGCGGACGCCGGCGTCCCGAACGTCGTCGTCGACTTCCTCGCGATCTCGAGGTACGCGCCCGACACCGGGCGCGTGCGGATCCTCGAGGATCTGGCGGTCGACGTCGAGGACCGCGACGTCGTCCTGGTCGAGGATCTCGTCGACACGGGCCTCACGCTCGCGTACCTGAGTGCGCACGTGCGCGAGCGCGGTCCACGTCGCGTCGACATCTGCGCGCTCCTCGACCGTACGTCGAGTCGCATCGTGCCCCTGCCGATCCGCTATGTCGGTGAAGCGATCCCGGACCTGTTCGTGATCGGGTACGGCATGCACTTCGAGGAGCGCTACCGGAACCTGCCGATCGTCGTGGAGGCGGACCGCGCGACGCTCGCGTCCGACCCCGACGCGTATCTCGACCTCTACGGAAAACCGCCGTCTGGCATGTGAAAACCGACCGCTTCGCGCGCGGGGCGCGCGCGGTGCCCCCGGGTGACCGTGAGGTGACGCCGCCGGAGGCGTCGCGGGGGGCCGGTGCTAGGGTCGCGGTCGAGAGTCGGAGGGCTGCTACGTGATCGAGATGTCACTGGTCGGAGTCCGGGTCGAGGTCCCCACCAACCAGCCCATCGTGCTGCTGCGCGAGGAGAGCGGGCAGCGCTACCTGCCGATCTTCATCGGGCCGCCCGAGGCGACGGCCATCGTCTACGCCCTCCAGGGCATGGAGACGCCCCGCCCGATGACCCACGACCTGTTCAAGACCGTCCTCGACGAGATGGCGACCCGCCTCGAGCGGGTGGTGATCACCGAGCTCCACGACGGCACCTTCTACGCCGAGATCGAGCTGAGCCGGGAGGGGGGCGCGTACCGCATCTCGTCCCGCCCCTCCGACGCCATCGCCCTCGCCGTCCGGATGCCCGACCCGGTGCCGATCTACGCCGCCGAAGCCGTGCTCGACGAGGCCGGGGTGCTGTTCGAGCCCGACGACGAGGAGAGCCAGGTCGAGGAGTTCCGGGAGTTCCTCGACCAGGTCCGGCCCGAGGACTTCGCCGAGTAGCGCGATTGACGGCGCCGCCGGCAGCGTCTAGCGTCACACGGGCGTAACTACGGCCGTGTGACTTCCGGAGCGCCCCCGACCCGGCGCCTCCACCGGAGGTCGAGGCGCAGCGGGATCGAGGGGACGACGATGGCAGAGCGGTCGAGGGCGGCGGTCCGGGCCTCCGACGGGAGCCGGGTGGAGCAGGGGCGCCTCGGCGTCGACGCCACCGAGCCCGAATGGGAGGAGGTCGGCTGGGGCGGCCCGCAGGTCTGCAAGATCGTCGGGATCTCGTACCGCCAGCTCGACTACTGGGCCCGCACGGATCTGGTGCGCCCGTCGCTCGCCGACGCCAAGGGGAGCGGCACGCAGCGCCGCTACTCGTACCGTGACCTCGTCCGGCTCAAGGTCGTCAAGAGCCTCCTCGACGCCGGAGTGAAGCTCGCGACCGCTCGCAAGGCCATCGAGTACCTGCGCGACGACCTCGGCGAGTCGCTCGAGACGGCCAGCATCGTCCTCGACGGCACCAACTCGATCCTCGCCCGCACCGGCGACGACCTGGTCGACCTCGTGCGGCGCGGTCAGGGCGTGCTCAACATCGTGCCGCTCGGCAGCGTCGTGCACGAGCTCGACGCGAGCATCCACGAGCTCGCGCCGGACACACGGGAGCGCGACACGTCCCGGCCGGCCCGGGCGGCCCAGGGGGGCTGAGTCATCGGCGAGCTGCTCCCGCACGAGCAGGTCCGCTTCGCTCACAACTCCGAGCGGCAGTTCGCCAAGCTGCTCGACTTCTACGGCATCGAGTGGCAGTACGAGCCGCGCACCTTCACGCTCGAGACCGACCGCGAAGGCAGACCCGTGCAGGCGTTCACGCCCGACTTCTACCTCCCGGCCTACGACCTGTACATCGAGATCACGACGATGAACCAGAAGCTCGTGACGAAGAAGAACCGGAAGGCGCGCCGTCTGCAGGAGGCGTACCCGGAGGTGCAGGTCCGCGTCCTCTACCAGCGCGACTACCTGCATCTGCTCGTGAAGTACGGCCTCGAGGCGCCTTCGCAACTGGCCGACGTCGCCGGCAGCGGCGAGCCGGAGAAGCTCGACCTGTTCCCACCGCGGGCGTCGACACCCGACCCGCACGCCGAGTCCGCGTGAGCGACCTCCGGCGCAGTCCGCTCGACGCGGCGCACCGCGCGTTGGGCGCCCGCATGGTCGAGTTCGGCGGATGGGAGATGCCGATCCAGTACACGGGTGTGCTCGACGAGCACCGCGCCTGCCGTGAGCACGCAGTCGTGTTCGACGTGTCGCATCTCGGCTCGGTGCGGGTGGCGGGGGAGGGCGCGTTCGACCTCCTGCAGTGGGCGTTCACGAACGACCTGCATCGCATCGGTCCCGGACGCGCGCAGTACACGCACCTGCTCGATCCCGACGACGCGCACGTCGTCGACGACATCATCGTCTGGTGGGTCGCGCCTGACGAGTTCCTCGTGATGCCCAACGCGTCGAACACCGCGCGCATCGCGGGCGCGCTCTCGGGCGACGACGCGGTGAGCCGGTCGGGTGGCGCGGTCGCGATCACCGACGTCACCGCCGAACGCGCCGTCCTCGCGGTGCAGGGACCCGAGGCGCGCGAGCGGCTCCGGGCCGTCCACCGCGAGGCGTCGGAGGTCCCGCGTTTCGCGGTGCACCCGGCCGAGATCGGCGGTGCCTCCGGGTATGCGGCCGGCACCGGTTACACCGGCGAGGACGGCGTCGAGCTCCACGTCGCCGCCGGCGCGGCGACCGAGGTCTGGCAGGCGATCGTCGGCGCCGGGGTCACGCCGGCCGGGCTCGGGGCCCGCGACACGCTGCGGCTCGAGGCCGGGCTGCCGCTCCACGGCCACGAGCTCGGGCCGGGTATCACGCCGCTCCAGGCGGGGCTCGGCTGGGTCGTGCGTTGGGACAAAGGGGACTTCCGGGGCCGCGCCCCGCTCGAGGCCGAGCGGGAACGCGGCGTGGCCCGGCGGCTGCGGGGACTGGTGACCTCGGGTCGCCAGATCCCCCGGGCCGGCTGCGGTGTGTCGATCGCAGGCGAGGTCGTGGGGGAGGTCACGAGCGGGAACTTCTCACCCGTGCTCGAACGGGGCATCGCGCTCGCGTTCCTCCCGCCCGACGTCGCCGACGGCACCGCCGTCACGGTCGACGTCCGGGGCCGACCGGCGGACGCCACCGTCGTCACGACTCCCTTCGTTCGATCCTGAGCCGAGCCCGGATACGCTGGCGTCGACAAGCCGTCGATCCCGGTCGGGAGAGTCCCCGTGCGCCACACGGGGCGCCGAAGGAGCAACCACTCCCCGGAAACTCTCAGGCCACCGAACCGCCCGGGGGAGGCACCTCTGGAGAGCAGGTGCGCGTCGCGAGGGGCGGCGGGCGCCTCACCGACGGGGAAAGCCCACCGCACCTCGTGCGGCGCGGCGAATCTCTCAGGTTCCGCGACAGAGGGGGAGTGAGGGAGCCGGCCCGGGTCGGCGTCCTGCCCCGTACCGACGCGCGCACACGAGAGGGATCGCCGCATGCCGACGACGAAGCTGAGCGAGCTCGAGCGTCACGACCGGTTCGTGACCCGCCACATCGGACCCGATGCCGACGAGGAACGGGCGATGCTGGCCGAGCTCGGCGTCGCATCGCTCGACGACCTCGTCGACCGCGCCGTCCCGGAGGTGATCCGGGACCGAACACCACTCGCGTTGCCGCGCGCGGTCGACGAGTCGGAGGCCCTGTTCTGCCTGCGCGCACTGGCGGAGAAGAACGAGGTGTTCACGTCGCTGATCGGGATGGGCTACTCGGCCACGACCACGCCGCCGGTGATCATCCGCAACGTGCTCGAGAACCCGGCCTGGTACACCGCGTACACGCCCTACCAGCCGGAGATCTCGCAGGGCCGCCTCGAGGCGCTGCTCAACTTCCAGACGATGGTCAGCGAGCTGACCGCCATGGACCTCGCGAACGCGTCGCTGCTCGACGAGGGGACCGCCGCCGCCGAGGCGATGACGCTCTGCCACCGGATGAACCCGAAGCGCGGCGACACGTTCTTCGTCGACGCCGACTGCCACCCGCAGACCATCGCGGTCGTGCGCACGCGCGCCGAGCCGCTCGGGATCGACATCGTCGTCGGCGACCCCGAGCACGACGTTCCGGGCGCCGGCGTGTTCGGCGCGCTCCTGCAGTATCCGGGGAGCAGCGGCGCGGTGCACGACCGGCGCCACCTGGTCGAACGCCTGCACCAGCAGGAGACCCTCGTCGCCGTCGCCGCCGACCTGCTCGCGCTCGTGCTGCTCGCACCGCCGGGGGAGTGGGGCGCGGACGTCGTGGTGGGCTCGAGCCAGCGCTTCGGCGTGCCCCTGGGCTTCGGCGGGCCCCACGCCGCGTTCATGGCCGTACGCGACGAGTTCAAGCGGAGCCTGCCCGGTCGACTCGTCGGCGTGTCGGTCGACGCCGCCGGCCGGCCGGCGCTGCGGCTGGCGCTCCAGACCCGCGAGCAGCACATCCGCCGCGAGAAGGCGACGAGCAACATCT
>Ga0070741_10014893_pt1 | contig 13331 bp, 7 predicted proteins | sample Coa_R1_4_FD_66440 | JGI IMG/M metagenome (GOLD analysis project Ga0070741, IMG submission 66440) | Surface soil microbial communities from Centralia Pennsylvania, which are recovering from an underground coalmine fire - Coalmine... | ecosystem: Environmental > Terrestrial > Soil > Unclassified ... | reverse complement strand
CCGAAGCCGCGTCGGCGATGTTCAGCGCCGCGAACTTCCCGGGCGCATCGACGCAGGATCTGACGAACGCGCAGAATCTGTATGCGATGTTGACCGGCCGCGTCACGCAGATCGCGTCCGAAGCCCGCATCAATCAGGCAGGCGATACGTACGTGCCGCTGGGCACGTCACACGCGGCCGGGCGGATGCGCGAGTTCGACGTGTACGCCGCCGACCAGTGGCACGCGACGAACGATCTGACGCTGAGCGCCGGTCTGCGCTACGTCCTCGCGAACCCGTTCTATCCGGTGAACAACAGCTACACGACGGCGACGCAGAGCAGCCTCTGCGGCGTGTCGGGCCTCGGCAGCGTGGCCGGTTGCAATCTCTTTTCGCCGGGCGGGACCACCGGCAGCAAGCCGGTTTTCAATCAGTACCCGGAAGGGACGTACGCGTATAACCCGGATCGGAACAACCTCGCGCCGAGCGCCGGCGCGGCGTACCAGATGCCGGGCGCGAAGAGCGGTCTGTCGCATCTGATCTTCGGCTCGGAAGACGGCGACAGCGTCCTGCGCGGCGGCTTCGCGATGGCCTACTCGCGGCCTGGCATGTCGGATTTCACCGGCGTGTTCGGCGCGAACCAGGGCATTGCGGTGACGCTGAACCGCGACGCGGCGACCGGCAACCTCGGCACGCTGCCGGTGTTGCTGCGCAACCCGGCGCAGTTGTCATCGCCGGCGGCGCCGGCGGCGATTTATCCGCAGGTACCCAACAACGTCACGAACACGATCAACGCGTTCGATTCGAACCTGCAGATGCCGTGGGCGCAGACGTGGACGGTGGGCTGGCAGCGCAAGCTCGGACAGAACACGGCGTTCGAACTGCGGTACGTGGGCAGCCGTCATCGCGCCGACTGGGAAACGGTCAACCTGAACGAAATCAGCATCACCGACAACGGCTTCGCGCAGGAATTCCGCAAGGCGCAGGCAAATCTGCAGGCGAACATTGCGGCGGGACGCGGCAACACGTTCGCCTACACAGGCGCACCGGGCACGTCGCCGCTCCCGATCTTCCTGGCGTTCTTCTCCGGCCTCCCCGCGACGCAGGCCGGCGACGCGACGAAATACAACAGCACGCAGTTCTCGAACGCGACGAACTTGAACTTCCTCGCGGCGATGAACCCGAATCCGTTCGGCTTCGCGTCGACCAACGCGACGAGCGGCCTCGTGGGCAACGCGACCTTCCGTGCGAACGGTCTCGCGGCGGGTCTGCCGGCGAACTTCTTCCTCGCCAACCCCGACGTGCTCGGCGGTTCGAACCTGACGACCAACTTCGGCGGCACGAACGCCAAGTCGGTCGTGTTCGAACTCCGTAAGCGCCTCACGAACGGCTTCTCGTACAACGCGAGCTACACCTGGAGCAACGCGTCGATCTTCCAGCGCTACGGCTTCCAGCATCCGGACGCGGAACTGGATCAAGTCGGCCAGGTCGGCAACGTCCAGCACGCGTTCAAGGTGAACTGGCTGTACGACCTGCCGTTCGGTCGCGACCACAAGTTCGGCAGCAACGCGAAGGGGCTGCTCGACGGCCTGATCGGCGGCTGGGCGATCGACGGCGTCGCGCGCTGGCAGACGGGCGAGATGCTCGACTTCGGCAACGTGCGTCTCGTCGGCATGACGACCGACGAGTTCCGCAAAGCGATCGACCTTCGCGTCGCGGCCAACGGGCAGCTGTACATCCTGCCGGATGACATCCTGCAGAACACGGTGAAAGCGTTCCAGGTCAGCGCGACGTCAGCCAACGGCTACAGCGCACTCGGCGCGCCGTCGGGCCGCTATCTTGCGCCGGCCAACGGACCTGATTGCATGGAGACATCACCGGGCGCCGGCGACTGCGGCATCCGCAGCCTCGTCGTCAATGGCCCGCCGCTCGTGCGGTTCGACCTCGGCGCGTCGAAGCGCATCCGGATCCACAACGATGTGCAGTTCGAGTTCCGTGCGGAGTTGCTGAACGCGTTCAACACGCCGTACTTCAACCCGGCGAGCACCGCCGGCACGCCGCTCGGCATGTCGACGACGTTTACCGCTCCGGGCGGTCCGATCTTGACGGGCACGCCGACGACGAACGCGTCTGCCGCGACGAGCGTCGACGGCTTCCGGTTGACGGGCCTGCTCGGCGACAACACGTCACGGCAGGGTCAGTTGATCTTCAGAATGCGGTGGTAGGATTCGTGAATCGTGAATCGTGGGTCGTGATTCGAATCACGACTCACGAACCACGACTCACGTCAGTACATTCCGAGGTACCGCTCAATCTCCCAGGGCGATACGTGCTTGATGTAGTCGAACCACTCTTCACGCTTGGCGGCCACGAAATGTTCGAACAAGTGGTCGCCAAGCGTTTCTCTCACGAGGTCGTCCTTCTCTAGTTCGTCCAGCGCTTCGGAAAGATTCCCCGGCAGCTCGTCGATCCGCAGGTGACGCCGTTCGCGGTGGCTCATCTTGTAGATGTTCTTGTTGATCGGCGGTCCCGGATCGATCTTCTGATCGATGCCGTCGAGGCCGGCGCGCAGCATCACCGCGAGCGCGAGGTACGGATTGCACGACGGATCGGGCATGCGCAGTTCGATGCGTGTGCCGGTGCCGCGCGTCGCCGGCACGCGGACGAGCGGACTGCGATTTTTTTCGGACCACGAGATCGCCGTCGGCGCTTCGTAGCCGGGCACGAGACGTTTGTACGAGTTCACCAACGGGTTCGTGATCGCGCAGAAACCTTTCGCGTGACGAAGAATCCCACCGATGTAGTTCAGACACGTCTGGCTGAGCTGATACTCGCCCTTCGCGTCGAAAAACGTGTTCGTGCCGCCGGCGAACAGCGACATATGCGTGTGCATGCCGGATCCGTTGATGCCGTAGATCGGTTTCGGCATGAACGTCGCGTGCAGTCCGTTCTTGATCGCCACGTTCTTGACGATGAACCGGAACGTGCTGACGTTATCCGCGGTCGTCAACACATCGTCGTACCGGAAGTCGATTTCGTGCTGGCCCGGCGCCACCTCGTGATGCGCCGCCTCGACGTGGAAGCCCATCGCTTCGAGCGCGAGCACGATTTCGCGGCGGACGTCTTCGCCCTGGTCCACGGGACTCAAGTCGAAATAGCTGGCGGCATCGTGCGTTTCGGTGGTGGCGACACCGCTTTTCGTTTGGAAGAGAAAGAATTCAGCCTCGGGCCCTGCGTTGAGCGCGTAGCCTTTTTCGGCGGCCATCGCGATCACCTTCTTCAGGCAGCCGCGCGGATCGCCGGCGAAGGGCTCGCCGTCTGGCGTGTAGACGTCGCAGATCATGCGCGCGACCTTTTCGCCGGTCGTGCCCGCCCACGGGAAGATGCGGAAGGTCGAGTAATCGGGCCGGAGGAGCATGTCCGACTCTTCAATGCGGACGAACCCCTCGATCGACGACCCGTCGAACATGATTTTGCCGTCGAGCGCGTCTTCGAACTGCCGATCGGGGATCTCGACGTTCTTGATCGTCCCGAGGATATCGGTGAACTGCAGGCGCATGAACTTGACCTTCTCGCGCTCGGTACGCTCGAGGATCTGCGCCTTGGTCTCTCTCGTCGCTGTTTTGGCCATGCCGCCCCGATTCTAGCCAACTTTCCGAGCCGGACTCTCGTCAGATCCGCTGGAGAGGGCGTATGAAGCTGGTGAAGATCTTCGGTGTGTTGGTCACCCTGGCGGGCGTGGGCGTCCTTGCAATGGTCCTCGCGCCGTCCGTTTTCGGCCAGGAGCGACCGGAGCGGCGTAGCCGGGAACTTACGGTCCTCGCGGGACGCGGTGCAGAGATCGGCGTCTACGTCCGTGATGAATCGGCGGGCGTCACCGTCGACGAGGTCCGCTCCGACAGCGCCGCCGAAAAGGCCGGCCTGAGGGCGAATGACGTCATCGTCGAGTTCGACGGCGAACACGTGCGCAGCGCGCGGCAGTTCTCGCGGCTGGTGCAGGAGACGGCGGTCGGTCGCACCGTCAAGACGACGATCCTGCGGGACAAACAGAAGAAGGAGATCGAGATCACGATCCCGGAAAATCACCGCGCGGATCTGTTCATCGACAGCGACCGGTTCCGCGATCAGCTCGGCGATCTGGGCGACCGCCTCGGTCGGTTGCCGTTCAACTTCGATTTCAACTTCGACTTCCCGGAGGCAGCGTCGGGCCGCCGTCTTGGCGTGCAAGTGCAGGAGATGGGCGATCAGTTGTCCTCGTACTTCGGAGCGAAGCAGGGTGTCCTCGTGACGGCGGTGACCGAGGGTTCGGCCGCGAGCCGTGCCGGCCTCAAAGCCGGTGACGTGATTACGTCCATCAACGGCACCCCGGTGCGCTCGCGCGAAGACCTGACGCGCGAGCTTCGCAACGCGAAGGACGACGCGGTCGGTATCGGGATCGTCCGGGACAAGAAGGAAAGCACGGTCACGGCGACGGTCGAGCAGCCGCGACGACGAACAATTGTTAGAGGAGATAGGATCTAGAGGTTCAAAAGGTTCAAGAGGTTCAAAAGGTTCTAGAGGTTCAAAAGGTTCTAGAGGTTCAAGAGGTTCAAAGGGTTCAAGAGGTTCAAAGGGTTCAAGAGGTTCACGAGGTTCAAAAGGTTCACGAGGTTCAAAAGGTTCACGAGGTCCGAGCTCTTGGAACCTCTTGAACCTCTTGAACCTCTTGAACCCCTTGAACCCCTTGAACCCCTTGAACCCCTTGAACCACCTGAACCTCTTGAACGCCTGTGCCAATGACGTTCGCGAGCTGGGCGGCGAACAGGACGGCGACCGATTGCACGGGCTCGGATGCTTCGCCGCCGCCTTTGATTTCCGCGGACACCGCGCCGATGCAGCCGTCGGCGGTCAGGATCGGCGCAACGAGCGCGCCATTCGATTCGCCGGGGCGCGAGAGCACGATCTGCAGCGTGCCCGTCCGATAGGCCTTCGCCGCCGCGTTGTCGCCGCCGCGTGGCACCGACGGCATCCGCGCGAGCAACTGCGGCGGATAGCCGTGCGCGAGCACCGGTTTCAAATCCACGCCGTTCACACCACCGACCCAGACGACGACGCCTTTCGCTTCCATCAATTCGGCGGCGCGGCCGATGAGCCGCGCGAGATCGTCGAAGTCGCGCGCGCGGCCGACGTCGGTCGCGAGATCGGCGGCCGCTTTCATCAAGGCGCCGGTGACGTTTGACGTGGGCGGCGGGGTGTCGGCGGATGGTTGTGGGGCGGCGGTGGCGCCGACGCCGGAGGGTTGGGCCACATCTTCGGCGCGTCGGCCTACGCTGACCAGCGAAACGACCGCAAGCAGCGCCAGACCGGCGGCGGCGCCGGCGGCCATGGCTTGCTGACGACGCGCCCCGCTTTCGGTGAGATCGAATGCCTGCTGTTCTGCCAGCCGCGCGCTCTCGACGTGATGCGCGGCGGTTGCCGCCGTCTGCGTCCCCTCCGTAAAGATGACGTCGCCAGCCATCAACTGCTGACTGGCTTTCAGGTAGTCGCGCGCACGTTTGTCGATTTCGGAAAATTCGGACACGGCGCTGGTCGCTTGATCGAGCTCGTTCCGCGCCTCGCTGCTGACCGCGGATCGCCGAAGCGCGGCGATGTCGCCATTCACCGTATCGAGGGTCGCCGCGACCTTCGGCATCCAAAACGTGACGCCTTGACCCGCGGCGACGTACGCCTGCTCACCGAGCCGCAGGTCGGCAATCGCGTCGACGGCTTCGCGCGCGTGGAGATCGAACGCGCGCAGCGAGGAAACCTGAGCGGTGAGATGTCGTTCGGAATAAACGAGGAAGGCGGCGGCAGCGCCGATCGCGATCACTGCCACTGCACCGATCGTGAATCGAGCCGCACGTGATCGCATCGGAAATTAGTACGAGAGTATCATAGGCGGCTCAAATGTTTGCGGTGTTCTTCGCACTTTTCCTCGCGCAGTCGGCCGCGCGCGGCGTTGCCGTCGCGGGCGTCGTCCAGGATCAGACCGGCGCAATCCTTCCAGGTGCGCAGATCACACTGGTGGCGACCGGATCGACCACGCCGGTCCAGTCGACGATCAGCGACACGGCAGGCGCATTCCGCTTCGACCGCGTCCCGCCGGCGAGTTACGACATTCGCGCCGAGTTCCCCGGTTTCAAAACCAAAACCGTCACCGTCCGTGTGACGACGCGCGCGCCGAGCGCGACGACGATCGTGATGGAGATCGAGGGGGTGACGCAGGAGGTGTCGGTCAGCGGTGGCGGCGGCGCCGAAACCAGCACCTCCTCGTCCGGCAACCTGAACGCGATCACCGTTGACGCCGACGCGCTCGACGATCTCCCGGTCCTCGACCAGGACATCGTCGGGGCAATGTCCCGGTTTCTCGATTCGTCCGCGATCGGAACCAACGGTGCGACGATTCTGGTCAACGGCGTCGAAGTGAACGCGCTGGCGCTGTCGGCGTCAGCGGTGCAGCAGATCAAGATCAATCAGGATCCGTATTCGGCCGAGTTCATGCGGCCGGGACGCGGACGGATCGAGATCATCACGAAACCCGGCGGCAAGGAGTACTCGGGGACGCTCAATCTGCGCTTCCGCGACAACGAGTTTGCCGCCAAGAACGCGTTCGCGACGGTAAAGCCGCCCGAGCAGCGCCGGATCGTCGAAGGTACGGTCGGAGGCCCGGTCGGCCACGGCGGAAAAACCGACATCCTCTTCTCGGGTTCGTACGACGCGCAGGACAACCAGGCCATCGTGTTCGCCCAGACGCTCGGCGGTCCGGTGCAGACGAACGTCGCGACGCCGTTTCGCAATCTCCTGGCGGCCGCCGTCCTGACGCACCAGCAAGGCGAGAAGAACACGCAATCAGTGCGGTTCTCACACCTGTTTCAGCGGAATACGAATCAGGGGATCGGCGGCACCGCGCTGCCCGAAGTGGCGTTCAATCGGACCGACCGCGAAGACGAGGTGACGTTTACGAACCAGACGATCATTTCGCAGCACCTGCTGCACGACGTGAAACTGCTCGTCGGAGACGAGTACGAACCGCGCACGAGCGTCCGCAGCGATCCGCGCATCGTCGTCCAGGACAGCTTCACCGGCGGCGGGGCGCAGAACGATCAACTGCGGACGGAGCACCACTTCACGCTCGTCGACGCGATGACGTGGTCGCCGGCGAAGCAGACGATCAAGTTCGGGATCAACATCCCGGACTGGAGCTGGCGCGGTAACTACGACCGGACGAACACGGCCGGCACGTTTTATTTTTCAACCCTGCAGGACTACGCGCTCGGCCGGCCCTACTCGTTCATCGAACAGGCGGGCAACGGCGAAACACACTTTCTCGAAAAAGTTGTCGGTCTCTTCGCGCAGGACGAGATCCGGCTGCGACCGAACCTGACGCTTGACGTCGGTCTTCGCTACGACTGGCAGAACTACTTTCACGACAACAACAATTTCGCCCCGCGGTTCTCCTTCGCTTACTCGCCAGACGAGCAGGCGAAGACGGTGGTTCGCGGCGGCGCCGGCGTGTTCTACGACCGCACCGGTCCCGGGCCGATTCAGGATCTGCTGCGGTACGACGGCCAGCATCTGTTTCGCTACGTGCTGACCGATCCGGGCTACCCGAATCCGCTGCTGCCGGGCCAAACCTTCGCCGCGCAGCCCTCGAGCATCGTGCGGCTCGCGCCGGACGTGACGGTGTCCTACTGGCTGAATTACAGCGTCGGCGTCGAGCGGCAACTGCGGCCGAAGACGACGCTCGCGATCAACCTGACGGGACTTCGCGGGTTCGATCAATTTCGTTCGCGCGACGTGAACGCGCCGCCGCCGCCCGATTACCTGACGCGACCGGATCCGAACTACAGCGTCGTCCGCCAGATTGAATCCGCGGGCGTGAGCCGCGCACTCAACGTCGAGTTCACGTTGCGGGGGCAACTGACGAAACATTTCACCGGCACCGCGCAATACGGGTACGGCGGCACGTGGAACGACACGAACGGCATCAACTGGATGCCGCCGAACAGCTACGACCTGTCGCACGAATACGGGCCGGCCGACTTCAATCGGCTGCACCTCGTCGAGTTGTTCGGAACATTTGCGGCGGGCCCGTGGGCCAATCTCGGGATTTCGTTCGAAGGCTACACCGGCCGGCCGTATTCGATCATCACCGGCATCGATCGGTTCAACACCGGCACGGCGAACGCGCGCCCCGACGGCGTCGGCCGCAACACGGTCCGCGGACCCGGCTTCGCCACGCTCGATCTGCGATGGTGGCACGAGGTGCCATTCGTCGCCGCGGGTCAGCCGCGCGCGAAGCGATCCACGACCTTCGGTATCGACGCGTTCAACGTGCTGAATCGGGTCAACTACAACAACCCCGTCGGCAATCTGAGCTCGCCGTTCTTCGGACAGCCGATTTCGGCCCAGGCGCCCCGGCGCATCCAGTTCTCTCTCCGCGTGCGCTACTGATCACCTAAACCACCGAATCCACAGAACCCACGGAAACCTTTTTCTGTGCGTTCCGTGCGTTCTGTGGTTGGTTCTTTCGTTTGCGGTGTCGTGAAATAGAATGAAGGGTCCATGGTCTTAGGAATTCGCACCACGGGCCCGGCGGTCGAGGGGAGCGAACGCGTCCTCACCGGCCCAGCCCTGACCTTTGTCGAAGATCTCACCCGTAGATTCCGTCCCCGAATAGAAGAGCTGCTCGAGCGCCGCAAGGCGGTTCAGGCGCGGTACGACGCCGGGATGAAGCCGCGGTTCCTCGATGAGACCGAGGACGTGCGGAGCGGCGATTGGAAGGTCGCGGCGCCGAAGCCGGATCTCGTCGATCGCCGCGTCGAAATCACCGGTCCCGTCGACCGCAAGATGATCATCAACGCGCTCAACTCGGGCGCGAACGTGTTCATGGCGGACTTCGAGGACGCGAATTCGCCGACGTGGGCGAACTGCGTCGGCGGCCAGCTGAATTTGATGGACGCCGTACGGCGCACGATCACCTACGTCGCGCCGGAAACGGGAAAGCAGTACAAGCTCGGCGACACCCTCGCCACGTTGCTCGTTCGTCCGCGCGGCTTCCACCTGATCGAAAAGCACGTCGTCGTCGACGAGCGGCCCATTCCCGCGATGCTCTTCGACTTCGGCCTGTACTTCTTCCACAACGTCCACGAGCTGTTGAAGCGCGGCACCGGGCCGTACTTCTACCTTCCGAAGATGCAGAGCCACCTCGAAGCGCGGTTGTGGAACGACATCTTCGTCCACGCGCAGCAGGCGATCGGCGTCCCCGTTGGGACGATCCGCGCGACGGTGCTGATCGAAACGCTGCCGGCGGCGTTCGAGATGGACGAAATCCTGTACGAGCTGCGCGAACACAGCAGCGGGTTGAACTGCGGCCGCTGGGACTACATCTTCAGCGCGATCAAAACGCAGAAGAACGATCCCGGATTCCTGCTGCCGGATCGCGGTCAGGTGACGATGGAAGCGCCGTTCTTGAGCGCGTACGTGAGGCTGCTGATCAAGACCTGTCATCGCCGGGGCGCGCACGCGATGGGCGGCATGGCGGCGCAGATTCCGATCAAGGACAACCCGGAAGAAAACAATCGCGCCCTCGAGAAGGTTCGCGCCGACAAGCTGCGCGAAGTCCGCGAAGGGCACGACGGCACGTGGGTCGCGCATCCCGGTCTCGTCCCGATTGCCAAACAGGTGTTCGACGAGGGGATGCCGACGGCGAATCAGCTCGATCGCCTGCGCGAGGACGTCAACGTCAGCGAGCACAACCTCGTCGAGCCGCCGAAAGGGACGCGTACCGAGCAGGGCCTGCGTCACAACATCCGCGTCGGCATCCAGTACGTGCAGGCATGGCTCGAAGGTCAGGGTGCGGTGCCGATCTACAACCTGATGGAAGACGCGGCCACCGCGGAAATCTCGCGCACACAGATCTGGCAATGGATCCGTCACGGTGCGACGCTCGACAACGGTCAGACGGTGACGAAAGACCTGGTCACCACTGTTCTCGACGAAGAGTTCAAAGGCAAAACACAATTCGATGCGGCGCGAAGGATCTTCGAGCAGGTCGCGACGTCTGAAACGCTCGACGATTTCCTGACGCTGCCGGCATACGAATATCTAGTGAGTCACGAATGAGCTCAGTACCGAAAACGCTCCTCGATCTGATCAAGCCGATTCCCGACGCCTCGACGGCGGTCATCGCGCCCGAACAGAACATCAAGATCACGTACGGCCAGCTGCGCGCCAACGTGCGGGACCTTGCCGAGCAGCTATCGTCGGTTGGCATCGGCCGGGGCGATCGCGTCGGCATGGCGCTGCCGAACGGCTATCCGATCGTCGCGGCGTTTCTCGCCGCTGCCGAAGTCGGCACCGCGGCGCCGCTCAACCCGGCATACAAGGAAGACGACTTCAGGTTCTATCTCGAGGACACGAACGCCAAAGTGTTGATCCTGCCGCCCGACGGCGCAGAGGACGCGCGTCGTGCCGCCGGGGACAGAATACCGATCATTACGATCGACATGGACGCGAACGGCGTCGTGACGTTGTCGAATGCGTCGGGGCTGCTCGAGCGAAAATCGTATGCCGCGCCGACGATCGATGACGTCGCGCTGATCTTGCACACGAGCGGCAGCACGGGACGTCCGAAGCGCGTGCCGTTGAAGCATGCCAACCTGTCGATCTCAGCGCAGAACGTCGCTCGCCACTATCAGCTGACACGAGACGACGTGGCGATGTGCGTGATGCCGTTGTTCCACGTGCACGGTCTCGTCGCGTCGACGCTCGCGACGCTGGCGACCGGCGGCACCGTCGTCGTCCCCGTGAAATTCAATCCGCTCTCGTTCTGGCGGACCGCTCGTGACACCGGCATGACCTGGTACTCCGCCGTGCCGACGATCCACCAACTGCTGTTGGCGCGTGGCGCGGACCCGGACCGTCGTCCCGAAGGCGCGGCAAAGCTGCGCTTCATTCGATCGTGCAGCGCGGCGCTGCCGCCGCAGGTGATGCACTCGCTCGAATCTGCGTTCGGCGCGCCGGTGCTCGAAGCGTACGGCATGACCGAAGCGGCGCATCAGATGGCGTCGAATCCGCTCCCGCCGAACGAACGCCGTCCCGGTTCGGTCGGCCACGGCACCGACGTGCAGGTCGGCATCATGGACGATGCGGGGAATTTGTTGAAGCCGGGCCAGCATGGCGAGGTCGTCATCAAGGGACCGAACGTCATCACCGGCTACGAGAACAACCCGGACGCGAACGCGAAGTCGTTCACCAATGGCTGGTTCCGTACCGGCGATCAAGGCTTCCTCGACGAGAAGGGATACCTGACGCTCGTCAGCCGGATCAAGGAGCTGATCAATCGCGGTGGAGAGAAGATATCGCCGCGCGAGATCGACGAAGTGCTGCTCGCGCATCCCAAAGTTGCCGAAGCGGTGGCATTCGGTGTGCCGCACGCGACCTGGGGCGAAGAAGTGGCCGCCGCCGTCGTCGTCCGCGAACCGGTCTCGGATGCCGAGCTGCTCGCGTACTGCAAAGAACGGCTCGCGGATTTCAAACGGCCGAAGCAGATCCACATCACCGAAGCGATTCCGCGCACGGCGACCGGCAAGATTCAACGCGGGCGCGTCGCCGAAGCATTCAAGTCGTAGATGAAGATCGTCATCGCGGGCGCGGGCGCGATTGGCGGCTACATCGGCGCGCACCTCGCGCGCGTCGGTGCGGATGTCGTGCTGTATGCGCGGGGCGCGCATCTCAAGGCGATGCAGGAGCACGGCCTGCGCGTGATCAGCGCGGAAGGCGAGTTCCACGTCAAGCCGAACGCGACCGGCGATCTCACGTCAATCGGACAAGCGGACGTCGTGTTCCTCGGCGTCAAAGCGCACGGGCTTACGGCGCTTGCGCCGCAATTGCGTGTGCTGTACGGTCCACACACGGTTGTCGTCTCGACGCAGAACGGCATCCCGTGGTGGTACTTCCAGACGCTGCCGGGCGAATTGCACGGCCTGCGGCTCGAACGGATCGATCCGGGCGGCGTCATCGCTTCTTCAATCGAACCCGAACGCGTCGTCGGATCGCTCGCATATTTCGCGACCGACATCGTCGAGCCGGGCGTCATCCGTCACAGCGAAGGCAATCGCATCAGCTTCGGCGAGCCTGATGGGACCTCTTCCGAGCGCGCGCGCGCGATCGCCGAAGCGCTGATCGCCGCCGGATTCCGGTGTCCGATCACAAAGCGATTCCGTCACGAGATTTGGGTGAAGTTGATCGGCAACATCGCGTTCAATCCAGTCAGCGCGCTGACCGGCGCGACGCTCGAGCAGATGGCGCGGCATCCCGATGTCTCGAAAGTGATACGCGAGATCATGGCCGAGACCGAAGCGGTGGCCGGCAAACTGGGCATCGAGCTGCCGATTTCCATCGATCAGCGGATGGCCGGCGCGGAAAAGGTTGGCGCGCACAAGACGTCGATGCTGCAGGATTTCGAAGCGGGACGGCCGATGGAACTCGAGGCGATCGCGGGCGCTGTGGTTGAGCTCGCCGAGCGACTGGGCGTCTCCGTCCCGTGCACGCGGGCGGTATACTCTGCGGCAAAGTTGCTGGACGAAACCCGGGGGGCGCTGAAGCCATCATGAAGATCAACAATCGCTGGTTCCAACTCGTCGCGTCGCTGATCGCGATGATCATGATCGCGAACTTCCAGTACGCGTGGACACTCTTCGTCGAGCCGATGCGGCAGGGGACCGGCTGGAAGCTCTCCGAGATCCAGTATGCGTTCACGCTGTTCATCCTGTTCCAGACATGGGTGCAGCCGTGCCAGGGGTTTCTGATCGATCGCCTGGGGCCGCGAATCTTCGCGACCATCGCCGGCGTCCTCTGCATGATCGGTTGGGGCGGCCTCGGGTACGCGACGTCGCTGCCGATGCTGTACGTCCTGTATGTGACCGCGGGCGTCGGCGCTGCGTTGATCTACGGCGGCTGCATGGGATCGTCGTTGAAATGGTTCTCGACGAAGGAACGTGGTTTCGCTGCCGGGTTGACTGCGGCCGGCTACGGCGCGGGGGCCGCGTTGTTCATTCCGTTCATCGCATCGACGATCAAGAACACCGGTTATCAATCGGCGTTTCTCTACACCGGCATCATCCAGGGCACGATCATCATCGTCGTCGCGCAGTTCCTGCGGCATCCGCCGGTGCAGGCGGTCGCGAAGGCGGTGGCATCACCCTCTGCGTCCCTCGGACAGCATCAGTTCTCGACGAGCGAGATGGTCCGTACGCCGCAGTTCTACGTGCTGTATGCGATGTTCGTCATGATGGCGACCGGCGGCCTGCTGGTCACGGCGAACACGAGTC
>Ga0070741_10014892_pt1 | contig 13331 bp, 12 predicted proteins | sample Coa_R1_4_FD_66440 | JGI IMG/M metagenome (GOLD analysis project Ga0070741, IMG submission 66440) | Surface soil microbial communities from Centralia Pennsylvania, which are recovering from an underground coalmine fire - Coalmine... | ecosystem: Environmental > Terrestrial > Soil > Unclassified ... | reverse complement strand
TATCCCGGGAAAAAAGCTTGATCGTCTCGCGGTCGAAGTCCTCGTGGATCGCGCCCATGGTGCGCTCGCCGATGGAGTGCGACAGGCCGCCGGTGCCGAGCACCGCGACGCGCAGCTTTCCGGGGTAGCTTTCGACGGCTTTCCTGATGAGCTCGCCCCACTGGTAGCAGCGCTCGAGGGAGGGCATGGGCGGCTCGATGCTGTTCACCTCCATCGGCACGATCGCCGGCAGGCGCTCGAGCGCCATCTTCCAGAGCGGGATGCAGCTGCCGTGGTCGAGCTTCATGCGATGCGAGACCGAGGGCTCGAAGCCGTTCTTCATCGCGGTCTCGGCGAGATGCAGGCCGAAGGCGGGATGGCCGGCGAGCGCCTTGTGGGGGAACGCCTTCATCCACGGCTCGGGCGGGCCGTCGTGCGCCTCGCCGACGCCGAGGCAGACCGCCGGCAGGTTGTCGAGGAAGAAGTTCGACCAGTGGTCCGGCGACACCACGACGAGCACGTCGGGCTTCGCCGCGGCAAGGCGGCGGCCGAGCTCGTGGAACGCCGCGCTCATGCGCGCGCGCTGGTCCTCCGGCACGCGCTCCCACTCGCGGATGATGAGCGGTCCGTGGCTCGCCGCGAACGCGCCGACGAGCTCAGCCATCGTTCAGGCGCTTCACGAACTCGTCGTCCTTCATGCCGACCGCGAAGAAGTAGTAGCGCAGGAGGTAAGCGTTCGTCCGACCGGCGAGGAACGAAGCGCGGTGCTCCTTTAGCGCCTGCTTCACTTCCGCGCTGAGCGGGTAGCGCGCCATGACCGCGTCCGGGCTCGCGCGGTACTCGGCCGCGGCGGCCGGATTCTGCAGGTCGAAGCAAAGCCTCGAAAGCCAGTAGTCGCGCATGTCGGGGATGTAGGATGTAATCTTACCGAGGAGGATAAAAACCATGCGCCGTTTTCTTTTCGCGTTGCTCGGCTTGCTGATGGCGGGCGCCGCGGCCGCCCAAAGCTATCCGACCCAGCCGATCCGCATGATCGCGCCCTTCCCGCCGGGCGGGAGCGTCGACATCATGGCGCGCCTGATCGCCGATCCGCTCGCCGCGGAGCTCGGCGGCAAGATGGTGATCGAGAACCGCAGCGGCGCCTCCGGGAACATCGGCATGGAAGCCGCGGCGCGCGCGCCGGCCGACGGCTACACGGTCGTCCTCAACACGATTCCGCTCGTCACCAACAAGAGCCTGTTCGACAAGCTCACCTGGGACCCGATCCGCGACTTCGCGCCGATCGGCATGGTCGCCACCGCGCCGCACGTGCTCGTCGTGCCCACCAAGGTTCCGGTGCACAACGTGGACGAGCTCGTGAAGCTGGCGCGCGCGAATCCGGGCAAGCTGAACTACGCCTCGGCCGGAATCGGCACCACGTTCCACTTCTGCGCCGAGCTCTTCAAGGACGCGACGCATACCTTCATCGTCCACGTGCCCTACAAGGGCGGCGGGCCGGCGCTCGTGGACACGATCGCCGGGCAGGTGGACATGAGCTTCCCGACGCTCTCCGCGGCGCTGCCGTACATCAAGGAGGGCCGGCTGCGCGCGCTGGGCGTCACGAGCCCGAGCCGCTCGCCGCAGCTTCCGGAGGTGCCGACGCTGCAGGAGGGCGGCGTGAAGGATTTCCAGTTCGCGCAGTGGCTCGCGCTGCTCGCCCCGGTGCGCACGCCCGAGCCGGTCGTCACGCGCCTCAACGGCGCGCTGAACGCCGCGCTCAGGAGCAAGGAGCTGCAGGAGAAGTTCGCGCAGCAGGGCTTCTACGCGTTCGTCACGACGCCGCAGGAGGCGGGCCGCTTCCTCGCGTCCGAGGCCGAGCGCTACGCCGCGCTCATCAAGTCGCGCGGCATCAAGGCCGAATAGCGCGCGGCGCTTTCCTCAGAGGCCGAGGATCCTCTCCGCGTTGCGGTGGAAGATCTTCTCCATGACCTCGTCCTTGTAGCCGAGCTCCTTCCACTCCGTGAGGATCCTCGCGTACGGCATGCTCGGATAGTCGCTGCCGAACATGATCTTGTCCTGGAGGCGCCCGCGCATGTCCACCTTGAGGTTGCCGGGGAAGTACTTCGGCGCCCAGCCGGACATCTCCCAGTAGACGTTGCCCTTGTGGAGCGCGACCGCGGTCGTCTCCTCGACCCACGGCCAGCCGGGATGCGCCATCACGATCTTGAGGCTCGGGAAGTCCGCCGCGAGCCGGTCGATCGAGGAGGGGTGCGCGTGGCCGATGATGGCGGCGTGGCCGCCGGGCATGCCGGCGCCCATGCCGGTCGTGCCGACGTCGATCATCACCGCGGCCTTCAGTCCGGAAATCGCCTCGAACATCGGCCGGGCGCGCGGGTCGTCGACCGCGAAGTGCTGCATGATCGGATGGAAGTGGAAGCCGAGGAAGCCGTACTGCTTCACCGCCTTCTCTGCTTCCTTCACCACGTCCTTCTTGAACGGGTCGAGCGCGCCCCAGCACTGGATGATGCGCTTCGGATGGCGCTTCCACATGGCGTGCACGTAGTCGTTGCCGACCGGCCTCGTCTTGATGGTGAGCTCGAGATCGAGCGCGACGAGGCAGGCCTCGACCCCGGCGCCGGTGAACTCCTCCACCACCTCGTCCTCGCTCTTTCCGACCCACTCGCGCTTCCAGTACTTCGCGAGCGCCTCGACGTAGGGGCCCTGGCACGCGATCCATTCCTTCGTGCCGGGATAGCAGTGAAGGTCAACGATGCGCATTTTTCTGTGCCATCTCCGCGAGGGTTTTCTTCGAGACCTTGCCGAAGGTCGAGACGGGCAGGTCCTCGACCACCAGCATGCGCTCGGGCAGCTTGAATTTCGCGATCTCCTTCTCCTTCAGGAAATCGACCAGCTCGGGGAACTCGAGCTTCGCCCCCTTTTTCAGGACCAGGCAGGCGCACATCTTCTCGCCGAGGTCCGGGTCGGGCACCGGCACGCAGGCCACGTTCTGCACCGCCGGGTGCGAGAGGATGAGGTTCTCGATCTCCTCGGCGCTGATCTTCTCCCCGCCGCGGTTGATGAGGTCCTTCTTGCGCCCCTCGACCATGTAGTTGCCCGAAGGATGGCGGCGCATCAGGTCGCCGGAGCAGTAGAAGCCGTCCGGCGTGAACTGCTTCGCGTTGTATTCCGGCACGCCGTAGTAGCCGCGCAGCGTGTACGGCCCGCGGCAGGTGAGCTCGCCGACCTCTCCCGGCGCGACCTCGCGGCCTTCATCGTCGACGAGGCGCACCTCGTCGTCGGGGCAGATGGGGCGGCCGCAGGTCTCGAGCGTCACGTCCTGCGGGTCGTCGAGGCGCACGAAGAAGAGCATGCCCTCCGACATGCCGAAGTTCTCCTGCACGAACGCGCTCGGGAGGAGCTCCCGGGTGCGCAGGCGCACTTCCGGCTGCATGCGCTGCCCGCCGCTCTGGATGATCTTCAGCGACGAGAGGTCGTACTTCGAGATCGACGGGTCGTTGATCAGCCGGATGAGAAGGGCCGGGACGACCTTGATATGGGTTGCTCCATGCCTTTCCACCAGCTTGAAGATCTCTTCCGGGCGCGTGCTGGGAGACAAGACCACCTTGCCGCCCTGAAAGAAGTAGCCCTGGATGCCGGGGCAGGCCAGCGGCAGGTTGTGCGCGATCGGCAGCGCGAGCAGGAGCACCGAGTCGCCCGTGACGCCGCACACCGGCGCGGCGGTCTTCGAGTTGTACGCGTAGTCGTTGTGCGTGCGCGGGATGAGCTTCGGAATACCGGTCGTCCCGCCCGAGAGCTGGAAGATGCAGGGATCGGTCGGATCGATTTTTATCGCTTTCAGGCTTTCGAGCGAAAGCCGCGCCGGCTTTTCAACGAGCTCTTTCAGCTCTGGAAGGGAGATGCAAAATCGCAGAGAAGGATTGCCGACTTTTACCCGCTGGATCATGGGCTGGAAATCGAAGTCGCCCTGGCGCTCGGGATAGACGCAGGTGCTCGCGCCGGAAAGCTGGACGAACTGGTTGATCTCGGCGAAGCGGTGCGTGACGAGCGCGGCGATCGGGATGCAGGAGATCTTCTGCAGCGCGAAGTAGAGCAGCACGAACTCGGCGCAGTTCGGCAGCGTGGGCACGACGCGGTCGAGGGGCTTCAGGCCGAGCTCGAGCAGGTTCAGCGCCAGGTTGTCGGTGAGGCGGTCGATCTGCGCATAGGTGTACTGCCGCTCGCCGTCGATCAGCGCGACGCGATCCCTGTATTTCTGGAAGACGGCGGCAAATTCCTCGGCCAGGCTCTTGTCCTGCCAGTAGCCCTTCTCGCGGTAGCGCTTCGCGAACTGCGGCGGAAACGGAACGACGCCCGGCAGCATCAGGTGGAGGCGGTGAAGCCGCCGTCGATGACGAGGATCTCGCCGGTGACGAAGCGGTTCGCCTGGACGAGGCTCATCATGCTCTCGGCCACGTCGTCCGCCGTGACCACGCGCTTGAGCGGCGTCGCCCTGGCGCGCTTGCCCATCAGGTCGTCGTACTTGTCCTTCAGCATGCGCTTCATCCAGTCGCCTTCCATCCAGCCGGGCGCCACCGCGTTGACGCGGATTTCGGGCCCGAGGTTCCAGGCGAGCGTCTTGGTGAGGTTCACCACCGCGGCCTTGCTCGCGGCGTAGGGGAGGGGTTGCGGGCCCGGGCGCAGGCCGACGATGGAGGCGGTGTTGACGACGCAGCCTTTCGCTTCCCTGAGCATCGGCACGGCGGCGCGCGTCACCTGGAAGAGGCCGCGCACGTTCACGGCGAAGACGCGGTCCCATTCCTCCAGCGAGAGCGTCTCCAGGTCCTTCGGCTTCCAGGACGCGGTGGTGCCGGCGTTGTTGACCAGGACGTCGAGGCGGCCGAACTCCTGCTTCACCCGGGCGAGCATGGCGCGCACGCCGGCTTCGTCGCTCACGTCGCAGCGCACCAGCAGCGCCTTCGCGCCGAGCTTTCTCGCCTCGGCGGCGGTTTCTCCCGCGGCCTTCTCGCTGCTGGAATAATTGATCGCCACGTCGTAGCCGGCGCGCGCGAGGGCGAGCACGGCGCTGCGGCCGATGCCGGTGGCCGCGCCGGTGACGAGGGCGGCTTTGGTGGACGCCACGGGGGGACCTGACTAAGATGGGAAAGGTGAACATGTTCATGTTCAAAGGCGGCGGCGTCAAGGGGCTGCTGCTTTGCGCGCTGCTCTTCTGCTTCCCGGCAAGCGCTTTTTCCGAGGGCTGGCCGGCGCGTCCGGTGCGCCTCATCGTGTCGCAGGCCGCGGGCGGCACGCCGGACATCGTGGCGCGGCTCCTCGCCGAGCGCGTCGGCGCCGGCCTCGGCCAGCCGGTCGTGGTCGAGAACCGGCCCGGCTCGGCGAACATGGTGGGCGCCCAGGCGGCGGCGCGCGCCGCGCCCGACGGCTACACGCTTTTCTTCGCCACCGCCGCGGCGCTGGTCACCAACCCCTACACCTTCAAGTCGCTGCCCTACGATCCGGTCCGCGACTTCGCGCCGATCGGCATGGCGGGGAAGGCGATGTTCCTCATCCTCGCCCACCCGAGCGTGCCGGCGAAGAGCATCAAGGAGCTCGTGGCCCTCGACAAGGCCGATCCGGGCAAGCTCGCATTCGCGACCGACGGGCCGCGCAACTTCTCCGGCATGGTCGCCGCGTGGCTGAACAAGGTCGCGGGCACGCACTTCCTCGCGGTTCCCTATAACGCGATGCCCCAGGGCCTGCAGGACACGGTGGCGGGGCGCACCCAGCTCGTGATCCTTGCGATCCCCTCCGCGGCGCCGTTCGTGGCGAAGGGGCAGCTGCGGCCGCTCGCCATCAGCAGCGCGGCGCCGGCGCCGGGCTACGAGAGCGTGCAGCCGGTCGCGGACACCTACCCGGGCTTCGACCTCGTCGGCTGGTTCGCCTTCGTCGCGCCCGCGGGCACGCCGCGCGAGGCAATCCAGCGCACGAACCAGGAGCTCGATCGCGCGCTCCACGAAGCTGCGCTCGTGCAGCGACTGAGGGGTTTCGGCGTCTACACCGACGGCGCGGGCACGCCGGAGTCCACCGGCGAGTTCTTCCGCGCCGAGCTCGAGCGCTGGGGCAGGATCGTCCGCGAGATCGGCATCCAGCCGGAATGAAACCGCTCGAAGTGACGGTGCGAATGCGCGATGGCGTGGACATCGCGCTCGCCCTGTACAAGCCGGCGGGCGAGGGCCCGTTTCCCGTCCTGCTCGGCGCCTCGCCCTACCGCTACGACAACAACGCGCTGCCCGCCTCGCCGCAGTTCCTGTGGCGCGAGACCGGCCCGGTCGACTTCTATGTCGAGCGCGGCTACGTGTACGCCAGCATGGACGCGCGCGGCTGCGGCAAGTCGGGCGGCGAATTCCGCTTCCTGCATCCGGACGAGCAGCAGGACCTCCGCGAGGTGATCCAGTGGCTCGGCGCCCAGCCGTGGTCGAACGGCAGCGTCGGCGGCATCGGGCAATCGTTCTTCTGCATGTACCAGTGGTGGATGGGGATCCTCAAGCCGCCGGCGCTGAAGTGCCTCGGCGCCTTCGACGGCCTCGCCGATCCCTACCGCGCCTCGGTGTACCAGGGCGGGATCCTCGGCGACTTCTTCGGCTCGTACTGGTGGAACCAGAACCGCCTCATCAACCGCAACCCGGCGAACGGCGAGCATCCCCGCGAGCAGGCCTACGACCTCAACCTCGAGATCCAGCGCCATCCGCTCTACGACGAGTTCTGGAGGAGCCGCTCGGCCGCGGAGCGCCTGCACGAGATCGAGGTGCCGCTCTACTCGGTGGGCATCTGGGGCAAGGTGGACCTGCACACCCGCGGCAACATCGACGGCTTCCGCCGGGCGAAAGGGCCGAAGAAGCTGCGCATGAACGGCCCGGTCAACGCCTTCGCCGCGAACCGCGAGTTCAACAGCCCGCAGATGCACGAGAAGCTGCTGCTTCCTTTCTACGAGCGCTACCTGAAGGGCGTGAAGACCGACTACGACGAGCGCCCGCCGGTGGAGTACTTCGTGCGCGGCGCCGACGCGTATCGCAGCTGCGAGACCTGGCCGCCGCCGGGCGCCAGGCCCACGACCTGGTTCCTGTCTCCTGAAAGATCGCGCAGTGTCACCTCCCTCAACGACGGCTCCTTGACCCCGAAAAATTCCTCGGAAAATTCGACGACGTACAGCTACCCCGATCCGGGCTGGCTCATGGGCGTGGTGGGCCTCGGGCCGAACCTGCAGCCCGACCCGGCGCGGCGCGTGCTCACCTGGACGACGGCGCCGCTCGAGAAGGACCTGGAGATCGCCGGGCCGGTGAAGCTGACGCTGTTCGCCTCCTCGACGGGGCGCGACACCGACTTCTTCGTCAAGCTCTCCGAGCAGCTGCCGCAGTCGCCGGAAGAGCGCGCGAAGGACCTGAACCCGCCGTATTTCTGGATCACCAAGGGCTGGCTGCGCGCTTCGCACCGGGCGCTCGACCCGGCGAAGAGCACCGAGATGGAGCCCTGCCATCCCCACACGCAGGCAGAGCCGATCGAGCGGGGGAAGGTGTACCGCTTCGACATCAGCCTCGAGCCGATCGCGCACCGCTTCAGGAAGGGAAGCCGCGTGCGCCTCGAGCTCGCGAACGGCGATTCCGCGGTGACCGACATGCTGTGGACCCACTACTACAATCCGCACAAGATCGGCGCGGACACCATCCACCACTCGAGCGCGCATCCTTCCGCGCTGGTGCTCCCCGTGACCGAAGGCGCGTGATCAGGACGAATTACAAGGTCGAGGGACGCGGCGCCGAATGGGTGACCTTCGTCACCGGCATCGCCAACGACCTCACCCTGTGGGACGGCCAGGTGCCGGAGCTCGAGAAGGACTTCCGCATCCTGCGCTACGACCTGCGCGGGCAGGGCGGCTCCGAGGCAACCGGGGGCGACTACTCGCTTTCCCTTCTTCTCGGCGATCTCGTCTCACTTTGGGACCGGGTCGGGGTGAAGAAGAGCCACCTCGTCGGCCTCGGCCTTGGCGGCTGCATCGTGCAGGCGGCGGCGATCGAGCATCCGGAGCGCGTGGCGAAGCTCGTGCCGTGCTGCTGCCGCGCGCAGATGGTGCCGGACTTCGCGATGATGTGGCGCGGGCTCGTGGAAACCGTGAAGAAGAACGGCTTCGAGTCCATCGTCGAGCCCACCGTGCAGCGCTGGTTCTCGGAGGAGTTCAAGGCCGCGCACCCCGACGTCCTCGATAATGTGAGGAAGATGATTCGACGGACGAGCCTGGAGGGCTACCTCGGCTGCATAGGGGCGTTTCTTGGCGTCGCGCTGGAAGACAAGCTGCCATCGATCAAAGCGAAAACCCACTACGTCAGCGGCGCCGACGACAGGCTCGGCGGCCCGCCGGAGCTCATGGCGCGTCTCGCGGCGAAGGTGCCGCGCGCGCGCCACAGCTCCGTGCCCAAGGCCGCGCACATCGCGAACATCCAGAACCCGGGCGGCTTCAACCTGGTGCTCGGGGAATTCCTGAGGGCGCCGTGACGCCGCAGATCGTCGTCGAAGGCGTCTCGCACACCTACCGGCCGGCGCGCGGCCGCCCGGTGCTCGCTCTGGACGACGTGTCGCTCGCGATCGCGCCGCGCGAGTTCGTGGCGCTGCTCGGGCCCTCGGGCTGCGGCAAGTCCACGCTGCTCTATCTCATGGGCGGCTTCCTGCCGATCGAGAAGGGCGCGATCAAGGTGGAAGGCGCGCCGGTCGCCGCGCCCGGCCCCGACCGCGGCATCGTGTTCCAGCATTTCGCGCTCTTCCCGTGGAAGACGGTGCGCCAGAACGTGCTCTACGGCCTGGAGAAGGCCGGGGTCGAGGCGGAGGAGCGCGCTCGCCGCGCGCAATCCCACATCGACCTCGTCGGCCTCACCGGCTTCGAGGAGAGCTATCCCTCCCAGCTCTCGGGCGGCATGAAGCAGCGCGCGGCGATCGCGCGCACGCTCGCGATCGATCCGAAGATCCTGCTCATGGACGAGCCCTTCGGCGCGCTCGACGCGCAGACCCGCAGCCTGATGCAGGCCGAGCTCCTCGGCATCTGGCAGCGCTCGCCGAAGACCGTGATCTTCGTGACGCACGACGTGCAGGAGGCCGTCTACCTCGCGCAGCGCGTGGTCGTGATGTCGGCGCGGCCGGGGAAGATCAAGGCCGTCGTCGAGACCGCGTTCGACCATTCCGACCCGCACCTCTTCAAGTCCAAGCCCTTCGTCGAGAAGGTGGACGAGATCTGGGGCCTGGTGCGCGACGAGGCGCTGAAGGCGCAGAAGGGCCGATGAAGCTTTTCATCCGCTATTCCCCCTTGCTGCTGCTCGCGCTGCTCTGGGAGGCGACCGTGCGCAGCGGAGTGGTATCGGCGGAGCTGCTGCCGTCCCTGAGCGACGTGGTCAAGGCGGGATGGGAGCTCCTGAAGAGCGGCGACCTCGGGAAGAACACCGCGGCCTCGCTCTACCGTGGTGGCATGGGGCTGCTCCTCGCGATCGTCGTCGGCGGCGCGCTCGGCCTCTTCATGGCCTGGTGGCGCCCGCTCGACGCGGCGGCGAGCCCGCTGGTCGAGATGCTCTACCCGATGCCGAAATCGGCGCTCATCCCGGTGACGGTGCTCTGGCTCGGGTTCGGCGACGGCTCGAAGATCCTGCTCATCTTCCTCGGCTGCATGCTGCCGGTGACCCTCGGCGCGTACAACGGCGCGCGCTCCTGCGACCAGGTGCTCGCCTGGTCGGCGCGCAGCCTGGGGGCGAGCCGGCTGCGCGTGCTGTGGGACGTGGTGCTGCCGAGCGCGCTGCCCGAGCTCCTGAACGGCATCCGCACCGCGCTCGCGCTCTCGTTCGTGCTCCTCGTGAGCTCGGAGCTGATCGTCGCCCGCTCGGGCCTGGGCAACCTGATCGGCTTCCTCGGCGAGGGCGGCACCTACGACGGCATGTTCGCCGTCGTGCTGGTGGTCGCGTTCCTCGGTTTCTTCGCCGACCGGATCTACGTCTTCTTCGTGGACCGGGCGCTCGCATGGCGCGAGTGACGTTGCCTTTCATCGGCATCGTCTGCCTGCTGGCGGGCTGGCAGGCGGCGTCCATGAGCGGGCTCGTCACCCCCTTCATGCTGCCGCGGCCGGACGTGGTCGCGCTGCGCATCGGGTCCGACGCCCTGTCCGGCGAGCTGTTCCAGAACCTCGGCCTCACGCTCTATCGGGCGCTCGCCGGCTTCGCGATCGCCTCGCTCGCCGGCATCGCGCTCGGCGTCGGCATGACGCGCAGCCGCTTCCTGCGCTGGCTCTTCGACCCGGTGATCTCCATCGGCTTCCCGATGCCGAAGATCGCGTTCCTGCCGGTCATCACCCTCTGGCTCGGGTTCTACGACGTCTCCAAGATCTCGATGGTGGTGTTCGACGCGATCTTCCCCGTGGTGACCGCCACGATCGCCGGCACGCTGGCGGTGGAGCGCGAGCTGCTCTGGTCGGCGCGCAACCTCGGCGCGAGCGAGCGCCAGATGCTGCGCGAGGTGGTCTTTCCCGCGGCGCTGCCGCAGATCATGACCGGGCTGCAGGTGGCGCTGCCGATCGCGCTCATCGTGTGCATCGTCGCCGAGATGAAGATGGGCGGCGTCGGGCTCGGCGGCGCGATGATCACCGCCTCGCGCTTCGCCGACTCGCCGGGGGTCTTCGCCGGCATCGTCGAGATCGCGCTCGCGGGCTATGCGCTGGTGAAGCTGATGGCGCTCGCGCGGCGGCGGCTCCTCGCCTGGCATCCGGAGGCGTCCGCCCCGGCGAGCGTTTAGAATGAAATTTCCTAGAGGAGGAGAAGCCATGCGCTTGTCGCGCTTTGTTCTTGCGGTAGCCGCCGTCTCGGCGTTCGGGACGGCGATGGCGGAGCCGGTGAAGATCCGGCTCGCGTACGTCGTGCCGGTCGCGAACTGGTTCTCGATCCTGTTCGAGAAGCAGGGGCTCGCGCAGCACCAGGGCAAGTCCTACGTCGTGGAGCCGGTCCACTTCCAGGGCACGCCGCCGATGATCACCGGCCTCGCCAACAACGAGATCGAGGTGGCCGACCTCGGCTTCTCCTCGTTCGGCCTGGCGGTCGAGAACGCGGGGATGGGCGACCTGCGGGTCATCGCCGACGAGTTCCAGGATGGCGTGCCGGGCTACTACAGCGACGAGTTCTTCGTGCAGAAGGACGGCGCGGTCAAGACGATCAAGGACCTGAAGGGCAAGATCGTCGCCACCAACGCCGCGGGCAGCGCGGTCGACATCGTGATGCGCGCGGCGCTGCGCAAGAACGGCGTCGACGATCGCAAGGAGGTGAGCGTGGTCGAGGCCGCGTTCCCGAACATGAAGGCGATGCTGTTCGAGAAGAAGGTGGACGCGATCCCGGGGGTGGTGCCGTTCTCGCTCGACCCGCAGCTGCGCGCCGGGTCGCGCGTGCTCTTCGTGCAGAAGGACGTCGTCGGCCGCACGCAGATGATCCTGTGGGCGGCGCGCGAGCCCTTCCTCAAGAAGAACCGCGCCGCGATGGTGGACTTCATGGAGGACTCGATCCGCGCGGCGCGCTGGTTCCTCGACCCGAAGAACCACAATGAAGCGGTCGAGATCGCCGCGCGCGTCTCGAAGCGCCCGGCGGCGTCGTTCGACAAGTGGATCTTCCTCAAGGCGGGGCAGGACGGCGACTACTACCGCGACCCGAACCTGGTGCCCGACCTGAAGGCGCTGCAGGCGAACCTCGACCTCACCACGGAGCTCGGCCTGCTGAAGGGCAAGGTCGACGTCGCCAAGCATGCGGACCTGAGCATCGTGCACGAGGCGGCGAAGCGCGTGAAATGAGCGGCTCGATGACGGGCGCGCGAGCGCTCGTCGAAGCGCTCGGCGCCATGGGCGTCGAGCGCATCTTCGCCTCGCCCGGCTCCGACTGGGCGCCGCTGTGGGAGGTTCTCGCTTCTCCGGGGGAGGGCTTTCCCGAATACGTCTCTTCGCGCCATGAAGAGACCGCGGTCGGCATGGCGATCGGCTACGCCAAGGCGAGCGGCAAGCTGCCCGCCGTGGTGCTGCACACGACCGTCGGCGCGCTGCATGCGTCCATGCTGCTGCGCAGCGCGCTGCACGAGCGCATTCCGATGGTCGTCCTCGCGGGCGAGTCGATCGCTTTCGGCGAGCCGCCGGCGCGCAAGGTCGGCCGCCAGTGGCTGCGGATCCTCACCGACGTCGGCGGCCCGGCGCGGCTGATGGAGCATTGCGTCAAGCAGAGCGTTCCGCTCAACGTCGCGGCGCTGCTGCCGAGGAGCGTGCAGCGCGCCTGCCAGCTCGCCTGCGCGGCGCCGCGCGGGCCGGTGTTCCTTTCCGTGCCCACGGAACACCTGATGGAGGAGATGCGCGCCGACCTGCTCGCCGCGGCGATTCCCGGGCTGCCGCAGGCGCCCGCGGCGCGCGTCCAGGAGCTGGCGCGCGCGCTCGGCGCGGCGAAGAAGCCGGTGATCGTGGCGGAGGAGGCCGGCCGGGACGCGGGCGCGGTCGATGCGCTCGTCGCCGTGGCCGAGGCGCTCGGCGCCCCGGTGCTCGAGGGCTGGCAGTCCTACTATGTGAACTTTCCGCGCGGCCACGCGCTCTACGCCGGCCTGAGCGCCGAGGAAGTGCATCCGCTCCTCAAGGAAAGCGATTTCGTGCTGCTCGTCGAGTCCGTGCTGCCCTGGCACCCGCCCTCGGCGCTGCGGCCGCCGAAGGTCGGGCTCATCGCGGAAGATCCGTTCCGGCTGCATCTGCCTTATTGGGGCTTTCCCGCCGACTTCGTGCTGCAGGGCGATGCCGCGCCTGCGCTGCGGCAGCTCGCGGAGCTCTTGCCGAAGGGAAAAAGCGGGACGCGGGTCGAGAAAACGAAGCCGACGGACGAAATGCCCGCGGGCGCCATCACCACCGCCTGGGCGGCGCACGAGCTGAACGCCGTATTTCCGCAGAACGGCATCCTGGTGAACGAGACGATCACGCATCGCCTGGAGATCCTCAAGGCGCTGGAGCGCCTTCAGCCCGGCGGCTTCTTCGAAGGCAGCTATGGCGGCCTGGGCGGGGGCCTGGGCATTGCGCTCGGCGTGAAGCAGGCGCATCCGTCGCGTCCGGTCGTGGTGACGATCGGCGACGGCGCATTCCACTACAACCCGGTTGTGGCCTCGTTCGGCGCGGCGCAGGAGCACGGGCTCGGGCTGCTCGTCGTGCTCTTCGACAACGCCGGCTATCTCTCGCAGAAGATGGACGTGACCATGTACTACCCGGACGGCAAGGCCGCGAAGGCCGGGCGCGCGGTCGGCACGCGCATCACGCCGGCGCCCGATTACGCCCTGCTCGCGCAGGCCTA
>Ga0070741_10014891_pt1 | contig 13332 bp, 13 predicted proteins | sample Coa_R1_4_FD_66440 | JGI IMG/M metagenome (GOLD analysis project Ga0070741, IMG submission 66440) | Surface soil microbial communities from Centralia Pennsylvania, which are recovering from an underground coalmine fire - Coalmine... | ecosystem: Environmental > Terrestrial > Soil > Unclassified ... | reverse complement strand
CTCCGCGCGAAGCCGGGATCCGCTTCGGCGAGGAGCTGGCGCGGGCGGCGGGGCTGCGGCCGTCCAAGCGTCTCGGGGAGGCGTTCGAGCGCATGTGCCGCGCCGTCCGCAGCCTCGGCTTCCAGGCCTCCGTGACCGAGGTGACTCCGGAGGGCGCGGTGATCGCGACGCCGACCTGCCCGCTCCGGCCGATCGTGCGCGAGCGGCCCGAGGCCGTCGAGCTCGACCGAGGCATGTGGGCCGGGCTCGCGGCGAGCGCGCTCGAGGACGTCGAGGTCGAGCGGGTCGAGTGCGAGACGCGCAACTGCCTCGACGACCACGCCTCCTGCAGCGTGCTCTTCCGCGTGCGACAGCGGTAGATAGTAAATACACTTTCACGGTATATACAAGTGGAGGTGAAAGAGGATGCAACAGGCAGCGACGAACGATTCCCGCATCCGGAGCGCCGCGTTCCAGGCGTTCCTCCTGCTGCGGGTCGGCTTCACGGCGGCACCGATCCTGTTCGGGATCGACAAGTTCTTCAACTGGACGGTCCACTGGCCGGATTACCTGGCCGGCTGGATCAACGACATCATGCCCGGGACGGCGCAGGACTTCATGTACTTCGTCGGCGCGGTGGAGATCGCTGCCGGTCTCGTCGTCGCGATCGCACCGCGGATCGGCGGTCCGCTCGTCGCCGCGTGGCTTGCCGGGATCGTTGTCAACCTCCTGACGAACGACCCGCCCGAGTACTACGACATCGCGCTTCGCGACTTCGGCCTGTTCCTCGGCGCGGTCACGCTGTCCCGGCTTGCGTGGGCGTTCCCGAGCCGGCTCGGCGAGCCCGCCGAGGCGCGTCTGAACCGCTTCAAGCTGCACCAGCGCGCCGCGTAGCCCGCTACACGTCCTCGGCGTCCTCCGCGAGCACGCTCCGTTCGTCGGGGACGAGGCGGAGGACGCTGTCGACGTAGGCGGGCACGGCAGCCTCGATCCCGACGTCGCGCCCCGCGGCCTCCGAGAGGTACCAGCGGTGCTCGAGGATCTCGTGGAAGAGCTCCGCCGGCTCGAGCTTCGAGCGCAGCTCCAACGGCACGAGCGCAACCGCCTTCTCGAAGACCTCGGAGAGCCAGCGGTACGCGACGACGGACTGCGGGAGCGTTCGCCCCTCCTCGCGCTCGAGGTACGCGCGGAAGCTCCGGAGGTCGTTCAGCAGGCGCCGCGCCTGGTTCTCCTGGACGTCGAGCCCGGTCAGCGCGAGCAGGCGCCGCTGATGGTGACCGGGCTCGACGACATGCGGCGTCAGACGCAGCCGGAGCTCGCCGTCGACGCCGATCAGCTCGATCTCCTCCACGTCGAACCCCAGGGCGTTCAGCCTGCGCAGCCGGTCGTCGACGCGGAAGCGCTCGTCCGGGCCGAAGACCTCCTCGCGCGTCAGCTCGCACCAGAGGCTGTCGTAGCGGCGGCGGATCTCGATCGCGGTCTCGACCGGGTCGAGATCCGGCGGCATCCCGATCGCGGCGGCCTGGAGATCCATGAGCTCTCCGGCCACGTTCTCCTCGGCCACGTCCAGGTCGTACGTCCGCTGACCCTCGCTGAGCTCCGGGTGGAGCTCGCCGGTCTCGGCGTCGACGAGGTAGGCGGACAGCGCGCCGGCGTCCCGCCGGAAGAGTGCGTTCGAGAGCGAGCAGTCGCCCCAGAAGAAGCCGCCGAGGTGGAGGCGCACGAGCAGCTCGGCGAGCGCGTCGAGCAGGCGGTTGCGCACATCGATCACGCCGCGTCCCGTGAACAGCGAGCGATAGGGGAGCGAGAAGTCGAGGTGGCGGGTGATCAGCACCGCCTGGCCGTTCGGGATGCCCGCGCCCGAGACGACGCCGACGGCCTCGACGACGGGCATGGACTGCTCCTCGAGGTCGCGCAGGAGCCGGTACTCCCGCTCGGCGAGCCGCCCGGGCAGCTCCTTCAGCGCGTAGAGGGCGCCGTCGTAGTCGACGAAGCGGACGACGTGGCGGCCGATCCCGCGCACGACCTCGACCAGGCGCTCCGAATCCCACTCCTCGAGCGGCACGTCCCAGGGCAGGTCGAGGAAGTCCGGCTGCCCGGTGCGCGCGACGAGCTGGAGGTTCATCTAGGGGCGGGAGAAGAATCCGCCGGTGAAGGCCCCGAGCCCGCGGGCGTTCCCGACGAAGACATTGCCGGAGAGCTCGGTGTTCGAGCCGAAGTTGCTGATGATCCCCCAGCCCTTGCGCGTGAGGTCGTCGGTCGTGGGATCTGCGCTCATGCCGCTGATCCGGTTGTGCTCGACCATGCACTCGGAGCGGTCGTTGCACTCGATCCCGGCGCCGACCGCACCCGTGATCTCGTTCCCGCCGATCATCCCCATCGCCATCTCGGTCATCGAGATCGCGCGGTACGTCGTCGCGCTCACGCGGTTGCCCATGACGTCGGCGTTCGTGGAGTCGACGAAGATCCCGTGCTGGCCGCCGACGACGGTGCAGCCCTCGATCATGCTCGTGCCCTTGTCGATGTTGAACGACAGGTCGATCCCCTGCGTGTAGCCGGGGGGAGAGCTGACGGTGCAGTCCTTGATCGTCACCTGCGCCCGCCGGACGTGGATCCCGTCCATCGAGGCGCCGGTGACCGTGACGTGGTCGAGGACGACCCGATCGGCGTCCTCCACCTCGATTCCGTATCGACCGCCGCTCGTAGCGACGTTCTTCACAGTCACGCCGTCGGCGTGGACGACGATCCCTCCCCGCACGATCGCGCCCCGTTCGCCGACGAGGTTCTCGCGCTTCGTGATCACGAGCGGCCCCTGGTGGACGCCGGCCGAGAGGTGCACGGTGGGCGGGAGGTTCGCCCATGCGATCCCGCCGGCCGCCGCGAAGGTCGCGGCGGTGAGCGCGGCGGCGCTCGGACCGGCGCGGCCCAGCTCGCCGCCGTCGTCGGCGTACGAGAGGCGCAGGAGCGGGAAGGCGGCGTGTCCGAGCGCCTGCGCGACGAGCCAGGCGCCGGCGTAGAAGCCGAGCGCGGGCCAGAGCGGCGCGTGCACCGAGGCCTCGCGCGCCGCGGTCAGCACGAGCACGAGCTCGAGCGCACCCAGCGGCAGCGCGGCCCAGCCCGGCTGGTACTCGAAGAGGCGGTCGTAGACGAGGACATCGAGCGCGAGGCCGATGCCCAGCATGAGGCCGGCGAGCTCGACCGGCCACCACTCGTGCACCGCCGCCGCGAGGACGCAGGCGGCGAGCACGGCGACGAGCGCCGAGGAGAGGCGGGAGTCGATGCGCCCTCTCAGCGTGTACGACATGCCCTCACCCTCCGCAGGAAGCCCCGCGCCGCGTACTTCGCGCCAACGAGCGTGTCCGCCGCAGGATAGGCCCACTGCGCCGAAACGCCGGCGAGCGCGAGCGTTCGCGTCTCGTCCGTCAGTTCGGGGACGGTGCAGTCGTCGGCGACGACGATCCAGCCGAGCTCGGTGTCGAGCCCGGCCGTGCGGACGAGCTCGGCAAGCAGTGGGTCGTGCTGCCAGCCACGCGCAAAGCCGGTCGCACAGATCACCTGTGGGCTCCCGTTCACCGACGGCTCGATCCGGAAGCGGCCCGCGGCCGCCGCGCACTCCAGCGGCTCGTCCCACGTCCGGCCGGGCGGGTACGACGGCTCGTTGAAACGGCGGAGCATCGCGACCCGCTCGGTGCGCCCGCTCCGCTGAAAGCGCGCGAGACCGCGCCGCGTGAAAAACGCGCGCTCGACGTTCAGGGGGCGCCGGATCGGCTCCCGGCGACGGACCGAGATCACCCGCGAGCCCGCGGCGAGCGCGTTGAGCCACTCCGTCGCGGCCGCCATCCCCGCACCGACGACCGTGACCTCCTCGGCGTACTCGTGCGGCTCGTACGCGTGCACGACGCGCATGTCGTCCGCGAGCTCGTCCGGTAGGGCGAGGCCCGCATGGCCCGTCGCGAGCAACACGTGGCGGAAGACGCCGTGTCCTTCGAGCGCGAAGCCGCCGTCGACGGCGCCGACGCGCTCGACCCGGTGCGCGCGGAAGCTCTCGTCCCAGCCCGACCGCCGACGCACGTCCTCGACGTGCTCCAGGAACAGCTCGAGCGGCGGCCGGTACCGGTCGCAGACGCTGCGGACGAGCGGCACGATCGATCGCCGTCGGCGCGCCTCGCGCACCGCGAGGCCGGGAAACGAGGTCGGAAGGCAGTGGCCGTCACTTTCCGAGCGCATCGTCCGCTGGCGGATCGCCTCCGCCTGCCTCCGGAAGGTCGACGCCGGATCGGCGGCGTCGCCGAAGACGGCTATTTCAGCCGGTTCGAGGCCCCCATATCTGAGGGTCGCATACGCGACGAGCGACGACAAGCCGCCGCCGACGATTGCCACACTCTCGTCACGGTTCACTTCACGGAGCCCGCGAGCAGGCCCTGGACGAAGTAGCGCTGGAAGGCGAAGAACACCGCCAGCGGGACGACGAGCGAGATGAACGAGGCGGGCGCGATGACGTCGATGCTCGTGCCGAACTCCCGCAGCTGGCCGAAGATCCACACGGTGATCGGCGTCGTGTTCTGGCCGAACGTCAGCGCGACGATCAGGTCGTTCCACGTCCAGAGGAACTGGAAGATCGCGAGCGAGGCGATCGCCGGCAGGCCGAGCGGCAGGATCAGGCGGAGGAAGATCACGACCTCGTTCGCGCCGTCGATGCGCGCCGATTCGAGGATGTCCTTCGGCAGCCCGACGAAGAAGTTGCGCAGGAGGAAGACCGCGAACGGAAGCCCGAACGCGACGTGGAAGAGCATGATCCCGAGGACGCTGTCGTAGAGGCCGAAGGTGTTGTAGAGCCGGAACATCGGGATCAGCGCCATCTGCAGCGGCACGACCAGCATCCCGACGATCGCGATGAAGAGCCAGTCCCGGCCCGGGAAGTCGAGCCACGCGAGCGCGTAGCCGGCGAGCGCCGCGATCACGACGACGATCAGTGTGTTCCCCACCGCGATGTACGCGGTCGTCTTCAGCGCGTCGAGGAGGCCGTGGTTGTGGAAGAGGGCGTCGTAGTTCGACCACGTCGCCCGGCTCGGGTGGCTGAAGATCTGCCACCAGCCGTGCGAGGCGAGGTCGCCGGCCGGCAGGATCGAGGTGATCAGCAGGCCGAGCGTCGGCACGAGCCAGAGCGCTCCGAGCACGACGAGGACGATCTGGACAGGCGCTTTCGCGACGAAGGCCAGGATCTTCACGGATGCGGGCTCGCGCGGAGTGGGCACCTCGATCGCAGGGGCGGCGGCGGCCATCAGGTCTCCCTCCGGAAGCGGCGTACGTTGAGCGCGAGGACGGGCAGGACGAGGAGGAACAGGAACACGGCGATCGCCGACCCGACGCCGTAGTTTCCGCCGCCCTCGAACGCGGTGCGCCACATCGCGAGCGCGATCACGTTCGCGTTCGACTGGACCGACTCCGGCGCGAGCGAGAGCACGATGTCGAACACCTTGAGGACGTTGATGATCATCGTGATGAAGACGACGCTGATCGTCGGCGCGAGCAGCGGGACGGTGACCCGCCGGAACGTCTGCCACTCGGTCGCGCCGTCGGTGCGCGCCGCCTCGAGCACATCCCGCGGAAGCGCGGAGAGGCCGGCGCCCAGGACGACCATGGCGAAGCCCGCCCAGATCCAGATGTACGCGGCGAGCAGCGACGGCGTGATCAGCTTCGGCCCGAGCCACGCGTAGCCGCCGAACGGCTTCGCGAACGTGGCCGCGCCGATCCCGGCGTTGAAGCTGCCGGCGCCGACGTTCGAGAAGTCGAACGTGCCGTCGTCGTTCGTCTTCGTCGACTGGACGACCTTACCCGTCGTTTCGCGAAGCTCGACCGTGACGCCGGGCAAGCCCTGCTCGGCCTGCTCGACGACGCCCGGCTTCCCGCCGCCGGGCTTGAAGTCGCGCCAGACGGTGCCGACGACGTCGCCCGGCTTCGGCTTCGGCTGGACCGCCTGCTTCGCGCTCTTCGGAACCTGGTCGGGCGGGATCCCGGTGAGTCCGAGGAGCGCGACGCTGCCCGGATGGAGCGGCGTCTTCAGCACGAGCCCGCCGCCCTGTTGTTGAAGCGCGGTCACCGACGGCAGCGCCGACGAGAGCACGCCGGGAGCGCTGACGGCCTCCGAGACGACGCGGCCGAGGGCGTTGACCGCCCCGACGCTCGGGTCCTGCTGGTACATGATCCGCCACGTCACGCCGGTCGCGAACGCGGAGATCGCCATCGGCAGGAAAACGACCGTCTTGAAGGCGACCGCCCAGCGGACGCGCTCAGTCAGGACGGCGAAGAGGAGGCCGAACGCCGTCACGGTCGCCGGGACGACCGCGACCCAGATCGCGTTGTTCTTGATCGCCGTCGTCAGCGTCGACGTCGTGAACAGGGCCTTGTAGTTGTGGAACCCGACCCACGAGCCGACGTAGCCGGTCTCGCCGAAGAAGCTGCGGACGATCGTGTAGATCGTCGGATAGACGAGCCAGACGCCCAGCAGGAAGATCGCGGGCGCGAGGAAGAGCGCGCCGGTCGCGTAGCGGCCGAGCCTGTCCGGCTCGGTCGAGGGGGGCGGCGCCGCCTCCGGTGGCGGCGCCGCCGTGATCCCCCCGGCAGTGCTCAGCTACTTGCCCTTCTTGTACGCCGCGGCCGCGGCGGACTCCATCTGCTTCTGGATCCCGGTCACGTTCTTCGGGTTCTGCAGGAACTTCTGGAACAGCCCCCACAGTCCCTGACCGGTTGTCGCACCGAACGACGGCGGCTGCTCGTCGGACATGTCGAACACGACCGACTTCGCCGTGCCGAGAGGCGCCTCCGTCGCGCGGGTGATCGCGTCAGGGTAGATGCTCGCCGGCACGTTCTTGTTGCCGGTGCCGAACCCGCCGAGCCTCGCCCACGCCTCGGCGGCCGGCGCCGTCGCGAGGAACTTGACGAAGGCCTCGATCGCGGGGTTGTCGCGGAAGGCGACGAGCAGGTCGCCGGCGATCTCGACCGCGGTCGCGTTCGGGCCGGGCACGATCGTCGGGAAGACCGCCGCGTTGAAGCCGGTGCCCGGCTTCGCCTTCGTCCCGGACAGGATCGCTCCACCCACGAAGTCGGCCTCGAACACGATCGCGCCCTTCGACGGCGTCGCGAACGCGTTGTTCACGCACGTCGGGAAGTCGGTCTGCAGCGAGCCGCTCGTGCCGCCGGCGAGGTTCCCGGTGTCCCCGACGATCTGGGCCATCTCCTTGAGCGCCTTCGTGACGGAGGCGTCGGTCCACTTGATCTTGTGCGTGCTGAGGGCCTCGTACTTCGCGGCGCCGAAGGTCCGGAGGTAGATGTTCTCGAACATGTCCGTGAGCGTCCACCCAGACGCGCCGCAGAGTGAGTAGGCGGGCGTCCCCGACGCCTTCAGCGTCTGCGCGGCCTTGAGCAGCTGCGCCCATGTCGTCGCCGCCTTCACGCCGGCGGCCTTGAAGGCGGGCACGTTGTACCAGTAGAGCGACTTGTTGGCCGCCTTGAACGGGATCGCGTACTGCTTCCCGTTCACCTGGCCGAGCTCCTGGTACGCGGACGAGAAGTTCTGCGCGAGCACGCCCTTCGCGTACGTGATCGGCTTGAGCTTGCCCTGCAGGGCGTACTGCCTCAGCGTTCCCGGCTGGGCGATGTCCGCCATGTCGGGCGGGTGTCCGCCCGCGATCGCCGTCGCGAGGATCGTCGGTAGGTTGTTGCCGACCGGCTTGTAGTTGACCTTCACGTTGGGATAGACCTTGTTGAAGGCGGCGATCACCTTGCCGAACGACTTGGCCTCGTTCGCCGTCCAGATCCCGTCGAAGGTGATCGAGCCGGAGACGGCGAGGTTGTGTCCCGCGCGCGTGGGCGAGCTCGTCTTCGCGGCTGCGAGGCCGGCGGCGAGCAGCGCTGACATCCCCGCGACAGCGCATAGCGCCGTGATGCGTTTGCGGCTCATGCGGCTCCTTTCGTCGTCGTTTCGTCGTAGATCCCTAACCCCGTCTGCTCGTCGAAGAAGTGCAGCGCGCGCGTGTCGACCGCCACCTCGATGTCCTCTCCCTCGCGCACGCGCGAGCGCGGGCCGAAGCGCCCGACAAGCACTGCGCTGTGCTCCGCACCGATAGCCGCCGGACCGGCCCGCTCCACGCCGGCGTCCTCCGCGAGCTCGCGCACATCGTCGGTGTACGCCGGCCTCGCGTCGAAGCCGAAGTGCACCATCAGCTCCGAGCCGAGCGCCTCGCGCAGCTCGACCTTGCCGTGCAGCCGGCGATCTGCCGGCGTGTCGGTCGAGAGGGCGGCGTCCTCCAGATCCTCGGGCCGGATGCCGAGCACGACCTTCCGCCCCGCATACGAGCGCAGCGCGGGACGCGCTGCGCTCGTCTCGTCGCCGAGCGCGAGCTCCTGCGAGCCCAGCTTCGCGACGACGCTGCCGTTTCGCCTCTCGAGCATCGCCTCGAGCAGGTTCATGGCCGGGGAGCCGATAAAGCCGCCCACGAACAGGTTCACGGGGCGGTCGTACAGGGTCTGCGGGTCGGCCACCTGTTGGATCTCGCCCTTGCGCATGACGGCGACGCGGTTCCCCATCGTCATGGCCTCGACCTGGTCGTGCGTGACGTAGAGCGTCGTCACGCCGAGGTCGTGCTGGAGCTTCGCGATCTCGGCGCGCGTCTGGACGCGCAGCTTCGCGTCGAGGTTCGAGAGCGGCTCGTCCATCAGGAACGCCTGCGGCTGGCGGACGATGGCCCGGCCCATTGCGACTCGCTGGCGCTGTCCGCCCGAGAGGGCACGCGGCTTGCGTTTCAGGTATGGCTCGAGGTCGAGGATCCGCGCCGCATCGTGGACGCGCCGGTCGATCTCGTCCTTCTGCACCTTCTTGATACGCAGGCCGAAGGCGATGTTTTCGTAGACGCTCAGGTGTGGGTAGAGCGCGTAGCTCTGGAACACCATCGCGATGTCCCGGTCGCGCGACGGCACGTGGTTGACAACGCGCTCGCCGATCCGGAGGACGCCCTCGCTGACCTCCTCGAGGCCGGCGACCATCCTGAGCGCCGTCGTCTTGCCGCATCCCGACGGGCCGACGAGCACCATGAACTCGCCGTCCCCGATTTCGAGGCTCATCTCGTTGACGGCCCGCGTTCCGTCCGGGTAGATCTTGCTCACCCGGTCGAACGTGACGGCAGCCACATCGGCGTCTTACCAGATCGACACCGGTTTATGCGCCGGTGTCGCGGCCGGCGCCCGCGGCGAGGGCGGACGTCAGGCGCCCGCGGCGGGGCCAGACGACCGGTGCAGCGGCGAGCGCGAGCGCGATGGGAACGACTCCCGCGCCCGCGAACGCGAGGGTCGTTCCGCCTGCCGCGGCGAGCCAGCCGGCCAGAACGCCGCCGAGCGAGCCGGTTCCCGCGAACCCGAAGTAGAAGAGCCCGATCACCCGGCCGCGCAGGTGGTCGGGCGCCTCGAGTTGGAGCAAGGTGTTGGCGTTCGAGCTCCAGGTCGAGAAGCAGATGCCGGCGAGAAAGAGCACCGCGAGCGAGAGCCCGAGCGAGCGCTGCGGTGCGAGCAGGAGCTGAGACGCGCCGTAACCGGCCGTGCCGAGGAGAAGCAGCTTGATGCTCGCCCGGCCGAGCGCCGCCGTCGCCAGCGCGCCGATCAGCGCGCCGGCGCCGAACACCGAGGCGAGCAGGCCGTAGGTGTCTGCCCCCGTGTCGAGCGTCCGCTTCGCGAAGACCGGCAGGAGCACGTTGAAGTTGACGGAGAAGAGGCTGACGAGGCCGACCAGGCTGAGCACGACGGCGGCGCGCCGCGAGTGCCGGACGTATGCGAGACCCTCGCGGACGCCGCGCAGGAACGGCGAGCGCTCGCCGCGGTCGACGACGTGGAGCTCGGCGCCCCGCATCGCGAGCAGGCTCGCGAGAACGGCGAGGTAGCTGCCGGCGTTCGCGGCGAACGCGAGCGACGGCCCGACGGCCGCGATAAGCACCCCGCCGAGCGCCGGGCCGAAGATCCGCGCGCCGTTGAAGAGGCTCGAGTTGAGGGCGATCGCGTTCGGCAGCTCGACCGGGCCGACCATCCCATAGGTGAGCGCCTGCCGACCCGGCGCGTCGAGGACCTGGGTCAGGCCGAGCAGCGCCGCGATCACGTAGACGTGCCAGGCCTGGACGAGCCCGGCGAGGGCGATCCCTGCGAGCGCCGACGAGAGCGCCATCTGTGCCGTCTGGGTCGCGATCACGAGCCTGCGCGCGTCGAGCCGATCGACGACGACGCCTGCGAAGAGGCCGAAGATCGTGAACGGCATGAACTGCGCGAGCGCCAGGATTCCGACCGCGACCGCCGAGTGCGTCAGCTGCAGGACGAGCCAGGCCTGGGCAACGCGCTGCATCCACGTGCCGACGACCGAGATCGCCTGCCCCATGAAGAACAGCCGGTAGTTGCGGTGCTTCAGACTCGCGAACGTGCGGCGATTGAGCGCGATCAGGGCTGCCGTCACGCGTCCACCTCGAGAAGCGCCGCAAGGGGTTCGATCGCCTCGTCGAGCCTCGCGAGCTGCTCCGCGTCGAGCCGCCGCAGGCGCGCAGCGAGCCACGCTGTGCGCCTCGACCTCACGAGCCGGAGCACGCGCTCGCCCTCGGGCGTCACGTGAAGGCCGACGCGGCGGCGATCGCCCCCGCTGTCGGGCCGGCGCTCGACGAGCGCTGCGTTCTCGAGCCTGTCGACATGTCCCGACATCCCGGCGGGCGAGATCCCCTCGAGCGCGGCGAGCTCGCGCACGCCGATCCCCGGCGCGCGCTTGATCGCGACGAGCAGCGAGACCTGGCCGCCGGTGACGCCGAGCGGGTGGACCTCGCGGCGGAGGTGGCGATTGAGTTGCAACAGCACCGGGCGCAGCCGGTTGGCCACGGCAACGGGCTCGACGCTCCTGTCCAAAACGGCCGTCATCGAAGAGATCGTTAACCAGGTTAACAGTTTCAGTCCGCCAGAAACCGCTTAGCTTGCGGGGATGAGCCGTCCGCGGCCGAAGAACGTCGTCCTGATCGTCGCGCGCGAGCTGGCGACGAATCTGACGACGCCGGTGTTCCTCGTCGATGCCCGCGGCCACGTCGTCTTCTACAACGAGCCGGCGGAGGCGATTCTCGGGCGCGCGTTCTCGGAGTCCGGCGAGATCCCCGCGGACGAGTGGCGGCTCCTCTTTGCGTCCGAAACGTCGGGCGACACGCTGTCGGCGGTCGACGATCTGCCGTCGGCGGTCGCATTCCGCGAGCGGCGAACGGTGCACGGGGAACTCTGGATCGAGGGGCTCGACGGCGTTCGCCGCCTGGTCGAGTCGACAGCGCTCCCGCTGTTTGCCCGGGGCCGCGAGTTCGTCGGCGTGGTCGTGATCTTCTGGGAACGCGAGGCCGGGACGGCGTAGTGCGCGTCCGGATCTGGGGCTGCCGCGGATCGCTCCCGACTCCCGGCCGGCAGAGCATGCGGTACGGGGGGAACACGTCGTGCCTCGAGGTGTGGCTCGACGACGGCTCGCATCTCATCCTCGACGCGGGCACGGGGATCCGAGAGCTCGGGCTCGCGCTCGTCGAGTCCGGACGACGCGACTTCCACGTCTGCCTGACGCACCTGCACCTCGACCACCTCGAAGGACTTGCGTTCTTCGCGCCCGTCTGGAGCGCGGAGGCGCGAGTGCACGTCTGGGGCCCCGCATCGCCGCTCCGCACGCTCGAGCAGCGCATCGCGCGCTGGTTCTCGCCGCCGCTCTTCCCGGTCACGCTCGCCGAGGTTCCGTCGCAGCTCGTCTTCCACGACGTGCCTGCGGATGCGTGGGAGATCGGAGGCCTCCGCGTCGACGCACAGCCGGTGTGGCACTCCGGCCCCACGGTGGGCTACCGGGTCGATGCGGGCGGGGCCGTGCTCGCGTACATCCCGGACCACGAGCCTGCGCTCGCCGCCGACCTCGCCGACCGCTCGGTCGACTGGATCTCCGGCCATTCGCTCGCGCAGGGCGCGGGCGTACTCCTCCACGACGCGCAGTACACGCTGGACGAGTACGCCGCTCATGTCGGGTGGGGACACTCGAGCGTCGACGACGCGGTCGCTTTCGCCCGTGTCGCCGGCGCCCGGCGGCTGGTGCTGTTCCATCACGATCCCACGCACGCCGACGCCGATCTCGAGTCGATCGAGGCGACGGCACGCGAGCTTTGGGGCGGCGACGAGTCGCCCACGCTCGCGGCCGAGGGGATGGAGCTCACGCTCACAGCCGGATCCGGAACGTCCGCGTCAGAGGCCTGAGCTCCGGCGCGCCCGGCCCGTCGAACGCTGCGCGCAGCGGACGCACGCGCACCACCGCGCGTACCGGCCCACGCAGGCGTCCTCTATAGGGCACGACGAGCTCGCCGCTCGTCCTCGGGAGCAGATCGCGCGGCAGTGCTGCAACGGTCGTCGGTCGGCGGCCGGTGCGGACGAGCGAGACGGTGGCGGAGCGTCCGAGCAAGCGCTCGGTGACGTTGCCGCGATTCGTGACGAGGACGTGCACGATGCGGTCGTGGCGGAGGCGCTCGATGCGCAGTCCGCGGAGCTCGAGGCGCCTCACGATCCGGCCGCGTACGCGGACGAGGACGAGCACGCCGACTCGCGTTCTGATTGCGACGGGGCCGCGCCGCACGGGCCGCGTCGAGAGGAGGACGAGCGCATGGTGATCTCCCGGCTCGGCACCGCGCGGAGAGTGAGCGGTGACCGTGACGCTCGCGGACGCCCCGGGTGCGAGCACGCGGAGGCGGGGCCTGACGGAAAGCCAGGTCCGTGCGCTCCGCGGGGGCGGAGTCCGGAGCCCGATCCTCGCCCGTCCGACGCGGTCGAAGGCGAAGTTGGCCGTCGCGACGTCGACGGCCACGCGGGTCGAGCCGCGGTTCGAGAGCACGATCTTCTGCGTGCTCCGCCCGGCCATCGTCACCTGCGCCGGCGTGGCCGACACCGAGACGAAAGGAGCGTGGGCGGGCCGGGTCGCGCCCGCCGCCGAAGCGGCGAGCGCGACGAGGCACAGCAGCCCGAGAAGGGCGGCTGAAGAGGAGCGGGTCACCGGCCGACGACCGTGAACGTGAGGGTCGCCGTGTGCGGGCCGGCGTGGACGAGCGGGATCGCCGAGACGAAGCCGACGTTGGTCGGCCACAGGTCGCCGCTCGGGCCGCTGATGAACGGGCTGCTCCCGACCAGGAGGTCACTCGCCGGCGGGATCGGGATCGGCGCCATGTGCCCGTTCGCGAGCTCTTCGCCGACCTGCTGATCGTCCGAGGGAGCGGACGCCGTCAGGCCGAGCGGGAGGTCGTCCGGTGTGAACGCCGAGCGGTGGACCGTCAGGTCGTA
>Ga0070741_10014889_pt1 | contig 13332 bp, 21 predicted proteins | sample Coa_R1_4_FD_66440 | JGI IMG/M metagenome (GOLD analysis project Ga0070741, IMG submission 66440) | Surface soil microbial communities from Centralia Pennsylvania, which are recovering from an underground coalmine fire - Coalmine... | ecosystem: Environmental > Terrestrial > Soil > Unclassified ... | reverse complement strand
CGGCTCGCGGCGCCCAACATGGTGGTCATGGTGGTGCAGGCCGCCGTCGGCTTGGCGGAGACCTACTTCATCGGCAAGCTCGGCACCGACGCCCTCGCCGGCGTCGCGCTCGTCTTCCCGGTGGTGATGCTGATGCAGATGATGTCTGCCGGCGCCATGGGCGGCGGCATTTCGTCGGCCATCGCACGCGCGCTCGGCGGCGGGCGGCGCGCCGATGCCGATGCGCTGGCGCTGCACGCGCTCGTCATTGCCCTCGGTTTCGGCATCGCGTTCACGCTGGCGCTGCTCATCGGCGGCCGTGCGTTGTACCAGGCGATGGGCGGCCGCGAGGCGTCGCTCGCGGCGGCGCTGACGTACTCGAACTGGGTGTTCGCCGGCGCGCTGCTCGTGTGGCTGTTCAATTCGCTCGCCTCGGTCATCCGCGGCACGGGCAACATGGCGCTGCCGGCGGGCGTCATTTGCGTCGGCGCGCTGATCGTGATTCCGGTCTCGCCGCTCCTCATCTTCGGCTGGGGACCATTCCCCCGGCTCGGCATCGTCGGCGGCGCGCTCGCCCTGATCGCGTACTACGCGCTCGGGAGCATCGCGCTCGGCGCTTATCTCTGGTCCGGGCGCAGCGTGCTGCGGCCGGCGCTTCGCAGCGTACAGTTCCGCTGGCCGCTCTTTCGCGACATCCTGCGCGTCGGCGCGATGGCGGCGCTTGTCACGCTGTCCACCAACCTGACGATCATCATCGGCACTGCATTCGTCGGCGCTTTCGGCCCGGCAGCGATCGCCGGTTATGGCACGGGCGCGCGCCTCGAATATCTGCTGGTGCCGCTGGTCTTCGGCCTCGGCGCGCCGCTCGTCGCCATGGTCGGCACCGCGATCGGGGCGGGCGAGCGAGAGCGGGCGTTACGCACGGCGTGGATCGGTGCCGGCATCGCGCTCGTCCTGACCGAAGCGATCGGGCTCGCGGCCGCGGCGTATCCGGTGGCGTGGCTATCCCTCTTCGACACCAACCCCGCGATGCTCGAGGCGGGCTCGCGCTATCTGCGCATCGTCGGGCCGTTCTATGGCATGTTCGGTGTGGCGCTCGCGCTGTACTTCGCGTCGCAGGGCGCGGGGCGGCTGCTGTGGCCGCTCATCGGCAACCTGATGCGGCTCGCGATCGCGGCGCTGGTCGGCTGGCTGGCGCTTGCGTGGAGCGGTGACCTGGCCCGCGTTTTCCTCGCGCAGAGCCTGGCGCTCGTCGCGTTCGGCGTCATCAATGCGGCGGCGGTCGCCGGCGGCGCGTGGTTCGGCCCGCTCACCTGGCCGACGCTGCAGAGGAGAACGGCAACGTGACTGGCAAATATCTCGAGGACCTGGCCGTGGGCCAGACCTACCGCTCCGGTCGGCTGCGCGTGGACGAGGCGCGCATCAGGAGTTTCGCCGCCGAATTCGACCCGCAGCCTTTCCATCTCCATGCGGAGGCGGCGCGCCGCTCGATTTTCGGCGGCCTCGCGGCGAGCGGCTGGCATACCGCCGCGATGACCATGCGGCTTCTGGTGGAAAGCGAGTTCAAGCCGGCGGGCGGCATCATCGGCGCGGGCTTCGACGAGTTCCGCTGGCCGCTGCCGGTGCGGCCGGGCGATGAGCTGTACCTCGATATCGAAGTGCTGGAAGTACGCCCGTCGAAGTCGCGTCCCAACCAGGGCATGGTCAAGGTGCGCACCACGACGAGGAACCAGAACGGCGAGGCGGTGCAGATCTCCGTCGGCAATCTGGTGGTGCCGCGACGTCCGACCTGAACCGCGGACGCCAGGCGCTGCAATAATTGCGACCTGACCCCGAATTCCCAGATCGAAGCGATTTACCGCGCGGAGTCGCGCCGCGTGTTCGCGACGCTCGTGCGCCTGCTCGGCGACTTCGACCTCGCGGAGGAGGCGTTGCACGAGGCGTTTCGCGCCGCGCTCGAGCAATGGCCCGCCGAAGGCGTGCCGGCGAATCCGCGCGCCTGGCTCGTTTCCACCGGGCGCTACAAGGCGATCGATGCCATCCGCCGGCGCGCGCGCTTCGATCCGCTGGAGGAAGAGCACGCCGAATCGCTCGCCGCCGACGAGCCGCAAGAGCGCGAGCCGATCGAGGATGACCGGCTGCGCCTCATCTTCACCTGTTGTCACCCGGCGCTCGCGCACGACGCGCAGGTCGCGCTCACGCTGCGCGAAGTGTGCGGCCTGACGACGGAGGAAATCGCGCGGGCGTTCCTCACGCCGGCGCCGACATTGGCGCAGCGCATCGTGCGGGCGAAGAACAAGATCCGTGATGCCCACATCCCGTACGAAGTACCGACTGGACCGCAGCTCGCCGAGCGGTTGGAGGCGGTGCTGCGCGTCATCTACCTCGTGTTCAACGAAGGCTACTCCGCCTCCGCCGGCGACGCGCTTACGCGCGCCGATCTCTCGGGCGAGGCGATACGCCTCGGCCGGCTGCTGCTCGATCTGCTGGCGGAGCCCGAGGCGAGCGGCTTGCTCGCGCTCATGCTGCTCCAGGAATCGCGCCGCGCGGCGCGCGCCACGCCGACGGGCGATCTCATCCGGCTCGAAGACCAGGACCGCCGGCGGTGGAACCGCGAGCTCATCGCCGAAGGCGTGGCACTGGTGGAGCACGCACTCGCCACGCGGCGCTTCGGCCCGTACAGCGTACAGGCGGCGATCGCCGCCGTGCATGCCGAGGCGCCGAGCGCGCGTGAGACCGATTGGCAGCAGATCGTCGCGCTCTACGACGTGCTCGCGCGCCTTGATCCCTCGCCGGTGGTGGAGCTGAATCGCGCGGTGGCGCTTGCCATGCGCGATGGCCCGGCCGCCGGCTTGCCCGCGGTGGATGCGATCCTCGCGCGCGGCGAGCTCAAGGACTATCACCTGGCGCATGCCGCTCGCGCGGATCTCTGCCGCCGGCTCGGCCGCCGCGCCGACGCGCGAGCGTCCTACGAGCGCGCGCTCGCGCTCGCGCGCCAGGAGCCGGAGCGGCGTTTCATCCAGCAGCGGCTCGCCGAATTGCAGTCCTGAGCGCGCCTGTCGATTTGCCGCTCCCGCGTCCGACTATGGACAAAGGAGCCGCAAATGGAATTCATCGTCGCCCTCTTCGAAATCGCACGCCGGCTGGCGCGGGATCTGGGCCCGTATTTGCTGGTCGAAATCCTGCTGCCGGGCGGTAGCCTGCTTGCACTGGCGCTCTTTCTCTACCGGCGCAGAGTCCCGCTGTCGATTTCGGCCCTCGCCAAACGACTACTGGAAGCGCAGCCTGTCCTTTCAAGGAGATAGCCATGCGATTCATGATCTTGGTCAAAGCCACGCAGGATTCGGAGGCGGGGAAGATGCCACCCGAGAGCCTGCTCGCCGAGATGGGCAAGTACCACGAGGAGCTGAAGAACGCGGGCTTGCTCCTCGATGGCGCGGGCCTTAAGCCGAGCCGGCGGGGCTGGCGCATCGGCTACGACGGCAAAAAGCGCAGCTTCGTCGACGGGCCGTTCGCCGAGACCAAGGAGCTGGTGGCCGGCTACACCATCATCCAGGCGAAATCGCGCGAGGAGGCGATCGAGTGGACCAAGCGCTTTCCCAATCCCTCGATCGACGGCGGTAAAGGCGAGATCGAAGTGCGCGAGTTTTTCGAGCTCGAGGATTTCGCGCCGAGCAAGGAGCTCGAGCGCTTCGAGAAAATCGGCCTCGGAAAGAAATAACATCCCGAAACCCCTGCGGAGAAACACCATGAAATATCTCTGTCTCGTTTACGGCCAGGAGCAGGCGTTGCAGGCGATGGATGATCGCCACTGCGTCGCCTACGACGAGGAAATCCGGCGCAGCGGCCATTGCGTCGCCTCCGAGGCGCTGCAGCCCGTATCAACCGCCACCACCGTGCGCGTGCGTAACGGCAAGGTCTCGGTCACCGATGGGCCATTCGCCGAAACCAAGGAGTGCCTTGCGGGGTTCTACATGATCGAGGCGCGCGACCTGAACGAGGCGATCCAGATCGCCTCGCGCATCCCGCCGGCGCAAGTCGGCTCGGTCGAAGTGCGGCCGATCCGCCCGATCCGCGAGACAGTGCGCGCGATGGAGAAAGAAGGGGCGAGCCATGGCGTACGTTGACGGCTTCGTCACGCCGGTGCCGAAGAAGAAGCTCGACGCCTATCGCCGCATGTCGCGGCTCGCCGGCAAGGTGTGGCGCGATCATGGCGCGCTCGAATTCCGCGAATGCCTGGCGGACGACGTGAGCTGGGGCAAGCGCACCTCGTTTCCGCGCGCGGTTAAGCAGAAGCCGGGCGAGACGGTGTTCTTTTCCTACATCGTCTACAAGTCGCGCGCCGATCGCGACCGCGTCAACGCCAAGGTGATGAAGGACAAGCGGCTCGCGCAAATGATGGACCCCGAGGCGCTGCCGTTCGACGGCAAGCGCATGTTCTGGGGCGGTTTCAAAGTGTGGGTCGACGTTTAAGGAGAGAGCGATGCAAGTGCAAGCCTATCTGTTTTTCGACGGTCGTTGCGAAGAAGCGCTGCAGTATTACAGCAAGCACCTCGGCGCCAAGGTCGAGATGCTGATGCGCAACAAGGAAAGCCCGGAACCGCCGCCGCCGGGCATGAATGCGCCCGGCGACAAAGTGATGCACGCGGCTTTGCGCATCGGCGAGACGCAGATCCTCGCTTCCGACGGCATGTGCAGCGGCAAGCCCAAGTTCGAGGGCTTCTCGCTCGCCATCACCGCGCGAGACGACGCGGAGACGAAGCGCATCTTCAATGCGCTTGCCGACGGCGGTCAGGTGCGCATGCCGCTCACCAAGACCTTTTTCGCCTCGAGCTTCGGCATGGTCGCCGACCGCTTCGGCATCGGCTGGATGGTGCTCGCCGACAAAGGCCAGTAACGATGGGCAATCCCGTGGTGCATTGGGAGCTGATGTCGAAGGAGCCGGCGAAGCTCGCCGACTTCTACGCCAAGATCTTCGGCTGGAAGATCGACCATCATGCGGAGATCAACTACCGCATCGTCGACACCGCGGCCAAGGGCGAGATGAAGGGCATCAACGGCGGCATCGTCAAGCCTGACCGGCCGCCGCCCTGGCCGGGCAACATGCTGTTCTACGTGCTGGTCGACGATCTCGCCGCCTATCGCAAGAAGGTCGTCGCCGCCGGCGGCAAGATCCATGTCGACGAGCAGAAGGTGCCCGGCATGGGCAAGCTTTGTCTCTTTACCGATCCCGAGGGTCGCATGATGGGACTCTGGAAAGCGAAGCAACGATGAAGAAGACTTACCGTGGAAGCTGCCACTGCGGCGCGGTGCGCTACGAAGCCGACATCGACCTCTCGCAGGGCACCTTCAAATGCAATTGCACGATCTGCAAGAAGAGCCGTGCCTGGCTCGCAGGCGTGCCGGCGAATGATTTCCGCCTGCTGGCGGGCGACGAGGCGTTGCACGATTACCAGTTCGGCAAGAAGCGCCTGCACCATCCCTTCTGCGCGAATTGCGGCGTGCGCGCGTTCTCGCGAGGGACGGGCCCGAAGGGCGAGCCGATGGTCGCGGTGCGCGTGAACTGCCTGGACGGCGTCGACCCGGCCGAGCTGATCGCGGCGCCGGTGCGCTACTTCAACATGGCGCACGACGACCCGAAGTCGCCGCCCGCCGAGACGAGGCATCTATGAGCAATCCCGCGCCCGGCTTCAAAAAGTATCCGAACCACCAGGTCAGCACGCGGCCGGCGCCCGTGCGCGTGCGCGTGAAATACAAGGATGAGGTGATCGCCGACAGCACCAGCGCGCTGGAGATGCACGAGACGCACGAGGGATCGGTGCTCGGCCCGGTCGTCTACTACGTACCGCGCAAGGATGTGCGCATGGAGCGGCTCGCGCGCACCGACCATCGCTCACATTGCCCGTTCAAGGGCGATGCCTCGTATTACTCGATTGCCAACGGGCCGGAGAACGCGGTGTGGAGCTACGAGCAGCCCTATGACGAGATGACCGCCATCAAGGGCTTGCTCGCCTTCTACCCGGACAAGGTCGAAATCTCGGCGACCTAGGAACGCCTGTCACCCCCGCGAAAGCGGGGGCCCGGTTCTTCTTAAATGGATTCCCGCGTTCGCGGGAATGACGATGCTCCTAGCTGTGCTTGCGCCGGCCGCGCGACTTGCGGCCGCCGCGCTTGCCACCCTTGCGGTTCGCTTTCTTGCCGGCATTCGAGATCGCCGCGGCGCGCGACTTCGACATGCCCTTGCGCTTGAGCGCTTTGTACTTGCGCTTGTTCTTGATCGATTTGCCTGCCATGTCCACCTCCTCGCTATGTAGAGTGCTCGCATAATAGGCAGCCACTGTGACGCAAGCTCGCGCGGCGACGTCGCCAAAAGTGCCATGCCGCTGTCGCAGATCGTGGACTCGGGCATTGCGCTTGCTCGGCGCGCAGCCGATGAAGGCTCGCATTGCGTTCGCGCTTGCATGCAGCTTTGCCGGCGCCGTGATGCGCACGCTCCTCGCCCTTGTGCTCGTGGCCCTTGCCGGCTGCGGCGATCAGCACGAGCAGGAAATGAAGAGCGCCGCGTCGTGGAGCTCGACCGCGCTCGCGGTGGCGCGCTACTGGCTGCAGGGCGACCTGCCCGACACTTACGCGAAGCGCGTGCTGCAGAAGGCGTCCGAAGAGCTCGCCAAGGGTCCGCTGCCCGATGCGTCCGAGCCGGTGAATCAGATGATCGAGGCGATCGGCAAGCGCGACCAGCAAGCGATGCGACGCCTGATCGCCGAGCTCCAGGCGCAATGAAAAAGATCCTCGGCATCGCGCTTGGCATCGTCACGTCGATCGGCGGCTTCCTCGACGTCGGCTCGATCGCCACGTCGGCACAGGCGGGCGCCGCGTTCGGCTACTCGCTCCTGTGGGCGGTGCTCCTCGGCACCATCTGCGTCATCTTCCTGGTCGAGATGTCCGGCCGCTTCTCCATCGTCAGCGGCCACACCATCGTCGACGCGATCCGCAAGCGCTTCGGCTTCGCCGGGTTCATCGTGCCTTTCGCGGCGAGCTTGCTCGTCAACCTGCTGGTGCTCGCTTCCGAGCTCGGCGGCATCTGCGTCGCGCTGCAACTGCTCACCGGCATCCGCTTCCAGGTGTGGGCGATCCCGGTCGCGCTTGCCGTGTGGCTGCTGCTGTGGCTCGGCACCTTCGATGTGGTGGAGGACGGCACCGCGCTCTTTGGCCTGGTCACGCTGTGCTTTCTCGTCGCGGTCTTCACGCTCGGGCCCGAGCCCCGCGAGCTCGCCGCGGGCTTCGTGCCGCGGTTGCCGGGCGAGGAGCACGCGCATTACCTCTTTCTCGCCGTGAGCATCATTGGCGCGACCATCGCGCCGTATCTCTTCCTCTTCTACAGCTCGGGCGCGATCGAGGACAAATGGGACAAGAGCTACATCACGCCCAACCGCTACATCGCCACGCTCGGCATGTCGTTCGGCGCGATCATCTCCATGGCGGTGATCGTGGTGGCGGCGCTCGCGCTCAAGCCCGAAGGGATTCGCGTCGAGGAATATGAACAGGCGGCGCTCATGCTGGTGCCGGCGTTTGGCCGCTGGGGCTTCTATCTTTTCGTCGCTTCACTCGCCATCGCCTGCTTCGGCGCGGCGCTGGAGTTGAGCCTCGCGAGCGCCTACTCGGTGTCGCAGGCCTTCGGCTGGAACTGGGGCGAGGACCTGGAGCCGAGGTCCGCCGCGCGCTTCTCGAGCGCATACACCATCTTCATCGCGCTCGCCGCGCTGATCGTGCTCTCGGGCCTGAACCCGATGAAGCTGACGCTCTTCTCGATGGCGATTACCGCGGTGATCCTGCCGCTCACGGCACTGCCGTTCCTCGTGCTGATGAACGATGCGCGCTACATGGGCGAGCACGTCAACAGCCACTTCTCCAATATCGTCGTGCTGCTGATCGTGCTGCTGGCGGCGATCCTCGCCGTGGTGGCGATTCCGCTCGAGATCATCGGCTCCAAATGAAGAACATCGACCTGGTGCGGGACGTGCTCGATACGCAGGTGCTCGACCGCGAGCAGCGGCCGCTCGGCAAGGTGGACGGCATCGCGCTCGAGCTGCGCGAGGGCTCGCCGCCGCGCGTTGCCTATCTCGAGGTGGATGGCGTCACGGCCTGGCGGCGGCTCGGCGAGCGCTACGCGCGCTGGGCGGCGAAGCTTGCGCGGCATTGGCAGCGCGAGGGTCATCCGTTCCGCTTTACCTGGCGGCAGGTGCGCGATTTCGGCATCGACATCGAGATCGATGTCGACGCGGAGCGGGCGGCGCCGTTCGACCTCGAGCACTGGCTGCGTGAGAAGCTGATACGCCGCATCCCGGGGGGACGATGAGCCGCGTCATCGCCCTGGAGCGCTTTATCGGCCATATCGTGCGCGATGCCGAGGGCAGGAAGCTCGGTCACCTGCACGAGGTGCGCGTTCGCCGCGAAGGCGACGATCTGGTCGTTCGCGAGTACGTGGTCGGCAGCGCCGGGCTGCTCGAGCGTTTTTCACTCGCGCAGTTCGCGCGCGAGGTGGTATTCATCTTCGGCATCGACCGCATGCACGGCTACGTCGTGCCCTGGGACAGCCTCGAGTTTCCCGAGGAGGGCGAGCTGCGCTGCACGCGGCGCGCGGCCGACCTGCAACGCTTCAGCGCAGAGCGTCCAGCAGGGAAGTGAGGATTTTTGGCGTCGCGGCGGCGATGTCGCCCGAGTCGAGATACGTCTGCTCGCCCTTGAGGTCGCCCACCAGCCCGCCCGCTTCCTGGATGAGGAGCGCCCCCGCCGCCATGTCCCACGGCGAAAGCCCGAGCTCCCAGAACGCATCCAGCCGGCCGCAGGCCACATAGGCGAGATCGAGCGCCGCGGCGCCGGCGCGGCGCACGCCGGCGCAGGTCTTCATCATCGTCGCGAGCTGGCGCATGTAGAGCTCGAGGCGCGTCACCTCCTTGAACGGAAACCCGGTGCCGACCAGCGCATCGCCGAAGCGCTCAAGCGCCGAGACGCGGATGCGCCGGTCGTTGAGGAACGCGCCGCGGCCCTTGGATGCCGTGAAGAGCTCATTGCGCGTCGGGTCATACACCACGGCGTGCGCCATCGCACCGCGCTGCTGGATGCCGATCGAGACGCAGTACTGCGGAAAGCCGTGGATGAAGTTGGTCGTGCCATCGAGCGGATCAATGATCCACACCACCTCCGCATCGGCCTTTGCCGCGCCGGATTCCTCAGCCAGGAAACCGTGCTCGGGATAGGCCTTGCGCACGATGTCGATGATCGCTTCCTCGGCCGCGTGGTCCACCTGCGTGACGAAGTCCTTCGCCCGCTTGGAGGTGACGCGCAGCCCGCCCGAGTCGAGCGCCGCGCGATTGATGATCGAGCCCGCGCGGCGTGCCGCGCGCACGGCGATGTTCAGGATGGGATGCATTGCGGGGGGCGTATTCTAGTATTACGAAAGCGAGATTTCGTCGCCCCCGAGCGCGTTAAACGGGGCCACGACGTTATGAATCCCATATGCCACCGATCCGCATCGTGCTTTGCCGTCCGAGCCATCCGGGCAACATCGGCGCCGCCGCCCGCGCGATGAAGGCAATGGGCCTTAGCGATCTGCGGCTGGTGCAGCCGGAGCGCTTTCCGGCGCCGGAAGCGCAGTGGATGGCGACGAATGCCGTCGATGTGCTTGAAGCGGCGAAGGTGCATGCCACCCTGCATGAGGCGATCGCCGATTGCGTCGCCGCGTTTGCGCTCTCCGCGCGCTCGCGCGAGTGGTCGCCCCAGGTACTCGATGTCCGCAGCGCTGCGGCACGCGCCGTGGAGATGGATGCGCCCGTAGCCTTCGTCTTCGGCCACGAGGCGGCGGGTCTCACCAACGATGAGGTGTTCGCCTGCCAGTACCTCGTGCACATTCCCGCCAATCCGCAGTTCAGCTCGCTGAATCTCGCCCAGGCGGTGCAGGTCGTGGCTTATGAAGTGCGCATGTGCGTCGACCTCGCCATGCCTTTCGCACGCGTGGAAAAGCGCGCGACGGTCGAGGATCTGGAAGGGCTGTACGCGCATCTCGAAGACGCGGCGACGGCGAGCGGCTTCATGACGCCGAACTCGCGCTTGCGCGAGCGCTGGCGGCGCCTCTTCTCGCGCGTGCCGGCGCTCGAGCGCGAGGAGGTGAACATTCTGCGCGGGCTGCTCAAGGCTCTGATGCAGCCCGCGCATCGCAGCGATGAGCGCCAGGAATAGTTGATTAATTTACTCGGGCACCCATAAAATCATCTGATGTTCTCGACATTGCGCAGCGATATCGCCTGCATCCTCGACCGCGACCCGGCGGCGCGCTCGACGTGGGAGGTATTGACCTGCTACCCGGGCTTGCACGCGATCTACGTGCATAAGCTCGCGCACTGGTTTTGGGTCCGCCATCTGAAATGGCTCGGCCGATTCACCTCGCATCTTGGTCGCTGGCTCACCGGCATCGAGATCCATCCGGGCGCGTGGATCGGCTCCTGCGTCTTCATCGACCACGGCATGGGCGTGGTTATCGGCGAGACGGCGGAAGTGGGCGATGGCTGCACGATTTACCAAGGCGTGACGCTCGGCGGCACGTCGCTCTATCCGGGCACCAAGCGCCACCCGACCTTGGGTGCCGGCGTCATCGTCGGCGCGGGCGCCAAGATCCTCGGCGGCTTCAAGGTCGGCGACGGCGCGCGCGTCGGCGCCAACTCGGTGGTGGTGAAGGAAGTGCCCGCCGGCGCGACGGTGGTCGGCATCCCGGCGCGCGTGGTGGAGAGCCGGGAGGCCGAGCAGGCGGCCCGTTTCGCGGCTTACGCGGTGGTGCAGGAACAGACCGATCCCTACGCCAAGGCGATCCAGCAGCTCGTCGAGCACTCGCAAGAGCTCGAGCGGGCGCTGCGTACGCTCCAGGCCCGGATGGCCGAAATGGAGCGCGACGCCGAGGCCTCCAAGCGCGATCTGCGCGTAGTCAAGTAGCTGTTTTACAACTGAAACAAAGCCCGACTGTTTCTGTCGGATTAGAGTATACTTGACCATGTTAATCGGGTATTCCAAGAGGGCAGCATGAAACTAACGACCAAGGGCAGGTTTGCAGTCACGGCAATGCTGGATTTGGCGATGCGCCAGAACCGCGGCCCGGTCACGCTCGCGGCGATCAGCGAGCGGCAGCACATTTCGCTTTCCTACCTCGAGCAGCTCTTCGGCAAGCTGCGCCGCGCGAAGCTGGTCTCGAGCGTGCGCGGTCCCGGCGGCGGCTACAACCTCGCGCAGGGCCCGCAGCAGATCACCGTGGCCGACATCGTCACTGCGGTCGATGAGCCGCTCGACGCGACGCAGTGCGGCGGGAAAGAAAACTGCCACGACGAGAAGCGCTGCATGACGCACGATCTGTGGGCGACGCTGAACGAGAAGATGTACGACTACCTGTCGTCGGTGACGCTCGCCGATCTCGTGGCGCACCAGAACGGCAAACAGGTGGCCGTGATAAAGGACTTCCGGCCGCGCGAGGAGAAGGTGGCGGCATGAGGCTGCCGATCTACCTCGACTACTCTGCGACCACGCCGGTCGATCCGCGCGTGGCGCAGAAGATGATCCCGTTCCTCACCGAGTTCTTCGGCAACCCGGCGAGCCGCTCGCACGCGTTCGGCTGGCGGGCGGAAGAGGCGGTGGAAGAAGCGCGCGAGCATGTCGCGGCGCTGATCAACGCCGATCCGAAAGAGATCGTCTGGACCTCCGGCGCGACCGAAGGCAACAACCTGGCGATCAAGGGCGCTGCCCAGTTCTACAAGACCAAGGGAAGACACATCATCACTCAGCGCACCGAGCACAAGGCGGTGCTGGACACCTTCCGCGAGCTCGAGCGCCAGGGCTTCGAGGCGACGTATCTCGAGGTGCAGGAGAACGGCCTGGTCGACCTCGAGAAGTTCAAGGCAGCGATCCGCCCCGACACCATTCTCGCGTCGATCATGATGGTGAATAACGAGGTCGGCGTGATCCAGCCGGTGTGGGAGATCGCCGAGATCTGCAAGCAGAAGGGCATCATCTTCCACTGCGACGCGGTGCAGGGGGGCGGCCGCCTGGAAATCGATATGCAGAAGTTCCGCGCCGACTTGCTGACCATCACGGCGCACAAGATGTACGGGCCGAAGGGCATCGGCGCGCTCTATATCCGCCGCAAGCCGCGCGTGCGCCTCGAAGCGCAGATCCACGGCGGCGGCCACGAGCGCGGCTTCCGCTCGGGCACGCTGGCGACGCACCAGATCGTCGGCTTCGGCGAGGCCGCGCGCCTCGCCAAGCTCGAGATGGCGACCGACAACGAGCGCATCCGTGCGCTGCGCGACCGGCTGTGGCAGGAGGTGAGCCAGATCGAGGAGGTCTACCTCAACGGCAGCATGGAGAAGCGCATTCCCCACAACCTGAACGTCTCGTTCAACTTTGTGGAGGGCGAGTCGCTCATCATGGCGGTGAAGGACATCGCGGTCTCCTCCGGCTCGGCGTGTACATCGGCGTCGTTGGAACCGTCGTACGTACTTCGAGCACTCGGGCGCAACGACGAATTGGCGCACAGCTCGATCCGCATCACGCTCGGCCGTTTCACCACCGTGGAAGAGGTCGACTATGCTGCGCAGCTCATCAAGCAGAAGGTGGCGAAGCTGCGCGAGCTCTCTCCGTTATGGGAGATGTACAAGGAAGGTATCGATCTAAATTCTGTGCAGTGGGCTGCACACTAGGAGCTTCTTATGGCGTACAGCGACAAAGTCATTGACCACTACGAGAACCCACGCAACGTCGGCTCGTTCGACAAGGCGGACACGTCCATTGGCACCGGCATGGTCGGCGCGCCGGCCTGCGGCGACGTGATGAAGCTGCAGATCAAGGTCGGCGCCGACGGCCGCATCGAGGACGCGCGCTTCAAGACCTACGGCTGCGGCTCGGCGATCGCGTCGAGCTCGCTCGTCACCGAATGGGTCAAAGGCAAGACACTCGAGCAGGCGGCGTCCATCAAGAATACCCAGATCGCGCAGGAGCTGTCGCTCCCGCCGGTGAAGATCCACTGCTCGATTCTCGCCGAAGACGCCATCAAAGCGGCCGTCGCCGACTACCAGAAGAAGCAGGGGCTGGAAGCGGCCGCGGCCGCGCCGGCCCAGGAGAAGAAGGTCGCGTGATTACACTCACCGAAAACGCGGCGCGCCACGTCCAGTCCTACCTCGCCAAGCGCGGCAAAGGGGTCGGCCTTCGCGTGGGCGTGCGCACGTCGGGCTGCTCGGGCATGGCCTACAAGCTCGAATTCGCCGACGCGGTGAACCCCGAGGACCATCAGTTCGAAAGCCACGGGGTCACCGTGCT
>Ga0070741_10014888_pt1 | contig 13333 bp, 14 predicted proteins | sample Coa_R1_4_FD_66440 | JGI IMG/M metagenome (GOLD analysis project Ga0070741, IMG submission 66440) | Surface soil microbial communities from Centralia Pennsylvania, which are recovering from an underground coalmine fire - Coalmine... | ecosystem: Environmental > Terrestrial > Soil > Unclassified ... | reverse complement strand
ACCGCGTCGGTGCCGTCGAGCACGGCGTTGGCGACGTCGGACACTTCCGCGCGGGTGGGAATCGGATTGTTGATCATCGATTCCATCATCTGCGTCGCCGTGATGGTGAGCTTGTTCTTCTCGCGCGCGGCGATGATCATGCGCTTCTGCAGGCCCGGCACCGTCGCCGTGCCGACCTCGACCGCGAGATCGCCGCGCGCCACCATGATCCCGTCGGAGGCTTCGATGATCTCGTCGAGCGCGGTGATCGCCTCGGCGCGCTCGATCTTGGCGAGCAGGAGCGCACGGCTGCCGGCGGCGCGCAGGAGCTGGCGCGCCATGTACATGTCTTCCTTGTTCTTCGGGAACGACACGGCGAGGAAGTCCGCCTGCACCTGCGCGGCGATCTTGATGTCGTCCATGTCCTTGGCCGCGAGCGCCGGCGCCATCAAGCCGCCGCCGAGGCGATTGATGCCCTTGTTGTTGGACAAGGGGCCGCCCAGGTCGACCTTGGTGATGATCTCGCTGCCGCGCACCTGCTGCACGGTCAGGCGAATGAGGCCGTCGTTGAGCAGCAGCACCGAGCCCGGCGTCACGTCCTGCACGAGCTCCTTGTAATCGAGGCCGACCCGCTCCTGGTTGCCGAGCTCGCACGCCGCATCGAGGATGAACGTCTGCCCCGGCTTCAATTCGATCCGGCCGTCGGCGAACTTGCCGATGCGGATCTTCGGACCCTGCAGGTCGACCATCACGCCGACCTCGACGCCTTGCTTCTGCGAGCATTCGCGCAGGACCTTCACGGTCTCGACGTGATCGGACGCCTTGCCGTGCGAGAAATTGAGGCGCACGACATCCACGCCGGCGCGGATCATGCGCATCAGCATCTCCGGCGTGTTGCTCGCCGGTCCCAGGGTGGCGACGATCTTGGTGCTGCGTTGCATGCGGGCTGGCTTCTCCTAGACCTGCGTTCCGGCGCGCTGTTCGAGGATGTCGATCGCCGGCAGCGTCTTGCCTTCGAGGAACTCGAGGAATGCGCCGCCGCCCGTCGAGATGTAGCCGATGCGATCGGCAAGGCCGAACTTGGCGATCGCCGCGAGAGTGTCGCCACCGCCGGCGATCGAGAACGCGTGCGAAGCCGCGATCGCCTCGCCGAGCGCGCGCGTGCCTTGCGCGAACGCATCGAACTCGAACACGCCGACCGGACCGTTCCACACGATCGTGCCGGCATTGGCGATGGCGGGCTTGAGCAGCGCGATCGACTGCGGGCCGATGTCGAGGATCATGTCGTCGGGCTCGATGTCCTCGAGCGTCTTGAGCGTCGCCTTCGCGCCGGCCGAGAATTCCTTGGCGCAGACGGCGTCCACGGGGATCGGCACCTTGCCGGGAAACTCCTCCAGGATCGCCTTCGCCTCGCCGACGAGCTCGTGCTCGGCCAGCGACTTGCCGATCCTGCCGTGCGCGGCGAGGATGAACGTGTTGGCGATGCCGCCGCCCACGATCAGCAGATCGACGCGTTGCGCCAGGGTCTTGAGAATGGTGAGCTTGGTCGAGACCTTCGACCCGGCCACGATGGCAACGAGGGGTCGCCTGGGCTGTGCCAGGGCGCGCGTGAGGGCGTCGATCTCCGCCGCCATCAGCGGACCGGCGCAGGCGATCGGCGCGTATTTCGCGATCGCATGCGTGGTCGCCTCGGCGCGGTGCGCGGTGCCGAAGGCATCGTTGCAGTAGACATCGCACAGCTTCGCCATGCGCGCTCCGAGCGCCTCGTCGTCCTTCTTCTCGCCCTTGTTGAAGCGACAGTTCTCGAGCAGCACGACTTGCCCGGGTCGAAGATCGCGATGCCACTGTCCGCCATCGACCCAGTCGCGCACGAGCGACACCGGCTTGCCTAGAAGGTCCGACAGTCTTTGCGCGATCGGTGTCAGCGAATCCGCTTCGCTGAACTCGCCTTCCTTCGGCCGGCCGAGGTGCGAGGTCACCATTACCGCGGCGCCTCGCTCGAGCGCGTCGCGGATGCCCGGCACGGAGGCGCGAATGCGCGTGTCATCGGTGATGTGGCGCGCCTCGTCCTGCGGCACGTTCAAATCGGCGCGAATGAAAACGCGCTTGCCGCGCACGTCGATATCGGAGAGGCGCAGGACGGGCATGCCGGCGGGGCCCGTCACCTGGCTTGCATCAGTGCGACCGTCACGTCGAGCATGCGATTGCTGAATCCCCATTCATTGTCATACCACGACGAAACCTTGACTAGGCGCCCCGACACCTTGGTCAGCGTTGCATCGAAGGTCGAGGACGCTGGATCGTGATTGAAGTCGACCGAGACGAGCGGTGCCTTGTTGTACTTGAGGATGCCGGCGAGCGGACCGGACTCCGACGCCGCCTTCATGATCGAGTTCACCTCGTCCACGCTCGTGTCGCGCGCGGCGATGAACGACAGGTCCACGATCGACACGTTGATGGTGGGCACGCGGATCGCGTACCCGTCGAGCTTGCCATTGAGCTCCGGCAGTACCAGGCCGACCGCTGCCGCGGCGCCGGTCTTGGTCGGGATCATGCTCATCGTGGCCGAGCGTGCGCGGCGCAGGTCCTCGTGATAGACGTCGGTCAGCACCTGGTCGTTGGTGTAGGCGTGCACGGTGGTCATGAGGCCGTTCAAGAGCCCGATCTTGTCGTGCAGCGGCTTCACCAGCGGCGCGAGGCAATTGGTCGTGCAGGAGGCGTTGGAGATCACCGTGTCCGAGGCCTTGAGCGTGCTGTGGTTCACGCCGTAGACGATGGTCGCGTCGACGTCCTTGCCGCCGGGCGCGGAGATGATCACCTTCTTCGCCCCGCCCTTGAGATGCGAGCTCGCCTTTTCCTTGGTCGTGAAAAGGCCGGTGCACTCGAGCACCACGTCGACACCGAGATCGCGCCACGGCAGCTGCGACGGATCGCGCATCGCCAGCACCTTGATGCGGTCGCCGTTGACGACCATGGCGTCGCCTTCGACCTCGACCTTGCCCGGGAACTTGCCGTGCGCCGTGTCGTAGCGCGTGAGATGCGCGTTGGTCTCGGCATTGCCGAGATCGTTGACCGCGACGATTTCGATGTCGTGCTTCTTCCCGTCCTCGTAATGGGCGCGCAGGATGTTGCGACCGATGCGGCCGTAGCCGTTGATGGCGACGCGGATGGTCATTGCCTCTTCCTCATGATGGAATCACTGGAGGTCGATTTTACCGCGTCGGGAAGAGCCACCTTCGCCGCGGCGCAATCACCGTGATCGCTGTTCACTCGCTGGGCGCTGCAACCCTGCGCGCCGCCGCGGCGACATTCTCGGCCGTGAACCCGAAGAACTTGAACAGCACGCCTGCGGGAGCCGATTCACCGAAGCGGTCGATGCCGACGACCGCGGCGTGCGGATCGTCGAATGCACCGACGTACTTGCGCCAGCCTTCCGTGGCGCCGGCCTCGACCGCGACGCGGGGCACCCCGCGCGGCAGCACGCTCGCGCGGTAAGCCGCATCCTGGCGATCGAACACGGTGGTGGAAGGCATCGACACCACACGTACGCCGATGCCTTCGCCCGCGAGCAGGTCGCGTGCGCCCATCGCGAGCGCGACTTCCGACCCCGTGGCGATGATCACCACGCGCTTGGCGCCGCTCTCGGCCCAGTCCGCGAGCACATAGCCGCCGCGCGCGATGTCGCTCGTCGCGCTCTCGCTGCGGCGCTGGAACGGCACGTTCTGGCGCGTCAAAAGTAGGCAGGTGGGCGCGTCCTTGCGCTCGAGCGCAGCGGCCCAGGCCACGGCGGTCTCGACCGTGTCGCACGGCCGCCAGAGCTCCATCCCCGGGATGAGACGCAGCGAGGCGGCGTGCTCGATCGACTGATGCGTCGGGCCGTCCTCGCCCAGGCCGATGGAATCGTGCGTGAACACGAAGATCGAGCGGATCCTCATGAGCGCCGCCATCCGCAGCGCATTGCGCGCGTAGTCGGAGAACGTGAGGAAGGTGCCGACGTACGCAATGAAGCCGCCGTGAAGCGCGAGGCCATTCGCGATCGCGCACATCGCGAACTCGCGCACGCCGAAGTTGATGTAGTTCCCCGGTCCTGTGGCCGAGACCGGGGTGCTGCCCGACCAGTTCGTGAACACCGATCCGGTGAGATCCGCCGAGCCCCCGATCATCTCCGGCAGCACCGGCGCGAAGGCTTCGATCGCCTGCTGCGACGCCTTGCGCGTGGCGACCGATTCGGCCTTCTGCGCCTGTCGCTCGAGCAGCTTCGAAACCGCGCCGGCGAACGCGTCGGGCAGCGCGCCGCTCGTGCGGCGCTCGAATTGCGCGGCAAGGTCGGGGAACGCGGCGCGATAGGACGCGAAGCGCGCATTCCACTCGCTCTCGCGCGCAGCACCGGTCTCGCGCGCATCCCAGGCGGCATAGATCTCGTCGGGAATCTCGAACGGCGCGTGCGACCACGACAGGGCGCTGCGCGTGGCCGCGATCTCCTTTTCACCGAGGGCGGCGCCGTGGCAATCGGCAGTCCCGGCCTTGTTGACCGCGCCCTTGCCGATGATGGTCTTGCAGCAGACGAGGGTGGGCCGATCGGATTTCGTCGCGCTCGCAATGGCTGCATCCACCGCCTCGACATCCTGACCGTCGACGTTGCGGATGACATTCCAGCCGTAGGCCTCGAAGCGCCTGGGCGTGTCGTCGGTGAACCAGCCGCGTACCTCGCCGTCGATGGAAATGCCGTTGTCGTCGTAGAGCACGATGAGCTTGGAAAGACGCAGCGTGCCGGCGAGCGAGCAGGCCTCGTGCGAGATGCCTTCCATGAGGCAGCCGTCACCCACCGTCACGTAGGTGTGGTGATCGACGATGGTGTGCCCGGGGCGATTGAACTCGCTCGCGAGCAGGCGCTCCGCGATCGCCATGCCCACTGCGTTGGCGAGGCCCTGTCCGAGGGGCCCGGTCGTGGTCTCGACTCCAGGCGTGAGGCCGTACTCCGGATGACCGGGCGTCTTCGAATGCAGCTGGCGGAACCGCTCGAGCTCCTCGATGGGCAGCGCATAGCCGGTGAGATGGAGCAGCGCGTACAGGAGCATCGAACCGTGGCCGTTCGAAACGACGAAGCGATCGCGGTTGACCCAGCGCGGATTGGCGGGGTTGTGCGACAGGTGCCGGTGCCACAACGCGACCGCGATCTCGGCCATCCCCATCGGCATGCCCGGATGACCGCTTTTGGCCGCCTCGACCGCATCCATCGCGAGTGCGCGGATGGCATTCGCGCGCAGCGCGTCGGTGATGGTGGTGGAGGCGCGCGAGGATGGCGCGGCAGTGGCATTGGCGGCTGGATTCATGGCAGGCGAGGGCAGGTAGACGCGCGGGTGCGGGCGGGATTGGCGAAAGAGCTCCTCGCGACGGCGCACGCGCCGCCGGGAGCGTTGACAGGCACTGTTGCGTCCGCTGCACCGGCCTTTGGCCGGCGGCGCGAGCGGGCGCGGGAAAGGGTCGACAGTAAGCGCGTCAGGAATCGAAAATTATCGCGTGGACGGCGAAATTGTGCAATAATTCCAAGGCTGTGCGCGGCCGTGCCGTGCCCATGGTGGGTGCCCTTCACCCGTTCACGCGGGGGTGGGGCTTTTTATTTGACGCTGCCCATTGCGGGGACGACTAATGGACGGAATCCATCTGTTAGGCGAATGGTACGGCTGTCCTGCCCACACGCCTGAATTCACCAATGCCGATGCCTTGCGGCGCGCGTGCCTCAAGGCGACGACCGATGCCGGGCTCACCGTCGTCGGCGAGCGCTTCCACCAGTTCGAGCCGCAAGGCGTCACGGGCACCGTGCTGCTCGCCGAATCGCATCTCGCGATCCACACCTGGCCGGAGCACGGCTTCGTGACGGTCGACGTCTACGTTTGCAACTACCAGTCGGACAACACGGCCAAGGCCGAGGTGCTGTTCAACGCGTTGCAGGATGTGCTGAAGCCGTCGCGCACGCGCTTTCACACCATCCGCCGCGGTGGCAAGGATGACTGACGCGCCGTCCGACGCCGCGCCGGGCGCGGGCGGTTCCGGGACACACGATCTCGCTCCCGACCTCATGACGGAGTACCTCACGGAGGAGTGGGGCTACTTCATCCGGTCGCAACGCCTGTTCGAGCGCTTCCGCTCGCGGTTCCAGGAAGTCGAGGTGCACGACAGCGCGGCGTTCGGCCGGCTCTTCCGGCTCGACGGCCATTTCATGACCTCCGAGCGCGACGAGTTCTTCTACCACGAGAACCTGGTGCACATGGCGGGGCTCGCGCACGAGGCGCCGGCGCGCGCGCTCATCGTCGGCGGCGGCGACGGCGGCTCCGCCGAGGAGCTGTTCAAGTATCCGACCATGAAGTCGGTCACGCTGTGCGAGATCGACGAAAGCGTCGTCGACATCTCGCGCCGCTATCTCTCGGCGGTGCACCGCGGTGCACTCGATGACCCGCGTCTTTCGATCCGCATCGGCGATGGCCTCGCGTTCGTGCGCGAGGACCGCGAGTTCTACGATCTCATCGTGCTCGATCTCACCGACCCCGGCGGCCCCTCGACGCCGCTCTATACCGCCGATTTCTATCGTGCCTGCGCCGCGCGCCTCGCCGCCAACGGCGCGATGACACTGCACATCGCGAGCCCGGTTGCGCATCCGGCGCGCATACGCGAGGGCATCACGAACCTGCGTGCGGCCTTCGCGCAGGTCACGCCGTACCTCACCTCGATTCCGCTCTACGGCGGGATGTGGATGATGGCCTGCGCATCGCAGACCGTGGATCCCGCTTCGTTCTCCGAGCAGGAGATCGACCGGCGCATCGCGTCGCGTCGTCTTTCGCATCTGCAGCATTACAACGGCGCGATGCACCGCGCCGCGCTCGCCCTGCCGAACTTCGTGCGCGATCTCGTCGTGTAGAAGTCTTGCGGTCGCGAGCCGCATTCTTCGGCACGATGCTGCAGCCCGGCAAAACGCGAACTCGGCGTGGCGAACCTGGGGCAGCGCTGTTGTAGGTCGCGTCCTCTTTTTGCTGTAAGCGTCCGGCGTTGGCGATCCGCTTAGCGTCTACTTTTCAGCAACTTACGCTCGCATGTCGCGACCGAGAGCACGGTTTTCCACCGAAACTTTCAAGCCGGCCCTCCGTCTGACCGGCAAAGGCAGCAAATAGCGGTTTCACCAGGGCTTGAATCGCCGCCCCAGCGCCCACACTTCGGAGTTGAGGCAGGCGACAAAGCCCGATACCGGACGGAGGCACATGTGTTCACGGCAGCGCAAGCGATGCACGATGCGGATTTCGTCCTTGTCAACGGGGTGGTGTTCGTCACGGAATATCTACGCGTGCCGGATGAAGACACTGTCGCCGACGACGTGATCCTCGAAGCGAAGCGCGGCGACGATGAAATCGCACTGACGCGCGATGACATCGACAACGCCGAATTCCTGGGCGATGGCGTGTATCGCCTCAAATCCGGCGCGATGCTGCGCTTCCTGACCAGCGCGACGATCCACTGATTTCCAAAAGCCTCCGGCGGCTGTCGAACAACGACACCGGCCGCCGGAGGTGTGTTGTTCGCATCTCGCCGTAGCCACCCTTCATCGCGCCGGCCCCGCCCGGCCATCCCGCGTTATCCCCGATTGCAATGACCCTCCGGTGCGCCGTTGACTTGTGCGGATATATGCGTATATGCTCATGTTCGTATGCGAAAGACGTCCCGCGGCCCGCATGCCGCACATCTTGCCGGCGCCAAGCGCTCACGCCACTCCGACAGCGCGGCCCGCGCGCGCGTTGCGCAGGCAACCGTGCACGACAACGGCCCGGACGAGCTCGACAGCGTCTTCGCATCGGTGGCGCGCTACTTCTCGCTGCTCGCCGAGCCCACGCGGCTCAAGATCCTGCACAGCATCTGCAACCAGGAGCGGGCGGTGAATGCGATCGTGCAGGCGACCGGGGCCACCCAGACCAATGTGTCGCGTCACCTCGCGCTGCTGCACGCTGCGGGCGTGGTCGAGCGGCGCAGGGATGGCAACGTCGTGTATTACCACGTGATCGATCCGGAGCTGATCGCGATCTGTCGCAGCGTATGCGTGCAGATCGCCGGCCGCATCGACGCCGGCCAGCCCTTGCGCGAAGAGCTGCTCGAGTTCGCGCGGCGCTGACATGGCCAAGCGTCCGACCGAGCCCCCACGACGCAGCTTCCTGCGTCGCGCGGCGGCCGTATCGGGCGGCATGATCGCCGGCGGCGCGAGCGCGGCGTTCGCGCAGGATGCCCCGCCCGCCGTGCCCGAGTGGAGCAAGTCGCTCGGGGCGCCGATCCTCGCCCATCCGTATGGCGAGCCATCGCCTTTCGAGCAGAATGTGCGCCGGCGCGAGAGCCCCGGGCTCACCCGCACGCCGCATTCTTCCGTCGCCTTCACGCCGCTGCAGAACCTGTTCGGGACCATCACGCCCTCGGGCCTGCACTTCGAGCGCCATCACGCCGGCGTGCCGCAGATCGATCCGCACGCCCACCGGCTGCTGGTGCACGGCATGGTGCGCTCGCCGCGCGTGTTCACGATGGACGACATCCTGCGCTATCCGGCGGTGTCGCGCATTCATTTCATCGAGTGCGGCGCGAACACGGGAATGGAGTGGGGCAACGTCGCCGTGCCCACCGTGCAATACACGCACGGCATGCTGGGCTGCAGCGAGTGGACCGGCGTGCTCCTTTCGACTCTGCTCGACGATGTCGGCATCGATGCGAAGGCGGCATTCGTGCTCGCCGAAGGCGCCGATGGAGCGTCGCTCACGCGCACCGTGCCGCTGGCCATGGCCCTGGAGGACGTGATGGTCGTGTATGGCCAGAACGGTGAGATGCTGCGCCCGGAGCAAGGCTATCCGCTGCGCCTGCTCGTGCCAGGCGTGCAGGGCGTCTCGAGCGTGAAGTGGCTGCGCCGGCTCAAGGTGGGCGATCAGCCGTGGAACACGCGCGAGGAATCGCTGCACTACGTCGATCTCATGCCCGACGGCAGGCATCGCCAGTACACCTGGATCCAGGAGGCGAAGAGCGTGATCACGTCACCGTCGGGCGGGCAGTTCATCCTCGATCGCGGCTATCACGAGATCCAGGGCCTCGCCTGGTCGGGCCGCGGCAAGGTCAAGCGCGTCGACGTGTCGGCCGACGGCGGGCGCAACTGGCGCACGGCCCGGCTGCAGGAACCTGTGCTGCCGAAGGCGCTGACGCGCTTTCGCGTCGACTGGAGCTGGGACGGCGGCCCGGCGCTGCTGCAATCGCGCGTCATCGACGAAACCGGTTACGTGCAGCCGACCTTGCGCCAACTGCGCGAGGTGCGCGGCACGCGTTCGATCTATCACAACAACGCCATTCAAACCTGGCGCGTGGATGCGAGCGGCGAGGTCAGCAATGTCCAGGTGCTTTGAGACCCTGGCGGTGCTCGCGCTCGCGAGCGTCGTCGCGGCGGCTGCGTCGGGCGCCGGTCCTTCGACGCAGGCCAAGTTCGGTTTCGGCCAACCCGCAACGGCGGTCGAGATCGCCGGGTGGGACATGGACGTTCGGCCCGACGGCCAAGGGCTGCCGCCCGGTCGTGGCTCGGTCGCACAGGGACAGGACATCTACGACGCCAAATGCGCGAGCTGTCACGGCACGTTCGGCGAAAGCACCGATTACCTGCCGCTCGCAGGCGGCATCGGCACGCTCGGCACCAGTCAGCCCATGCGCACGACAGGCAGCAAGCTCAATTACGCGACGACGCTCTTCGACTATATCCGTCGCGCCATGCCATTTCCGAATCCGAAGTCGCTCACCGACGACGAGGTGTATGCGCTCACCGCCTATGTGCTGAACCTGAACGACATCCTGCCCGCCGACGCGGTGCTCGATCGCGAGTCCCTGCCGAAGGTGCGGATGCCGAACCGCGAGGGCTTCACGACCGATCACGGCTTTCTCACCAAGCACGGTCGTCCCGATACCCACAACGTCGCCTGCATGCGCGATTGCGTCCGCAGCGTGAAGCTCTCGTCGGAGATGCCGGACTACGCGCGCGACTCTCATGGCAATCTCGCCGAGCAGACGCGTGCCGTCGGACCGGTGGAGGGCACGAGGACCGCAGCTCGGAGCGCGAAGCCGTCCGCTGCCGAAGTCGAGCGGCCGAGGGCCTCGGTGGTCGCGCAGGATGCGGGTTGCATGAGCTGCCACTCCGTGTCGGCGAAGATCGTGGGACCGGCGTTTCGCGATGTCGCGGCACGCTACGCAGGCGAGGCGGGTGCGGCGGCGAGGCTGGTCGCGAAGATCCACAGCGGTGGCAGTGGCGCGTGGGGCAGCGTACCCATGCCCGCGCAGTCGATTTCCGGCGAGCAGGGCAAGCTCGTCGTCGACTGGATTCTTTCGGGGCAATACTAATCATAGAAGACAGCGGTATTAGCCCCGGCGGAACCCGCATACTACAATCGTTGGTTTTCCATCAAGGGAGGCGGTAGTGAACCCACAACGCCGGGAAGTGTTGAAGCGCGGCGGAGGCGTCGCGCTGCTCGCCGCGCTCGCGGCAGCGGGCTGGCTCAAGCCCGAGCAGGTCCTCGCGGCCGAAGCCTGGAACAAGGCGGCGTTCGAGACCAAGTCGCTCGACGAAACGCTCAAGGTGCTGAACGGCGGGACGCCGGCGCAGAGCAAGGACATCACGTTCTTCTCGACGCCCGACATCGCCGAGAACGGCGCGGTCGTGCCCATCGGGATCACGAGCGCGATTCCGAAAACCGAGTCGATCGCGATCCTGGTCGAGAAGAATCCGAACACGCTTGCGGCGGTGTTCGACATCCCCGCCGGCACCGAGTCGTCGCTGTCGACGCGCATCAAGATGGGACAGACGTCGAACGTGTATGCGCTCGTGAAGGCGGACGGGAAGTATTACATCGCCGGCAAGGAGATCAAGGTCACGCTGGGCGGTTGCGGCGGCTAGACGCCTGGGGCCCTGCATCGTTTGGTTACGGAGAGGAAGACATGGCAGATCCGATGAAAATCCGGGCGAACCTCGTCGGGGATTCGACCGAAGTCAAGGTGCTGATGGCGCACGAGATGGAGACCGGCCAGCGCAAGGACGCGCAAGGCAAGACGATCCCCGCGTGGCACATCACCAATGTGACGGCGACGCACAACGGCAAGACGGTACTGTCGGCGCAGTGGGGGCCGGCCGTGGCCAAGAACCCGTTCCTGTCGTTCAAGTTCAAGGGCGGTGCCAAGGGCGAGAAGGTGCAGGTCTCGTGGATCGACAACCGCGGCGACAAGAGGACCGATGAAGCAACGATCGCGTAATCGCCTGCGCCGGCCCGCGCTCGTCGCGGCCCTCGCAACGCTCGTCGCTGCGCCCTTCGCCCTCGGCCAGACGAGCACGGAGGAAGGCATCGCCAAGTATCGCGAAGCGCTGCAAGGCGGCAATCCGGCGGAGCTGTGGGAGGCGCGCGGCGAGGACCTGTGGAAGGCTCCCGCGGGGCCGAGCAAGGTGTCGCTCGAGAAATGCGATCTCGGTCTCGGGCCGGGCGTCGTGAAGGGTGCCTACGCGCACCTGCCGCGCTATTTCGCCGATGCCGATCGGGTGATGGACCTCGAGTCCCGCCTCGTGTGGTGTCGCGTCAAGCTGCAGGGCATGAGCGAGGCCGACGCGAAAAAGAATCCCTTCGGCAACGGCAGCGAGCACAAGTCCGATCTCGAGGCGCTGGTCGCGTACGTCACGTCGGAATCGCGCGGCGTCAAGATGAACGTGCCGCTGTCGCATCCGAAGGAGCGCGAGATGTACGCCGTCGGCGAGAAGATGTTCTACTACCGCGGCGGCACCCACGACTTCGCATGCGCGACCTGTCACGGCGAGGACGGCAAGCGCATTCGCCTCCAGGACCTTCCGAACCTCACCACGATCGAAGGCGCGCAGAAGGCGTACACCACGTGGCCGGCCTATCGCGTGTCGCAGGGCGAGGTGCGCACGTTCCAGTGGCGCCTGAACGACTGCTTCCGGCAGCAGCGTTTCCCCGAGCTCGTCTACGGGTCCGATGCCTCCATCGCGCTCACGATGTACCTCGCCCGCAATGCCAACGGTGCGCCTTACGACGGTCCCGCGATCAAGCGCTGACGGAGAACAACGATGCGACGTCTGAGATGGGCCGTGCTTTCCGCGACGGTCGTGGCTGCGGCAGTGTTGCTCGGTGGCTGTGCCGCCACGACTTCCGGCAAGCAGGACGACGCGATGGCGAAGACCGTCGCCATGCTCAAGAGCTCGTTCCACGAGCGCGGACAGGCGAAGCTCGATCGCCTCGACCAGGACGAGACGCAGCGCTTGTGCACCGACGTCGGCACCAAGACGCCGCCGAAGGAACTGGCGCAGAAGATCGAGCAGATCAATCTCGCGTTGATCAACTGGCCCGCCGACGGCAAGTACCTGGGCGACTGGAAGAATGGCGAGAAGATCGCGCAGGAAGGCCGCGGCATGCAGTATTCCGACGATCCGAAGGGAGCTGTCGGTGCGAACTGCTATGCATGCCACCAGCTTACCAAGGAGGAGGTGTCGTTCGGCACGATAGGACCCTCGCTCTACAACTTCGGCAAGCTGCGCGGCTACGGACCCGACATGCAGAAGTACGCCTACGGCAAGGTGTACGACGCGGAGGCGTACAACGCGTGCACCAACATGCCGCGCTTCGGGCACAAGGGCATCCTCACCGAGCAGCAGATCCGCGATGTGATGGCGCTGTTGTTTGACCCGGCATCCCCGGTCAACCAGTAGAGACGGCCATGCACGCCATTCGACGGTTCGTGATGTGGGCGGCAGCGATGGTGCTTGCTGCTGGCACTGCGCAGGCCGTCGAGGTAGGCGATGTGGTGACGATGCCCGACGTGCAATTGCTCGACGGCACCCGTGTGCCGGGCAATGCATGGCGCGGGCATCCCGTCATCATCGCCACGTGGGCCTCGTGGTGCCCGTTCTGCGCGCTGCAGAATCCTCGCTTGCAGAAGCTGTATGAAGCAACGCGCGGTACCGACCTGCGCATCCTCACCATCAGCATCGACGCCAACCCGCAGCTCGCGAAAGACTACGTCGCCAAGCGCGGCTTCACCTTTCCGGTGACGATGGAAACCGACGCGCTGTGCGCCGCCACCGGCCCGCGCAAGGGTTTGCCGGAACTGCTCGTGCTCGACACCAACGGTCGCGTGGTGCGAAAGGAAGTCGGCGAAATGCTCGAAGACGACGTGGCGGATCTCGCTCGCTACGCGCACAACAACAAGCAATGAACCGCCGCGAATTCGTTCAAGCCCTGGCGATTGCCACAGCCGCCGGCCTGCGCCTGACCGATGCCCATGCCGATACGTTGAGCTA
>Ga0070741_10014887_pt1 | contig 13334 bp, 9 predicted proteins | sample Coa_R1_4_FD_66440 | JGI IMG/M metagenome (GOLD analysis project Ga0070741, IMG submission 66440) | Surface soil microbial communities from Centralia Pennsylvania, which are recovering from an underground coalmine fire - Coalmine... | ecosystem: Environmental > Terrestrial > Soil > Unclassified ... | reverse complement strand
ACAGCATGGTTGCGCGGCGCGCTGGATCGGGCTCGAGATCACCGAAAGCGCGATCCTGGACGATCCCGGCCATGCCGTCGAGAACTTGAATCGCCTGCATGCGCTCGGCTGCAGGATCGCCATCGACGACTACGGCACGGGCTACTCCTCGCTCGGCTACCTGCGCCGGCTGCCGCTGCACGAGCTCAAGATCGACAAGTCGTTCGTGATCCGCATGGCCGACGATGAAAGCGATGCGCTCATCGTGCGCTCGACCATCGACCTCGCCCACAACATGGGACTCGCGGTCGTGGCGGAAGGGGTCGAGGACGAGATCACGCTCGAGCGCCTGCGGGGCCTGGGCTGCGACATGGTGCAGGGCTATCTGCTGAGCCGGCCGCTCGCGGCCGCCGACGTGGTGGCCTGGATGAGCGGCGCGGGACCGCGGTCGCTGCGCGATGCCGGACTGCGCCGGGTGGTGTAGTTGCGCCCGTAAGCACTCGTCGCACCGCCGCGACTATCATGCGCTGTGGCTCGCGCGCGCATCGGCGCGGTGCGGGCGCAAGCCATGCCGGAGCTCGCGATGGCCCTACCCACGCGCAATGCGGAGCAGCAGCGTCTGGACGCCCAGCGCGACGGACGCGAGAACTGGCGCCTGTGGGGTCCCTACCTGTCCGAGCGCGCGTGGGGCACGGTGCGCGAGGACTACAGCGCCAAAGGCGATGCGTGGACCTACTTCGATCACGACCAGGCCCGCTCGCGCGCGTACCGCTGGAACGAGGACGGCCTCGGCGGCATCTGCGACGACCAGCAGCGGCTGTGCTTCGCGGTCGCGCTGTGGAACGGATGCGATCCGATCCTCAAGGAGCGCGCGTTCGGCCTGACGGGTCCGCAGGGCAATCACGGCGAGGACGTCAAGGAGTACTACTTCTATCTCGACGCGACGCCGAGCCACGCCTGGATGCGCTATCTCTACAAGTATCCCCAGCGTGAGTATCCCTACGCCTTGCTGCTGCAGGAGAACGCGCAGCGCACGCGCGCCGACCCGCCCTATTCGCTGCTCGACACGCGCATCTTCGACGAAAGTCGCTATTGGGACGTCGAGGTGCGTTACGCCAAGGCGACGCCGGACGAGATCCACATCCGTGTGATCGCCACCAATCGCGGCCCGGACCGCGCCACCCTGCACGTACTGCCCACGCTGTGGTTTCGCAACACGTGGTCGTGGGGCGATGCTGCCGAGAGGCCGCGCATCGTCCAGGCGCCCGCGACCGGCGAAGCGAAGTGGGTGGTGCAGGCGCAGCATGCCACTCTCGGCACGTACTTCCTTTACGGGTGCCATGCCGCGAACGTGCTGTTCACCGACAACGAGACCAATGCGCAGCATCTGTGGGGAACGCCCAATCCTTCGGCCTTCGTGAAGGATGCGTTTCATCGTTACGTCGTCAACGGCGAGCGGGAGGCCGTCAATCCCGCGCTCGAGGGCACCAAGTTCGCCGCCTGTCACCTGGTGCGCGCCGATGCAGGACACGCGGTGACGATCGAGCTCGCGCTGTCGCGCACGGGGTTGCCAACGCCGTTCGCGTTGGGCGAGGTGGTGTTCGCGAGGCGCGAAGCCGAGGCCGGCGTCTTCTACGACGAGCTGCTGCCCGAAGCGAGCGCGCAGGACGGTGCCATCCTGCGCCAGGCGCTGTCCGGCATGATCTTCGGCAAGCAGTTCTATCACTACGACGTCGCGCGCTGGATCGACGGCGACGGCGTGCCGCCGCCGCGTGAGCGCCGGATCGGACGCAATCACAACTGGCGTCACGTGCGGGCGCAGGACGTGATCTCGATGCCGGACAAGTGGGAGTATCCATGGTTCGCGGCATGGGACCTCGCGTTCCATTGCGCCGCACTCGCGCTCGTCGACGTCGATTTCGCGAAGGATCAGCTCGAGCTCCTGCTCAAGGAGTACTACCTGCATCCCAACGGACAGGTGCCGGCCTACGAATGGCTGTTCGCCGACGTCAATCCGCCGGTGCTCGCGATGGCGGCGCTCAAGTGCTTCCGCGCCGATCGCGTGCAGCGCGGCCGCGGCGACACCGCCTTCCTGCAGCGCGTCATGAACAAGCTGCTGCTCAACTACGCGTGGTGGCTCAATCGCAAGGACGCCGACGGCCACGGTGTGTTCGAAGGCGGCTTTCTCGGTCTCGACAACATCTCCGTCTACGATCGCTCGCAGCCGCTGCCGGTGGGCTACACGCTGAAGCAGGCCGATGCCACCGGCTGGATGGCGATGTTCGCGCTCAACATGACGGTGATCGCGCTCGAGCTCGCCGCGGAGGACGCCGATTACGAGGACATCGCGATCCAGTGCTACCAGCAGTTTCTCGGGATCGCCAACACCATGTCCGGATACGCGCAAGCCGACGGTCCGGGCCTGTCGCTTTGGGACCCGGTCGACGGCTTTTTCAAGGATCTGGTGGTCGGTCCGGACGGCGTCACCCAGCGCATCGACGTCTTCTCGTGGGTGGGCATCATCCCGTTGTTCGCCTGCGAGGTGATCGACACGCGCCTGACCGAGAACGCACCGCGCTTTGCGCGCCTGCTCGATGCGCACGAAGGCGGCGTGTTCGATGGCCACACCGTCTGCGCATGTCCGGTGCACACCAACGGCCGCGGCGAACGCCTGCTGTCATTGGTCAATGGACGCATGCTGTCGCAGGTGCTGCAGCATCTGTTGTCCGAGGACGAGTTCCTGTCCGCGCATGGCGTGCGCAGCGTGTCGCGGGTGCATGCGACACGGCGCGAGCTCGGCGACATTCGCGGCATCGGGCGCGCGATGATCGAGTACGTCCCGGGCGAGTCGAACTCGGGGCTCTTCGGCGGCAACTCCAACTGGCGCGGCCCCGTCTGGATGCCCACGAACTACACGCTCATCCAGGCGCTGGAAAAGTTCCATCGCTACCTCGGTGATGCGTACACGGTGCAGGCGCCGCATCTGGCCGATCAGCCGCTGACGCTCAGGGACGTCGCGAACGTGCTGTCGGAGCGGCTGGTGGATCTCTTCCGGCGCGATCGCCGCGGCCGCATTGCCGCCTTGCCGCCGGACAGCCCGTTCCAGCACGATCCCGCGTGGCGCGACCTGCTGCTGTTCAACGAGTATTTTCACGCGGAGACAGGGCTCGGTCTCGGCGCGATGCATCAGACCGGCTGGACGGGCCTCGTCGCCAATCTCGTGCAGCGCAAATACCGCGAGGACATTCCCGAGTTCTGGCGCAAGCGCCGGCAGGTGCGCCGGCGCGGCGCCGCCATCGCCAAGCCGTGAGGCCTGCGCGCGGTTTCGCGCACGCGGTTGCCGGCGGCTATTGCCTGTAGCGCTCCATCACCGTCTTCTCGTACGCGAAGGTCTCGCGCGCCCATCCTGCGTACTCGTCGCTCCTCCTATACCAGCGGACCTGGTCGAGCTGGGCGAGCAACTTTTCGAACGCCGGCTCGTCCATGGCCTTGCGTATCGCTTCGTTGAGCGTGGCAACGGTTTTCGGGTCCATGCCTTTCGGACCGGCGATGCCGTAAGGCGAGTTCACCACGAGGTCGTAACCGAGCTCCTTGAGCGTCGGTACATCCGGCCAATGCCGGCTGCGCTCGGCGTTCCAGATCGCGAGCAGGCGCAGCTTGCCGGCATCGACGAGCTCGGCCCAGCCGGTGGAATCCGCAAGCGCCTGGACGTGGCCACCCATCACGGCCTGGATGGTCTCGGCCGTGCCCTTGTACGGCACGTGCACCCATTGCAGCCCGTCGTGGCGCCCGATCTCGTCCATCGTGATGTGCAGCGTCGTTCCATAGCCGGGTGTGGCGTAGCTCACCTGGCCCGGGTTGGCCTTCACGTGCGCGATGAACTCCTGCCACGTCTTCCACGGCGCATCGGCGCGCACGACCACCCCGAAGGTGTATCCGCTCACTCCGGCGATCCACGTGAAATCGGTCATCGGATCGTAGGTCGTCTTCTGCATGTGAGGCAGTCGGAACACGGTGATCGGCATCTGCGCGATGGTGTAGCCATCGGGCTTCGCGTGCGTGAGCTGCACTGCTCCCAGCGTCCCACTCGCGCCCGGCTTGTTATCGACCACCACCCGCTGCCCCAGGTGCTTGCTCATGCCCTCCGCCAATACGCGGAAGATCACGTCGGTGGTGCCGCCCGCCGGCCATGGGCAGATCAGGGTGACGGGCTGCTCGGGAAAGGACTGCGCCGGGGCGGTGCCGGCGGTGACGATGAGAGCAACGAGGACAAGGATCTCCCGCAGCAATCGCATCTTCATGCTTCCTCCTCGAAGGCCGACCAACGTGCGAGCTTTTTGTGTGGAGCGACGGACGACTGGTATAGCTTACGCCCGGAGCATCCGGGAATTCACCCATCGATCGTCGTGCCCGATCGCCATCATGCGCCTGGTCGCATTCCGTCACCGCCGGGCGGCTTGAGTTACGCTTGGAGCTCGCCTAAGTGCCCGCCGCGACACGATGACCGCATACCCGCACCTATTGTCGCCGCTCGATCTGGGCTTCACGACCCTCGCCAATCGCGTGCTGATGGGTTCCATGCACACGGGCCTCGAGGAGGCGCCGCGCGGCTTCGAGCGCCTCGCCGCGTTCTACGCAGCTCGCGCCCGTGGCGGAGTGGGCCTGATCGTGACCGGAGGCATCGCGCCCAATCTCGCGGGCCGGCTCGAGCCTCGCGCGGCGCAGCTCTCCTTTCCGTGGCAGCTTTCGAAACACCGCCTCGTGACAGATGCAGTGCATGCCGCGGGCGGCAAGATCGCATTGCAGATCCTGCACGGCGGGCGCTACGCCTATCACCCGCTGTCCGTCGCGCCCTCCGCGATCCGCTCGCCCATCACCCCGTTCACGCCCCGGGCGTTGTCGCGCTGGGGCGTGAAAAAGACCATCGCCGATTACGTGCGCACCGCGCGTCTCGCCCACCGCGCGGGCTACGACGGCGTGGAGATCATGGGATCGGAGGGTTACCTCATCAACCAGTTCGTCGCGCCCCGGACCAACCACCGCGACGACGAATGGGGCGGATCGCTGCAGAACCGCATCCGCTTTCCGGTGGAGATCGTGCGCAGCACGCGCGAAGCCGTGGGGCGCGATTTCATCATCATCTACCGCCTGTCCATGCTCGATCTGGTCGAAGGCGGCAGCACGTGGGACGAGGTGGTTGCGCTCGCCAAGGCCATCGAAGCTGCGGGTGCGACGGTGATCAACACCGGGATCGGCTGGCACGAAGCGCGCATCCCGACCATCGCCACCATGGTGCCGCGCGGCGCGTTCACCTGGGTCACGCGGCGCCTCAAGTCCGAGGTGGGCATTGCGCTCATCACCACCAATCGCATCAACGATCCCGCCGTCGCGGAAGCGATCATCGCGCGCGGCGATGCCGACATGGTGTCCATGGCCCGGCCGTTCCTGGCCGATGCCGAGTTCGTGCTCAAGGCCGCCGAAGATCGTGCCCAGGAGATCAACATCTGCATCGCCTGCAACCAGGCGTGCCTCGACAACATCTTCGAGCGCAAGCTCGCGACCTGCCTCGTCAATCCATTCGCGGCGCGCGAGACCGAGCTCGTTTCGACTCCGGCAGCGCAGCGCAAGCGCGTGGCGGTCGTCGGCGCCGGTCCCGCCGGCCTCGCCTGCGCCGTGACCGCGGCCGAGCGCGGCCACGCCGTCACGCTGTTCGAGGGTGCGCCGCGCATCGGCGGCCAGTTCAATCTGGCCAAGCGCATTCCCGGCAAGGAGGAATTCGCGAATACGCTGCGCTACTACGCGACGCGTCTTTCGCGCCTGGGGGTCGAGGTGCGACTGTCGACCTACGCCGATGCGGCAAAGATGGGCGGCTTCGACGATGTGATCCTCGCCACCGGCATCGTGCCGCGCGTGCCCGACATTCCCGGCATCGACGCGCCCAACGTCGCGAGCTATGTCGACGTGGTGGAAGGACGCGTCGAGGTGGGCGAGCGCGTGGCGATCATCGGCGCGGGCGGCATCGGGTTCGACGTCGCCGAGCTCCTGACCCATGCGGGACACGAGGACTCGACCGCGTTCGACGAGCAGGCGATTGCCGCGTTTCGCAACCAATGGGGCATCGACGCCGGGTTCCACGATCGCGGCGGCATTGCCCCAGCCGTGATCCCGAATGTGCCGCGCAAGGTGTGGCTGCTGCAGCGCAAGACGAGCAAGGTCGGTGCCGATCTCGCGAAGACCACCGGCTGGATCCGGCGCACGCTGCTCAAGAGTCGTGGCGTCATCATGCTGGGGGGCGTCACCTACGAGCGGGTGGATGCCGCGGGACTGCACGTGCGCATCGATGGCGAGCCGCGCCTCATCGAAGTCGATACCATCGTGGTGTGCGCGGGCCAGCTGCCACGCCGCGAGCTCGTGCCCGCGCTCGAGACCGCGGGTATCAAGTCGACGCTCATCGGCGGCGCCGATGTGGCACTCGAGCTCGACGCGAAGCGTGCGATCGAGCAGGGCACGCGCGTCGCGCTCGCGCTATAACGGCACGTACGCGGACAACGTCAGGAGACGAAAGCCATGACCTGGTCCATCATCGCGCGCGATGCTTCCGGCGCGCTCGGCATCGCCATCGCGAGCCGCTTCTTCGCCGTGGGCGCGCTGTGCCCGCACGTACGCAGTGGCGTCGGTGCCGTCGCCACCCAGGCGCTCGTCAACCCGAACTACGGTCCGGCAGCGCTGGACCTGCTCGCACAGGGCGTGGCACCGCATGCCGTGATCGAGCGCCTGGTGAGCGCCGACGAGGGCCGCGATCATCGTCAGGTGCATCTCGTGCATGCGCAGGGCATCAGCGCCGCGCATACCGGTGGCGCGTGCATCGAGTGGTGCGGCCATCGCGGCGGCGCCGAATGGTCGGTCGCCGGCAACATGCTGACCGGTCCGGAGGTGCTCGAGGCCACCGCGAGCGCTTTCGAGCGTCATCGCAACGAGCCCTTTGCCGAGCGCCTGTTGCGGGCGCTGGAAGCCGGGGATGCGGCCGGGGGCGACAAGCGCGGGCGCCAGGCCGCCGCGCTGGTCATCTGCACGACCGAGACGTATCCGGCACTCGACCTGCGCGTTGACGATCACGACGAGTCCATTCGCGAGCTGCGTCGGCTCTATCACAAGAGCTTCGATCGTTTCCAGCCGTTCCTTTCCTGCCTGCCGACGCGCACGCGCCCGGCGGGCATCACCGACCGCGCCGAGATCGAGCGCGTCATCGAGCAATCGAACGCGGTGCGCGCCGGCGCGCAGGGCCCCCGCGGATGAGGAGCGTGCTCGAGGTGCGGAATTTGCGCACCGCGTTCGCGACCGACAGCGGCGAGTTCACCGCCGTCGATGGCGTGAGCTTCTCGGTGGAGGCCGGGCGCACGCTGGGCATCGTCGGCGAATCGGGCTGCGGCAAGAGCGTCACGGCGTTGTCCATCATGGGTCTGGTACCGCAGCCGCCTGGGCGCATCGTCGGTGGCGAGATCCTTTTCCAAGGGCGCGACCTGCTCAAGCTCGATGCGCAGGAGATGCGCGAGCTCCGGGGCAACGAGGTCTCGATGATCTTCCAGGAGCCGATGACCTCCCTGAATCCTGCCTTTCCGGTGGGCGAGCAGATCGCCGAAGTGCTGCTGCGGCACCGGCGCATCGGCGCCAAGGAAGCGCGGCAGCAGGCCATCGAGATGCTGCGCCGGGTCCGGATTCCCACGCCCGAGCGGCGCTTTCACGATTATCCGCATCGGCTGTCGGGAGGAATGCGGCAGCGCGTGATGATCGCGATGGCGCTCGCCTGCGGGCCGAAGCTGCTCATCGCCGACGAGCCCACCACCGCCCTCGACGTCACCATCCAGGCGCAGATCCTCGAGTTGATGCGCGTGCTGCGCGAGGAGACCGGCACCGCGATCATCCTCATCACCCACGATCTCGGCGTCGTCGCCGAAATCGCCGACGAGGTGGCGGTCATGTATGCCGGACGCGTGGTGGAATACGCGCCGGTGCAGAAGCTGTTCGCCGATCCTCAGCATCCGTACACGATCGGCCTGCTGGGCTCGATTCCCCGACTGCACGGCGAGCAGCAACGTCTCGCCGTGATCGAGGGCCAGGTGCCGAGCCCCGGCACGCGCGTCGCGGGCTGCCGCTTTCATCCCCGCTGTCCGTTTCGCGTACGCAGGTGTGTCGCCGACGATCCTCCGCTCGCATCCGTCCACCCCGACCAGCGCGCCGCCTGCTGGCGCGCCCCGCTCATGGAGATGATGGTTGAGTCCTGATGCGGCCGGCGCGGCGGGCGGGCCATTGCTGCGCGCGCACGGCCTGGTGAAGCACTTTCCGGTGCGTCACGGCTTCCTCGGGCGTGGCTCGGCGGTGGTGCACGCGGTCGACGATGTGAGCTTCACGGTCGATGTCGGCGAGACGCTTGCCCTGGTTGGCGAATCCGGCTGCGGCAAATCCACGACCGGGCGCCTGGTGCTGCGATTGATCGAGCCGACCGCCGGCAAGGTGTGGTTCGATGGCGCGGATCTTTACGCGCTGTCGGAGGCCGCCATGCGCAGGCACCGCCGCGCCATGCAGATCATCTTCCAGGATCCGTTCGCCTCGCTCAATCCGCGCATGACGGTGGGTCAGACCCTCGGCGAAGCGCTCGCCTTGCACGGGCTCGCCTCGGGCCACGAGCGCGAGCGCGTCGCCGACCTGCTGCGCCGGGTGGGGCTCGCCCCGGAGCATGCGCGTCGATTTCCGCACGAGTTCTCGGGCGGGCAGCGCCAGCGCATCGGCATCGCCCGTGCGCTCGCGGTGGAGCCGCGCCTCATCGTGTGCGACGAGCCGGTGTCCGCGCTGGACGTGTCGATCCAGGCGCAGGTGATCAATTTGCTCATGGACCTGCAGCGCGAGTTCGGCCTTTCGTACATCTTCATCGCGCACGATCTCGCGGTCGTGAAGTTCATCGCCGATCGCATCGCCGTCATGTACCTGGGCAAGATCGTCGAATACGCCGACAAGCGACGCCTGTTCGACGAGCCGCGTCATCCGTACACCCAGGCGCTGCTCGCCTCCATCCCGCTGCCGGATCCGTCGCTGCGCCGCGGTGCGCGCAACCGCTCCCGCGAGGTGTTGCAGGGCGATGTTCCCAATCCGATCGAGCCGCCCTCGGGGTGCCGGTTTCGCACGCGCTGCCCGCATGCCCGTGAGCGTTGCGCCGCGGAGGTGCCGGCCTTGACCTCGGCCGATGGCCACGACGTGGCGTGCCATTTCTGGAAGGAGATCGCGGCGACGCGCCCGCGCGGAGGCGGGCTGCCGCACGTGACGGGCAATGCCCGCCTGGCGCGCCTGCAGGCGGCGTTCGCGCCTGCGTCGCTTCCGCACGCCGCGATCGACGCCGGTGCGGCGCAGGCGTCGCGGCAAAGCGAGTAACATCCCCCAAAACCATTCGCGGCTCTTCAGGAGGAGAAGACGATGCAACGCAAGGCCCTGCTGCTTCAATCGCTGGTGGCGACGCTGGCGCTCGCGGGCGCGACCGCTTTCGCGCAAACGCTGCGCTTCGGTCTCGCCGAGGATCCCGACGTGCTGGACCCGACGCTCGCGCGCACGTTCGTCGGACGCATCGTGTTCTCTGCGTTGTGCGACAAGCTGGTGGACGTCGACGACAAGCTCAACATCGTGCCGATGCTCGCGACGTCGTGGCAATGGTCGGCCGACAACAAGTCGCTCACGATGAAGCTGCGCGACGGCGTGACCTTCCACGACGGCGAGAAGTTCGACGCGGCCGCCGTCAAGTTCAACATCGAGCGCCACAAGAACATGCAGGGCTCGAACCGCAAGGGCGAGCTCGCGCCGGTCACGTCGGTCGATGTCGTCGACGAGCACACGGTGCGGCTCAATCTCACGGCGCCGTTCTCGCCGCTGCTCGCGCAACTCGCCGATCGCGCGGGGATGATGGTGTCGCCCAAGGCCGCACAGGCCGAAGGCGACAAGTTCGGCGCGAAGCCCGTGTGCTCCGGTCCGTTCCGGTTCGTCGAGCGCGTCGCGCAGGACCGCATCGTGCTCGAGCGCTTCCCCAACTACTGGAACAAGGGCGCGATCCATCTCGAGCGCATCGTGTACCTGCCGATCGTCGATGCCACCGTGCGGCTTGCGAACCTGCGCTCGGGGCAGCTCGACATGATCGAGCGCATGGCGACCTCGGACGTGCCGACGGTGAAGGGCGACAGCCGCCTGCGCATGGCCAAGATCACGGAGATCGGCTATCAGGGGATCACGATCAACGTGGGCAAGAGCGACCTCGCGCAAAAGAACCCGTTGGGCAAGGACGCCCGCGTGCGCGAAGCCTTCGAGCTTTCGCTGGATCGCGATGGCATCGTGCAGGTGGTCACCGATGGCGAAGGCACGCCGGGCAACCAGTGGGTCGCGCCGAGCAACCCGTTCTATGCCAAGAACGTGCCGATCCCGAAGCGCGACGTCAATCGCGCCAAGGCGCTGCTCAAGGAAGCGGGCGTGCCGAATCCGGTGGTGACGCTGGTGACGCCCACCACGTCCGACGCGCAGAAGGTCGCCCAGGTGGTGCAGGCGATGGCCAAGGAAGCCGGCTTCGACATGAAGATCCAATCGACCGAATTCGCCACCTCGCTCGACATGGCGGACAAGGGCCAGTTCGAGGCGTACGTGCTCGCATGGAGCGGCCGGGCGGATCCGGATGGCAACATCTTCAGCTTCGACGCGTGCAAGCAGCCGCTCAATTACGCCGGGTATTGCAAGCCGGAAGTGGACGACTTGCTCAAGAAGTCGCGCACCGAAAGCGACACCAACCAGCGCAAGAAGACCTACGAGCAGATCGCCGCGATCGTGCTCAAGGACCGGCCCATCGTGTATCTCTACCACCGGCCGTGGCTGTGGGCGTACAACACCAAGGTCAGCGGATTCAAGCCGTACCCCGATGGCCTGGTGCGGCCGCAGGGACTCACCCTGAAATAACGCGGATCGCCCCGCCAGACGAGGCACGATGGCGAATTTCCTGCTGCGCCGGCTCGGCACGATCGTGCCGACGCTCATCTTCGTCTCCATGCTGATCTATGGGCTGCAGCAGCTCCTGCCCGGAGATCCGGCGGTCGTGCTCGCCGGCGAAGAGCAGGACCCCAGCGTCATCGCGTACCTGCACAAGAAGATGCATCTCGATGAGCCGTTGCCCGTGCGCTATCTGTACTGGCTCGGCGGCGTGCTGCACGGCGACTTGGGCGAGTCCATCCGCATGCAGAAGGACGTGACCTCGCTCATCGCCGAAAAGCTGCCCGTCACGCTCGAGCTCGCCGGCATCGCCATCCTGATCGCGCTTGCGATCGGCATTCCCGCCGGCATCGTGTCGGCGGTATTCAAGGACACGGTATGGGACTACGCGGCGAACGCCGTCGCCCTGTGGGGATTGTCGACGCCGAATTTCTGGCTCGGCATCATGCTGATCCTGCTGTTCTCGGTCGCCCTGGGCTGGTTGCCCGCTTCCGGGTACGTGAGTCCCGCCGAGGATCTCAAAGCCAATCTCGCGGCGATGATCATGCCCGCGTTCGTGCTCGGCAATGCGATCGCGGCGGTGCTCATGCGCCACACGCGCAGCGCGATGCTGCAGGTGCTGTCCTCCGATTACGTGCGCACCGCGCGGGCGAAGGGGCTCGACGAGCGCGTGGTGGTGCTCAAGCACGCACTGCGCAACGCGCTCACGCCCATCATCACCCTGGGTGCGCTCGAGCTCGGCACCTTGCTGTCCGGCGCCGTGCTGACCGAGCAGGTGTTCACGATTCCCGGCTTCGGCAAGCTCATCGTCGATGCCGTGTTCAATCGTGACTACGCCGTCGTGCAGGGTGTGGTGCTGTTCACCGCGACCGCATACATCAGTCTCAATCTGCTGGCGGACATCGCGTATTACTTCGTGAATCCGCGTCTGCGCGGATAGGCGGGCATGGCGACGCTCGCGATCGACGTCCTGCCCGCGCGCGAGCAAAGCCCCGGCGCACGCGCGCTGCGGCGCCTGATGCGGCGCAAGGCGGCGATGGCGGGCCTGTTCGTGGTCGTCTTCTTCATCGCCATCGCCATGCTCGCGCCGTGGATCTCGCCGCAGGATCCGCTCGCGACGAGCTGGAGCGCGATCCGCAAGGCGCCTTCCGCCGCACACTGGTTCGGCACCGACGAGATCGGGCGCGACGTGCTGGCGCGCGTGATCTGGGGCACCCGCGCCTCGCTGCTCGCCGGCATGGTGTCGGTGATCATCGCGCTCTCCTTCGGCGTCCCCATCGGCCTGCTGGCGGGCTATCGCGCCGGATGGACCGACATGATCATCTCGCGCATCACCGATGCCATGCTCGCGTGCCCGTTCCTGATCCTCGCGATCGCACTGGCCGCTTTCCTGGGCCCGAGCCTCACCAACGCGATGATCGCGATCGGCATCTCGGCCACGCCCATCTTCATTCGACTCACGCGTGCTCAGGTGCTGACGGTCAAGACCGAGGATTATGTCGAGGCGGCGCGCGCGCTCGGCAACTCGCATCTGCGCATTGCGCTGCGCCACGTGCTGCCCAATGTCGTGCCGCCCCTCATCGTGCAGGCAACGCTCGCGCTGGCCGCCGCCGTGATCGCCGAAGCGAGCCTCTCCTTCCTCGGCCTCGGCCAGCAGCCGCCCGCGCCCAGCTGGGGTAGCATGCTCAACACAGCCAAGAATTACATCGACAACGCGCCGTGGATGGCCATATGGCCGGGCCTGTGCATCTTCCTGCTGGTGTTGTCGTTCAATTTGCTGGGCGACGGATTGCGCGACGCACTCGATCCGCGCCGTTGATCTTTTCGCGAGTTGGGGGCCGGAGGCGTTCTTGCTCATCGTCGACAGGGAGACCCGCATGAAATCACGTTGGATGGCACGGTTGCTCGCGACCGGGTTCGCTTGCGCCTTCGCCCAGGCGCTGCCTGCGGCGGAGGTCAAGGCGTTGTTCACCGAAGCGTTGCGGCCGATCGTGGAAGAGGCCATGCCTCGATTCGAGGCGGCCACGGGGCACACCGTGGTGCGCTCCTATGGCACGGTGGGACCGCTGGTCAAGCGCGTGCAGGATGGGGAGCGCGCCGACCTCTTCGCCGGTCCGCATGCCGGTCTCGATACGCTCGGCAAGGAATCGCGTCTGGTCGAGGGCTCGCTCGTGCCGATTGCCGTGTCGCGACTGGGCGTTGCGCAGCGCGCGGGCGCGATCAAGCCGGACGTCGCATCGCCCGAGGCATTGAAGCGCACACTGCTTCTCGCCAAGTCGGTGACCTACGTCCCGCCCGAGCTCGGCGGCGCGTCGGCACCACAGATCATGAAGGCCTTCGAGCGG
>Ga0070741_10014886_pt1 | contig 13334 bp, 13 predicted proteins | sample Coa_R1_4_FD_66440 | JGI IMG/M metagenome (GOLD analysis project Ga0070741, IMG submission 66440) | Surface soil microbial communities from Centralia Pennsylvania, which are recovering from an underground coalmine fire - Coalmine... | ecosystem: Environmental > Terrestrial > Soil > Unclassified ... | reverse complement strand
GCCCACCACACGTGGCCTGCGTCGCTGTCACATCATGGCGATGGGCGTGGCGGTCTGTTGGCGCATACGCTCCGTGCCTTTCGCTTGGCACACGCTCATCCCGGTGCCCAGGATCCGGAGCTGCGCCAGGCGTTTCTGTTGCTGGCGTTGGCGCACGATGTTGGGAAAGTCTTGGCCTACACCCCGCGATCGAGCTGTGGCTTTCAGCTCACCAGTTACTATCACGCCAACCGCAGCGCGGATCTCCTCATGGCCGCAGGCGTGTGGCAGGAGTTTGCGTCGTCTCTGGCGGAAGCGATGATCACGGCGCTCCGCAGCAGTGCGGCCTCTTCTCTTGTACCGATTCCCGAAAATGCGCCGCCTGAGGCAACGCGTCTGCTCGGCTGGCTGCAGGAGGTCGATCGCCAGGCGGTGAGTGAAGATGTGGCCGATTTACACACGCGACTTGCCCGGGCTGATATCCGTGCTGTATTACCGACGCTCTTTGCGGCGGACGCGCCAACGCCTGACTTGCCTCCGCCCCTCTATCGCGCATCTGGGACACCGTATCTGCTTCGTGAACCTGCCCGGCTCGTGCTGCTTATGTTGCTGCACTTGGAAGATCATCCTGGCGCGCGTGCCACCACCGGACGCAAAGATCCGGTGTGGGAGCGGCTCAAAGCCGTACTCGCCGAACTGGGAGTGACGACCGCGGACATGCGCCTGACGTTGTCCATGCGACCCCGTCCCTTCCAGGCACTTCCCATTCCGCTAGCGGTGCTGGAAGGACGACCAGCCGAGACGGTCACGACGACGATCAGGACGGAGGACCAACCATGACTCCGGCATCCACGCGCACCGAGGACGTCCGACCCGCTGGCATGTCGTCGTCTATTCACGCGCGCCAACGTGCGGATCGTCACGCGCGCGTTCGCGCCCGCGTGGTGGTGGTCGTCGTGTTGCTCCATGTTGCGTATGTCCTGGTCCCGATGCTGCCCTGTGTGTTGTGTCGCGCCGTTGTGCCGTGGTTGCTGTGGGTGCCACCGCTGTGCGTTGCCGTGGCGTGCATCTCACTGCACGTGACGATTCGTCGCTGGGTCGCGCGGCGTCACCACGCCAGGCAGTTCATGCCCCTACCACCAGGAGAGGAGGTATAATGAATATCCCAGCGCTGGTTCTTGGCACCACCTGGCATCAGCAGCTTCCGGTTGTGCTGGATCTCGCCTCCTCATTTCCACACCGCATTGTCGTCGGCGGGACCGGGCGGGGCAAGACCTCGTTTCTGCTCGGGTTGATTTATCAACAACTGCGCCGCGCCGGCGGCGTGATTTTTGTGGATGGGAAAGCCAACCCACGGAATCTGTTGACGCTCATCCATCTGGCGCGGCAGACGGGCCGCTGGGCATTGGTGCGTGCGATCTTCCCGGGCGAACCGTGGAGTCACACGTATAATCCGTTGCATGAGCACCGCGAAATCCACGCCGCCGTCAATTTTCTGTTGAACCTGCTCCCACCCGTCTCGGTACAGTCCGAAGCCCAACACTATCGGGATTTAGTGCAGAGTTTCTTGCTCAAGGCCTTGGAGATTCTCCGCGCGACGGGGAAAACAGCCACACTGCGCGATGTCTTGGCCATGATGACGGCGCCACCACAGGTGATCGAAGAACGCTTTCGCGCGGAGTTGACCGGGAGTCGTCATCACGAACGGCTCAGCGATCTCTATTTTTTGACGCAGGAAATTCTACGCAAGAACCAGGACGCACTCTCTGGGATTGTCGCGCAGCTGCAGTCCATTCTGGCGACCGACTTGGGAAACTTTGTCAGCACGGTGTACTCGGATCTTGATTTTCTCAGTGCGGTCGACCTGGGCCAGCCGGTCTATGTTGCACTGCCGACCAGTGGTGATCCGACGCGGGCTAATGCGCTGGGCCGTGCGTTTCTCGCCGATATTCTCGCCGTGATGGCGCAGCTCACGTCTGAGCGGCGGCCCATTCCCTCGCCGCCCTGTCTCGTCCTGCTCGATGAATTCGGCAGTTATGTCATCTCCGAATTCGTCGAAGTGTTTCGCAAAGCCCGTGAAGCTGGTCTGCAAGTCGTCGCGTCCATCACGAATATCTCTGACCTGCAAGATCGGCAGAAGGGATTGACCCTGGAGTATCCCGATATGCTCACCGGGAACTCCAGCATGATATTCTTGGGATCGGAAAGTCCCGGCACGCTGCACTTTGCCGAACGCTACTTTGGCGATGAGAAACAGCTCATTCAGAGTTACCGCGAGTCGCTGTCCACCAATGTCGCAGGACATCTGGCCTCTGCCGACGAGCGCTTTCTCAATCCGTGGCAGGGCACCTCACGTGCGGTGTTCGATCAGGCGATGGAAAAGCGCGAGCCACGTCTGGAAAAAGAACTCCTCAATCGCTTGGGGAATCATCAAGCCATTCTGTTCTTTCGCAATCGCCCGACGCTAGTACATCTGGTGCGGTACTTTGCTCCTGATGACGTGCTGAGCCGCGACCCAGCCAGCGAAGTGCCACGCTTGCCGAAAACCCCGCGTCAACCGGTCGCGCTCACCGACTATGTGCGTGAGAAACAAATCGAGGCCGCGACCCGTCGCGCTGAGAAAGGGACGCAGAAGGAGGAGACGAAAGAGAAGGCGAACGTACCTTCTCCACCACCGACGCCACGGCCCGTGGGGCGTCCGCGTGGCAGTGGCCGCCGTACGCCAGCGAAGTCAGCGCCGCCGCAAACGGGCAATTCCTGACACCCTTTCGTCCCAGTTTCACAGCCCGGTTCTGGCGTACAGAGAACACTGATGACGGAGGACCGCGTATGACGTACACATTGCTCTCTCTGCTCACAACGATCGTGCTGATTGGGGGACCTGGCGCAGTGGTGCGTGCTGACACAGTGACGTTGCTGCATCAGGCCGCGCATCGCTATGCGGTGCCAAACACGTTGTTACTGGCGATTGCGTACGTGGAGTCCAAAGGGGTCCTGACCGCGCTCAATATCGACGGGACGGCAGTCTTTCCGGTGACCTGGGAAGAAGGTCAACAGCTGGTTGACCGGCATGCGCAAGACAATCTCGATGTCGGTCTCATGCAAGTCAATATTCCGGCGTGGAGTGGGCGCTTGCAGCTTTCGCCGCGGACGCTCTACCAGCCGCAAGTCAATCTGCCAGTCGCGGCCTATGTGCTCCGCCGCTGTATCGACGACAGTGGCGGTGACCTGTGGAAAGGCGTGGGCTGTTATCATAGTCCACTCGGCAGCAACCAACGTCGGTATGTGCGTCGGGTGTGGGCTGCCTACACCACCTTACGTGAGCGCGGCCTGTTTGGCCCGACGCTGGTGTCCACGACCGATGCGGAACACGAGGGGGCAGCTGCTGTCCTCCCGGTCGGCATGACGACGCCATCGCCTCGCCCGGTGCAGCCGTCGAGCGGTCGGTATACGCTCCCGTCCCTTGGCCAGTGGCGCCCGTCGTCATCGGGACTCCCGGCCTGTCCAGGGGAGCAGCCACAGCGCCGTGTGGCGGCTGGGAAAGGTGGGTTCACGCTCGTCTTTTTTCACGCGGGACAACCCTGGCCGGAACTCGGCGAGACACCGCAGGCACTGATTATGGGCATGTGTGTCGATTGTCGCTTAGGTGACGTGCTGCCGCTCAGTACCGCGCTCGGCTCTCCCGTGCAGGTGGCTACGCCGGCATTGCTCACACGACTCTCCGTCACCTGTCTGCCAACGGTGGTACAACTGACCGCAACCGGGACCCACACGGCTGAGGAGATCCGACCATGAAAGTCCACCGGAAGTCCGTGCTCGGAGTTGTTGCAGTGTGCGTGCTGGTGCCGTTGCGCGCACACGCAGTGACTATGGCCGACATTATTTCCTCGTTGACCAATTGGGTGAGCTGTTTGGATTTTCGCATCCTGGGACCGTGTGTCGATCCAGTGACACGTACACCGGGACTGCGGGTATCGTATCGGCTCCCTCATCTCCTGCTCGATACCGTCAAAATTCCCGGCGACTCGACGATCTCTGAACTCGGCGCCGTGTTGCAGAACGCGCTGCTCGTGCCTGGTGGTGGGGCATTAGGAAACACCGGTGAGTGGCATCTCCAGTATAGTGAGTCCCACATTGTCGAGTGGCCGATGCGCGAAGCGATGGCGCTCAAAGCGATTCCAATTCCCGAGCGCTTCTGGTGTGTGGCGCAGATGCAGTATGGCAGCTTAGCACCGCACTATTTCTCTGAGTTCGATGCACTGATGTGGCGGCGCAACGCGTTGCCGGAGGAATTTCCCTGGTCGATTGGCGTGTGGGCGCCGCTCGCTCCGCGCACGGGCCATTGTATTCATTATAGTCCGTCGGTGGCGTCGGGGGTGGTTGGCTTTCGTGGCACTCATATCGCCGCGCTACCAGGCATCCATCTCGTGCTGGCCCCGTTGTGGTTTCCGCTTGATGTCATGGATGACAAGATGCAACTGGCCGTGCCGCAGGTACGGGAATGCATCAACATTGGTCAGCATCCCTTGAGCTGGGATCATGGTGTGGGGGCGCTCGACGGCAAGTATCTGTGGGTCTACTGGCACCGGGTCAGCTGTTGTGTCGGAACCACCAATCTGCCGTGAGTGGGGTCGGTGTCACTCTGTGGAGGCGACGATGAAACTCCCCGTGTTGTTCGATGCAGTGCTCGCTCGTGAGCTTGCTACCATGATTGATGGATGTGAGTTTCGCACAGTGAAACGCTACTTTCGCAGTCCCACGAGCGAGATTCAGATGGTCGTTGTGGTTGCACCGACGTATGCGCTCGAAGAGGTGGCGGCCGTCTTTGCGACGCCGCATGGGCAAGATGAGGAGCAGACGCTCGGGACATTACTGGCTGCAGGTGTCCTTACCTTTGGGGTGGATGATCGTCGTGGGGTCATGCCTGGTCAGGAAGCGCACATGGTACGACTTGACGAGATCGCTGATACGCAGGCCTGTCGCGTGATTTATCTGCCACCGTGTTATGTCGTGCAATTGATTACGCATGCGGGTGATGCAGGATGCACGCATGTGCAGCAGGAGGAGGTATGACACCCTGCTGGCGTGTGCGAACAGTCCTGCTGTTGATCCTCGTAAGTCCTGCGCACGGTGGCGCCGAGACGGGCATGGCACGGTGGTTTTCGTGTGGCATTGGGTTTTGGCGTCCCTGCGTCCCTGAGCCTGAGACGCTGCAACACGTGCTTCCCGCTCAGAGTCCAGCGCCGGAGACAGAGCCCATTGCACCGGAAGCGTTGCAGAACTGGGGGACGCCGGTCGTCGGTCCCAGCGGGGCACTGTCGTATCAGCTTCCGCCGCGCCCGTTGCTCGATCTCTTTCAGGACCCGACTGACGCCAATGCGCGCTCGTATCTCACATGGTTATCGGAAAAGACGCAACATCGGGAAGCCGCCTTTGCCGCGATTAAACGCATGGCCGCCGAAGTGGGCTATTCCGTTGGCCAGATGCCGACAGGGAATGGAGGTGATCTCCCTCCTGAAATGATGGCAGGTATGGCGGCACCCGACACAGAGACTGTCCTGACATCACAGGTCAGTGCACCACCAGCGCCGACCGCGTTCGTTCCCTCGCTCAGGCCACCGGGAGCGAGAGAAGCACAAGGAGTGAAGTCCTTCGTGTCGGGAGCGAAACCCACATCTGGAGCGCCGCCAGTCCTCGGTCCACAGACGCGCGTGTTGTATTTCTTTGCCCCGCACTGTCCGTATTGTGCGCAGGAAACACCACTCCTGAACGAGCTGCTGCAGGGACGGACAGATGTAATCGGGATCGCCATGGACACCAAGCGCGAGGCGCTCCTGGCCTATCTGCGTACGGCACGCCTCACCTTCCCGGTGACGCTCGATCAGGGAGAAAGTCACGCCTTTGGCATCACCGGCTATCCAGCTGTGGTGGTCCGCGATGACACTGGCGCAGCGCGGAAACTTACTGGGCTCGCCACCAGAGAACAACTCCAACAGGTACTGAAAGGAGTCGTGCCATGAGAGGAGACAGCCAACATCACACATGTCGATTCTGGTTGCTTCTGGTGACTGTCGTCACGTTCAACTCTGTGTTGCATCCTGCACCCAGTGTGGCGCAACTGTACGAGAATGCGTTGCCGCCTGCAGAGGTACGCGAGTACTACTACACCGATGATTCGGGCTTCGTCTATCGTGGCGGCATCACGCTGCGTGATCCCTTCGGCGTGCACGGGAAAACCGGCACAGTGACGGAACTGAGCCTGAATGCCGATCGCGATCTCTGCTCGATGACCGGTTTGTGGACGAACTATCAAGCCTTCTTCAATGCGGAAATTCTCGAAGATGTCTTTATCGGCTTAGTGAACAACGTCGCAGAGGCGGCGATCTGGACCGCCTTTTGCTCTACTGAGCCAGTTCTCTGTGATTTGGTCAAACACATGCGTGCGATGGCCCGCGCTGGTCTCCAAGCGCGACTCGCGCAGTGTGGCAAAGTCCAAGATGCCGCAGTGGAATACGGCAAAGATATTTGGCGTGAATCGCACAAGCAGTGTCTGGAGCAGAAGAAAACGGAAGGACTATCGCTCGATCAAGCGATGGAAGCGTGTGGGGCACACAACGTGCCGATCGTGAATTTTGCTGGCACACCGGTGGAACGGTTGGATCTGATTGATGCGGCACTCAAGACGACCAATGCGCCGCCAGAGCTGCAGACGTTAGCCAAAGAAGTGTTGGGAGAAGTGACGTTTACGGCCAGTGGCAGCACGACCCGCACGGGTCATGCGCCAGGTCGGGTGGCGGCGAAGTATGAGCAGATGGCGGAGGAAAAAGAGGCCGATGTCCTGCAGCGGCTGAATCGTATCCATGAGAGCGGTACCGTCACTGAGGAGGATCTCCACGCACTCTCAACGCCGTCCGTGCCAATGACACCACGCTATCTATTGTTGACGTCGAGACTACCTGAAGGGGATCGGCAAGTCGCGGCACTGCGCATGGCGCGGGCATTGGCGATGGACAAGCTGCTCGTGCAAGTGAAGGCGGTCCAGGAACAGTTAGCTGCTGCACGCCGTGTGCCGGGTGGGGAAGCGAAGGCGCACGCACTGGAGATCGAAATCGCCAGCCTTCAACGTGAAGTCGACGATCTCGCACGCAGTCACGACTTACAAGAGCGACTGGTGGCCAAGCCCATGCTTGAGATCATGCGTGAGGTGGCACAGGAAGAAGAGGCGACCGGCTTTGTTGGTCCTGGTGGCGGCACGGATGAAAGTCAACGAGCAGTGAAACGGCTGCAGAACCAGATCGGGCAGTTTGGTGATATTGTTGGTCCGCAAGGGACACCCGCGCTTGTACCGCAGCGATAATGACAGCAAGTGGAAAGATGAACAATGAGTGAGTCGCACGTGCGTGGAGACTAGGAACACACGAAGCCATCGCGGAACAAGGAGGTCACATGGTTTTGGGACATGCACCCGTCGATGCAGCATTTGTGGCCTGGGGGCTCCTGGGCGCGGGGACCGTGCTCGACTTGCTGTTGGGATACCCTGTCCGCGCACTCGTGATGGTGCTTGGATTAGCAGGGTTCCTGAAGGCAATGCTCCGTTCCACGGAAGATGGCTCGCCTGGACCATTACTCGCGTTCAGTGTCCTGAATCTCGGGACCTTTTTATTCTTTGCCTGGCAGTCTGCCTTATCAGTGGCCGACGCAACCTCTGCAGCGGAACGCGAGAATGCGGTGGTCCGGCGCACGACAGCACAGAACTTTCCAGGCCGTGCGGCCGATGCGACGGGAGAGACATCGTTGGGGTTATTGCTCTTCACCCGTGCCATCAACGGCGTCGTGTTTGGCGCAACCTCGCTGGTCAACGAGGATTTCATCGTGGCGCCGATGGCGCTGACGCGGGCGTTTACCAGCGCCCTGGAATGGCGCTTTGCTAGTGAAAATCTGACCAAGGAAATCAACGCGTTCAAAAAGGAGTGCTACGATCCGGCCCTGACACTGTATGTGAGGGACCAAGCCACACTGGCCGACCGTGGCGGACGTCGCTTTGATCCCCAATCGTTGGATTACAACAAGATCTGGCCGGGCGCACCAGAACTGGTGCCTTACTACAATCAAGTCAACAGCACAGGCTATCGCATCACCGGAGGGGAACGCAAAGGCTGCACCGAATGGTGGGCGGATATCAAGGCGGCTGAGCCCATGCGCGAAGAAATCGCGGCGTATAAACAGAATCTCGCACCAGTCGTCCTCGTCGACCCCGTGTCCGGCTATGGAACGATTCTGGAAGCCAGTGACGACGATGCCCTCAAGGAAATGTTCGGGCGCTTTTCACGTGATCCAGTCACGGGTCGTGGTGCGTCGGAATTACGGGCGGCGAAGGAGTTGAATTATCCGAAACTTGGCACGAATCTCATAGCTGCAATTACAGAACGCTTTAACCGCGGCACGGCGGCGACGATGATCATGGGTTATGGTCCCTACGTGCAAGGAGCAGCGCTCGGCGTTGTGCTCTATGTGTTTCCACTCGTGCTCCCCTTCGTGCTGATCCCGGGCTGGGGCAAGGTACTCGTCAATTATTTTTTGACGCTGATGTGGATACGATCGTGGTCACTCGGCTGGGCACTGGCTGACCGGATTACCGCTATCGCCGCGTTCTCCGTCGCGAATATCGACGCGTCTTTCCACGATAATCTGACAGCATCTGGCGGTATTGCGCAACTCGTGTCGTCCATTCTGTATCTCGCGATGCCGATCGTGCTTGGGGTTGTGCTTGGCGTGGGTGCCGGCATCGCCAGTAGTCTGGTGGCGTTCTCCGGCTTGAGTCTCAGCGCGGTCATCAATACCGGCTCCCGCATTGTTGGGGGAGCATCTGACTTCATGCGAGGACGGTGAGTGTATTATTGCGGACGACTAACTGCCTTGTTCGTTCACGTCTGTGGACTGATGTCGACACTGCCGCCAAGACAGGACTGAGTTTTTCGTAGAGGAGACTGTCGATTTCACGCACACCGTATTTTGCGTCTTGCAGCGTTTCAGCAAATGTTGTCAGAACATCATCTCCATAGGTGAGGTTTAGTCCACTCTTTTGGTGCACGCCTGCAAGCGCAACATCCAGCCGATCTTTAACGATGGCCTGGAGCGCCGATGGAGAGAGCGGACGGAAGGGAACAATGCGTCCCATGCGTCCGACAAAGGCTTTGCGAAAGGGAAAGTCTTGCCCTACGAGTCCACGCCAGCCGGTGTCACTCGACAACAGGTCGCGAATGTCACGCTCAGACAATCGACAGAGGTCCTCGGCGCGATCTTCCAGTGCATTCGAGGTCATGATGATGACGGCGCGATGGTGGAGATCGTACCATCGTCCAGTGGACCCGTCTTGAAAGGTCCCTTTATCTAGCAGTCCCATGAGCAGATCCCAGATCTTGGGGTGAGCAAGCGAAATTTCGTCAAAAAGCAAGACCAAAGAGGGACCATACTGCATTACGGCCTGTGCGAGCTGGCCGGGTTGCTCAGAGCCGATGTACCCTGGCGGCGCGCCCGTAAAACGATAGGCCGCATGCTGATCGACGAATTCGCCCATGTGGAACTGCGCTAAGGGGTGGCGCACAAAGGCCGCAATGCGTTGGGCGAGTTCGGTTTTGCCAACACCCGTCGGCCCGAGAAAGAAAAAGGATGCCAGCGGACCATCTGGATGCGTCAACAGTCCCTGTCGTGCAGCATTGATCGTGTCAGTCACAATGCGTACCGCTTCGTCTTGCCCATAGAAATTGTTGAACGCTTGATCAGCCGGTCTCGGAATAGGTGCTAGGTGAAAGGAACGATCTGATGATACTGGAGATGTGATTGATTGTTTCATCTCACGGCTGAATTCTCCGGTGACATTGCGGATTGATAACACGACTGCCATGACAATGAATGCGATGACGCCAAGGAACAGAAAACTCTCAATCCATTCCTCAAGGAACCCAGAGGCAGGGTGACGCGTCGCTTGATCATGTATAGTCAGTAGAAGAGAAAGAATTCCCACGATAATTGTAAACTTCAAGAAAGTCCGCATATGCCCTCCTCGACGAGATGTCCTCTGTGAATCAGGCTTGATGGTGCCGTTTATGTACGGTACCAGATGCGCAGTCGTTGATACCCCATGCCAACGGCAGTGGTGCTCGTCAGCATTGACTCTAGTATAACCACCGTTATACTCATTCTATGAAAACGGCAATCTCGTTACCCGATCCACTCTTTCGCTCGGCGGAACGCCTGGCGAAACGCTTGAAGGTCTCTCGCAGTGCGCTCTACGCCAGCGCCATTGCGGACTACGTTGCCCACCATCAACGCAAAAGCGTAACCGAACAGTTGAATGAGGTCTACGGTGAAGGGGGAGAAGACTCTGCGCTTGATCCCGTGGTCGCCAGCTTGCAGTGGCATTCTCTTCCCAAGGATGAGTGGTGATTCGGCGCGGGGAGATCTGGTGGGCCTCGTTGCCTGATCCCGCGGGTTCCATGCCTGGATATCGGCGACCGGTCGTCATCGTCCAATCCAACGATTTTAACAGTAGTGGTATTCGCACTGTGCTCGCGGCAATCGTGACGAGCAATCGTCGCGTTGCCACTGCGCCTGGGAATGTCGAGTTGCCCACCAAAGGGACAGGCCTGGACAAAGTCTCCGTCGTCAATGTGTCCCAACTCGTGGCCGTCGACAAGCGCTTTCTGACCGAGAAGATCGGTCGCGTAACGGCAACACAAATGGAAGAGATTGAAGCGGGACTTCGGCTGGTATTGGCGCTATAAGCCACTGGGAGAGGGAAGCTTACTCCTATAGATGGGCAACGCTGCTGTCCCTTAATCTGTTCCGCGTGTTCCATGCGACACTCCTTTCCCTCTCTATATAGGCCGGTGTGCAAAATGGGGACATGATTTTGGCACGTGTGGCACCCTTTCAGCTAAAATGCCGAATCGGTCTCACTATCGGTCTCAGTATCGAGCCTTATTTCTTAACCAATATGAAAACGGGCTCAGGTTCGGCCTCAGCTTCGAGGCCGATTGTGCAGACACGAAGCTGAAAACGACGAAATCGGCCTCATCTTCGGGCCTCATGGTCACGGCTCATACAGGATCGTTGAAGGGCGGAGCACTCGAAGTACACGTAAGCCTGTGCGAAGCCAGTGGTTTGATGCGGTATCAATCTGTGCTGCACCGGTCGGAGATGGTGCGCTCTTTCGACCGAGAACACACTCTTGTTCGAAGCGATCAACATGTCAGGTTCTCACGTGGTGCCAGATGATTTGCCCATCATCAGAATATCATTGCAGAGACCCCCGACAGCACGAAAAATTCTCGTCACTCCCACATGACGGGGAACAGCATCTCTCGAACCAAGAAGGTATTCTTATTGCTCATGAGCAGTTGCTGCTGCGCGTAACGTGGCTCGGTGCAGCACCCTGTTCTCCCACGCCGCTGCACATAGGAAGACGATCCAGGTCGCCGTTGTCTTATTTTCTCAGTGCTCGTTGGCCGCGGAGGGGCGTGTGGAGCGTGACAAAAATTCACAAAAATTTCGTGAATTTATTACGCTGTAATTCCAAATAGTTACAGAGTTTCGCGCGGAAATTCCACAGGAGGTGTGATCACGGATTTTTGCAACGCTGCGATGAAAAAACAGTTGAGGAACAAAGAGTTAGATAATTTTTGGAGCGTCAGATTTTGCCCCCTGCATTCATATTATTATATCGGCGAAAAACCGGGATTTTTTTCACGGTCGTTATGCGCACGTGCGCAGCTCATGATTCCTCGGGAGTGGCGCCGTGGTCAACCATACGTCGGCGACGATGCTGCGGACAGTACGAACCCTCAGGCAAAAGACATCTCGTAGCGGTGAGCTGTTCTCTGTCTCTTTGGCTCACTGATTCTTGCATCCCCGCCCATGCCCCCGCGGCGGCGCCATGGCAGTCCCTGCCATACCCACCGTCTGTGGCAGAACAAGCGGTTGCAATCAATCTCTCCCGTTCCGTTGGCGCCGCCGCTCCGCCGCTGCTGTCGTCAGCTGTTCGTGCGTGACTCGACTCTCCCCCTCCACCCCACCATGTGCCACGGCTCTGCCCTGATCGTTTTTCCTTCCACTCCTCCCCTCCCCACCCCTCGTGGCTGCGACCGCCTTTGCCTCTATCAGCGACGGTCCCCACCACGGCGCGTCGTGTAGCTGGCGTGCCGTCTGTCGCCAGGCGTGGTTCAAGAAGCAGGACACAGAGAAAGCGTGAACGATCAAGACCGTGAAGAGGAGGGAACACGTCATGACGCAGAGGCAAGAAGAAGTCCGCAAGCAGGTGCAGATCTATACCGATGGCGCATGCGCAGGGAATCCCGGCCCTGGCGGCTGGGCTGCACTGCTCGTCTACGTCGATGGACATCAGCAGCGGCGAGAAAAAACCGTCACGGGGTACGAATACCGGACGACGAACAATCGCATGGAGCTGAGTGCGGCGATTCGCGGGCTCAATAGTTTGCGGGAGCCCTGTGCCGTGACGCTCTACAGCGACAGCACCTATGTCGTTGGCGTTGGCACGGGGTCGTACCGGGCCGTACGGAACCAGGACTTAGTGACGGCCCTGCGTGCAGCGATCCAGCGGCACAGCACGGTGGCGTTTCAGCATGTCCCGGCACACTGCGGCCATGCCGAGAACGAACGCGTGGACACACTCGCGCGAACGCAAGCAGCACACGCCAAACAAGCTTGTCATCTCTGAGGTGAGGTTCATCTCTTCTTGTGCATCCGTGCAGGCCAACCCCTCAGGCGATGAGCACCCTCAACACTGGCAAGAAGCACATGACAAATCTCTCAGGGTGAAAAGGAGGAAACGTTATGCGTCCAACATCACTCGGCTCCGTCGTCGCGGTCACATGCACGCGAGAAATCCGTCCTGGTCTGGTGCAGACGACCGTCATTGATGCGCACTATTTACCGACCGGCGTATCCCTGCCGTCAACTGCCGTGGCGCGGTTTCTGGCCGCTGAACACCGGCAGATCGCCCGCTCTCGCTATCACCGTCCGTCTCACGGACGCTAAGGCGTCACGATGGCACGGTATTCAGTATGGTTTGTGGAGGTCCGTATGACTACAACCTATCTGGGAAAGCACTGTCGCGTGGTGACGAGCATCCGCGATTATCACACAGGGGAATACATGCGTGGTTGGACCGGCATGATTCGGTCGCAGACCGAGAGCTGTGGGCACGTCGTGCTGTTAGTGCAGTGGGACCATGGCCACAGGGCGAGTTATGTGTTCCCCACGGATATCGATGTGCTTGACGACCCTTCTGCCGGTTCGCCCCTCGCACTCGCTCCGTGCGATGTATGACTGCAATC
>Ga0070741_10014884_pt1 | contig 13334 bp, 12 predicted proteins | sample Coa_R1_4_FD_66440 | JGI IMG/M metagenome (GOLD analysis project Ga0070741, IMG submission 66440) | Surface soil microbial communities from Centralia Pennsylvania, which are recovering from an underground coalmine fire - Coalmine... | ecosystem: Environmental > Terrestrial > Soil > Unclassified ... | reverse complement strand
TGCTGGGCTTGTTGAGCTGGCTCAGCCGACCGTTGCGCCCGCTGCGCCTCGCCAGCCGCCTCGCGGCGGCCTACCTCGCCCAGCACAGCTTCCGCGCTGGCACCGTTATGGCCATGTTCGCGCTGGTGCTCTGCTCGCTGACCGTCTCGTCGGTGTTGCTCGCCGGCGCGCAGCAAGCCTATGGGCGCCCCGACGCCGAGAACGGCGGCTACGACCTGCGCGCCCAGACAGCCGAGCCGAACGGGGCGCTCGACCTGCGCGCGGCCCTGGCCGACGCGCCGGCGACCCGGCCCGAGGACTTTCCCGTCATCGGCGCGCTGCGCTCGCAGGGCGGCGACCTGATCCGCCTGGGCAGCCGAGCCGCGGCCTGGGAGACCACGGGCGTGAGCGTGCTCGATGCCGAGTTCCTGCGCACCACCGACGCGCGCCTGCCGACGCGAGCGCCCGGCTATGGCGACGAGCACGCCGTCTGGCAGGCGCTCGACGAGCGGCCGGGCCTGGCGGTGCTCAGCAGCACGCTGGCCGCGACGCTGGGCCTCCCACCGGGCCGGCTCGACCCCACCACGGTCTGGGTGCGCGCGCGCAGCGGGGGCGCGCCGGTCCGCCTCCAGGTCGTCGGCGTGCTCGCGCCGCGCAGTCCCCTCGGCGAGGGCGTGTTTCTCAGCCAGGCCACCGCCGAGGCCGCCGGCCTGCCCGCCGCCTCGCAGATCACCTACTTCTTGCGCCCGCGCCCAGGGCTAACGCCCGAGCGCGCCGCCTCGGCGCTGAACCTCTCCTTCGGCGATCGCGGCCTGCGCGCGAGCCTGGTCGACCAGGAGCTCCGCCTCAGCCGCGCCGTGCAGGCACCGCTGACCTGGCTGCTGCACGGGTTCATGGGGCTGGGGCTGGTCAGCGGCGTGCTCGCGGTGGGCCTGCTCTGCGCCCGCGCGGTGTTCGAGCGGCGGTCGCAGATCGGAATGCTGCGGGCAGTGGGCATGCGCTCGGGGGCGGTCCAGTTCGGCCTCCTGCTGGAGAGCCTTACCATGGCCGTGGCCGGCGCGGCGATTGGCGTGGCGGTGGGTACGGTGCTCGCTCGCGAGGTCGTCCGCGACCTGCAGCGCCTCCACCCGGAGTTTCCGCTGATCGTGCCGGCCGACCAGTTGTTCCTGATCGCGGTCCTGGCTTGCGGCGCGGCCCTCCTCGCCGCCGCCGTGCCCGCCTGGCGGGCGGGACGTGTGGCGCCCGTAGAAGCGCTCCGCTACGAGTGAGGCGCCACTACGCTCGTCGGGCCTGCCCCGCCCCACCACCGGGCGCCGGGGAGAGCGCGTGCCCTGCCGGCGCGAAGCGGTACAGCGCCCGAGGACTCTGCTCGAAGATGGCGTCCTTGTCCGCCTCTGAAACGTCCGTGCGGTCCGCCAGCGCGGCAACTGCGCCGGGGAACACCGCGTCGAAGTGGTGGTAATCGCTGGCGAACAGGATTCGGCCAGCGCCCAGGGCCGCGATCGCGTCGGGCAAGCCCCGCTCACCCCCTTCGCAGGAGACGAAGCACTGCCGCCGGAAGTACTCCGAGGGCGCCATCTGCATCGGCGTCGTGTCGCGCGGGAACGTCTCGTAGTGCTCGTCCATGCGCTCGAGCCAGTACGGCACGTAGCCCGCGCCGGCCTCGAAGAAGCCCACCCGCAGTTGGGGGAACTGTTCCAGGACGCCGCCGGCGATGATCGAGAGCATCGCCAGCATTTGCTCGAAGGGATGGGAGACCATGTGGGTAAAGAAGAACTTGTCGTAGCGATCGGTGCCGGCGACGGTGGAGATCTGCACGCCCGAGGTCGCGTGCACCACGACCGGTACGTCTAGCTCCTGGGCGGTGCGGAAGATGGGCGTGTAGCGCGCATCCTCCAGGCCGACCCCGCGGAACTGCGGCGGGACGAAGCCGGCGACCATGCCGCGGGCGACGCAGCGCCGCAGCTCCTCGGCCGCCGCGCTGGGGTCCTGCAGCGGGAGCGCGGCAACGCCCTTCAGGCGGGTCGGCTCGTGGGCGCAATACCCTGCGAGATAGTTGTTGTAGGCACGGCACGCGGCCAGCGCCAGCTCGGGGTTCTCGATGCCCCAGCCGAACACCATCGCCGAGGACGGGAAGATCACCGCGACCTGGATTCCCTCCGCGTCCATGTCTTCCAGCCGCAAGCGCGGATCGTGCATCCCTTCCCGCATCACGCCATAGCGCGTGTTGGGGCCGACGCCCTTGCCCTCCGGCGTAGGATACAGGCGCCCTTCGATCACCCAGCGATTGACGCCGCGGTCATCCTTCGTCATGTAAGGCTTGCGGCCGCCCAGCGGCACGTCGAGGTAGCGCTCGAACAGGTCTGTTGGCTCACCGACGTGCCCGTCCGCGTCGATCACGGTGCGCGGCATGCTGACTACCTATCCCCAGATCCTGGGGCTCTGCTCCTTGGGGAAGTAGGCATCACACCAGGGGCAGTGCAGATTGATCTCCTTGCTCTCGGTGCCGCCCCAGACGACGTACTTGTTCTGCGGCCGCGTCATCGACGGGCTCACCACGAAGTCTTTGTGGCACTTCGGACATTCGACCTCGACGCAGATTCCCATCAGTTCTCTCCTTCCCCCTCACCCCCGCCCCTCCCCCACCAGGGAGGAGGGGAGTAGGACGACGCCTTGCACCCCTCGTCCCCGCGTCCTCCCTCTCGCCCCTTGTGGGAGAGGGGGTCGGGGGGTGAGGGGTGCAACTACGCCCAGTAGCTCGTGCGGTCCAGCGGGATGCGGTCGAGCACTTCGCGCGGGATGTACTCTTCGAGCTTGATTCGGGCCATCGCCTCGTCCGGGCACTTCGAGACCGGCGAGAAGGGACGGCCGAGGGGGCGCGTGGCGTCGACCACCATCACCGATGTCTTGGTCTCGTACACGTCGTCGAGCAGCGACGGGTCCAGCTCGTTGCCCTTCATCATCATCGGCGTGATGAACACGTCGGCGTGCGGCTGCACGCGCGTCGCCAGCGCCCAGAGGATGTCGGACGGGTTGAACACGTCGATGTCGTCGTCGAAGACGAAGATGTTCTTCGAGTGGTCGAAGGTCATCACCGCTGCCGCAGCGCGGCCCGGATCGCCCTCGGAGGTCTTCTTCATCGAGATGAAGATGTTGAAGTGGGCGTGGCGCCCGGCCTTGCAAACGGCGGTCACCCCGGGGACGGCCTCGCGGGCGCGGCGCAGGTAGGCGCCCTCGCGGGGTAGGTCCAGCCAGGGCTTGTCGCCCTCGGGCGTGATGATCGTCTGCATGATCGCGTCGCGACGGCGGGTGATCGCGCGCACCTCGTAGTGCAGCGAGTCGAGGTAGCGCTGCGGGCCGAGGTAGCCGGGCGCTTCGCCGAACGGACCGTCGACCGTGCGGCGGCCGGGCAGCAGCGCGCCCTCGATGACGACCTCGGCGTCGGCCGGCACCATCAGGCGCTCGCCCCAGGTCTCCGAGGGGGTAAGGCGCAGCGGCTCCTGCAGGTAGGCGCCGATCATGTCGTACTCGTCGTCCTCGTAGCGCCCGCGGTAGGCCGCGCCCATGTTGAAGGCCGGATGGTGGCCGAGCACGGTGGCGACGGGGCACTCCAGGCCGGCGTCCTCGTAGTCGCGGAAGATCTTCCAGGCGTGGCGCGGCACGACCAGCATGCTGGTCAGGTTGGGTCCCTTGATTTCCATGCGGTGGTAGGACAGGTTGTAGACGCCGGTGTGGCGGTCGACCAGCACCGACGCCATGTCGACGTAGGGGCCGCCGTCCTGCTCGTGGTGGCGCATACAGGGGAGCTGCGTCAGGTCGACCGCGTTGCCGACCTGGATCACCTCCTTGACCGGCGCGCGGGAGGGGTCGACCACTTCGGGCTTGATCGGCTTCGACTCGCGCACCAGGCATTCCTCGGCCATCTCCGGCCGAGTCATCGTTCGCGGGACGCCCAGGGCGATCTGCGCCTTGGACTGGGAGATCTCGGCATTGAGCATCAGCTTGACGGGGCTGACCTTGCCGTTGACGCCGAGGGGGCGCTCGAAGAGGACCACGGGAAACTTTTTGAGCGCGCCGAGGTGCTTGATGATCGCCGTGCAGTCGTAGCCGGCCGGGTTGACCTCGCGGTCGATGCAGACTAGCTCGTCTGGGGCGTCCCGCTTCAGGTCCTCCATGTAGGTCCGCAGCGTCTTCGGCATGCCGTTTCTCCTTCGAAGCGGTCAGCCATCAGCCGTCAGCTCTCAGCTACTCTTGGAGCGGTGACCGGTGCTTCCGTGCACCGCAAGCTTAGGCTGATGGCTGACGGCTAATGGCTGATCGCTGATGGCTAGTGATGCGTCGTCTCGGCCGGGAGCGTCCCGGTCACCTGCTGCACGGCCTTCACGATGTTCACGTAGCCCGTGCAGCGGCAGAGGTTGCCGGCGAGCGCCTCGCGGATCTCCTCTTCGGACGGCTTCGGGTTCTTGTCGACGAACTCGTAGATGGTCATCAGCATGCCGGGCGTGCAGAAGCCACACTGGAGGCCGTGCTGGTCCCAGAACGCCTGCTGAATCGGGTGGAGCTCGTTGCCCTTCGCCAGCCCCTCGACCGTGAGCAGCTCGGCTCCATCGGCCTGCACTGCGAACATCAGACAGGAGCGCACGGTGCGCCCGTCCATCAGGATCGTGCAGGCGCCGCAGACGCCGTGCTCGCAGCCGACGTGCGTCCCGGTGAGACGCAGATCCTCGCGGATGAAATCCACCAGCAGCTTGCGCGGCTCGCAGCTACCCTCGTACTCCTTGCCGTTTACCTTGAGGCGAACGGCCATCTTCTCGGCCATTGTTAGCTCCCCTTCCCCACGCGGCTCGCGGCCTCTTCGAGCGTCCGCCGGACGAACACGCGCACCATCTTGCGGCGGTAGTCGGCCGAGCCGTGGATGTCGCCTTCGGGATCGGATTCGTCCGCCGCAGCCTCGGCGGCCGCGGCGAACGCCTCGGCGCCGAGCGGCTGGCCGACCAGCGCCGCCTCGGCGCCCTCGCTGCGGAACGGCGTCGGCCGGCCGCCGGCGATGGCCACGCGGGCCGAGCGGCACACGCCGTTGTCCGCTTCCAGGATGGCGGCCGCGGCCACGATAGCGAAGTCGCCGTGGCGGCGGGCAAACTCCTGGACGCTCCAGCCCGCTCCGTTGGGCAGCGCCGGGAAGCGCACCTCGGTCAGCAGCTCGGTGGGCTCCATCGCGGTCATGAGATAGTGGACGAAGAACTCCGGCGGCTTCAGCGTGCGCGTGCCGTTCGGCCCCTTCACGTCGATCTCCGCGTCGAGCACGGCCGCGGCCAACGGCAGCTCGGCCACCGGATCGGCGTGGGCGATGCTGCCGCCGACGGTGCCGCGGTGGCGGATCTGAGCGTGGCCGATCAGGGTGGCGATGCGCGGCAGCATCGGGCAGCGCTCGGCGACCTGCGGGTCCTCTTCGAGGACGTAGTGGCGGGTGAGCGCGCCGATCGCCAGGCCGACGTTCGCCGGCCGCACGTAGGCCAGCTCGCCGACGCGGTTGATGTCGACGATGTTGGCCGGCCGCGCCAAGCGGAAGTTCATCAGCGGCACGAGGCTCTGGCCGCCGGCGAGCACTTTCGCCTCGTCGCCGAAGCGAGCCAGGAGGTCGAGCGTCTCCTCCACGCTGCGCGGCGCGTGGTAGTCGAAGGGGGCGGGTTTCATAATCCTCTACTCCCGACTGTGGGGTGGCCGCGCTCCGCACTCGATCGTAGAACCGCGCGGCGCTAGGCGGCGAAGGAGCATCCGATTCTACCAGCGGTCTCCCGCCCACGCAACGACGGCGCGCTGTGCCTCGCGAAGCGCCGCCACGATGCTGGCCAGCGTGCGGTACACTAGCGCCAAGAAGGAGAATCTGATGGCACGGAAGTTCAAGTTCAGCGGCTACATCGTCGCCGATCCGAACATCTGCCACGGACAGCCAACGTTCCGGGGCACCCGCATACTGGTCGCGGACGTGCTCGAGCAGGTCGCACGCGGGATGGACTGGGAAACGATCGAGGGAGAATGGCGTGGCTCCGTGAGCCACGATGCGATTGCGGAGGCCGTGCGCCTGGCCCGCAAGGCGTTCCTAGCCCATGTGGACGAGTTGCTGGCCGAGCCGGCAGAGGCTTGAACCAGACCTAGTCACGACCTCGTTTACACATATCTGTCGCGTCGGTGACCAACCGAGGCCAGAGCGAGCCGCCGGACTGACGGTCCCGTAATGGATCGCCCCGATTTGACACCGCACCAGCAGCGTGGGATAGTAGCGGCGAGTGGAAGGGGCCGCGCATGGACCAGCACCAGGACTGTCTGAGCCGCCGGCAGTTCGTGCTGGGCGCGGGCTTAACGAGCGGTGCGCTGCTCATGGGGTGTGGGCGGCTGCCGTGGCAGGCGCAGCCGTCTGCGAAGATTCCCCGGATAGGCTACCTCGGACTCGGCTCATCATCTGGGCCGAATCCTGGGGTAGAGGCGTTCCGCCAGGGGCTGCGCGACCTGGACTATATCGAGGGCCAGAATATCGTTGTTGAGTACCGATTGGCCGATGGGCGGGCCGAACGGCTCCCCGGCTTCGCCGCCGAGTTGCTCCAGCTGCCGGTGGACGTCCTCTACACCTCGAGCACGCCGGCAGCGCTCGTTGCCAAGGACGCGACCGCCTCCACGCCGATCGTTATCACGGCCCTCGGCGACCCCGTGGCGCTCGGTATTGTGGCCAGTCTCAGCCGGCCCGGCGGGAACGTCACCGGGGTCAGCAACCTGGCCCAGCAGCTCAGTGGCAAACGGCTTGAACTGCTCAGGGACACGCTGGGCGGCATCTCTCGCGTCGCCGTCCTGGTGAATGCGGCTGTAGCAGACACGGCGGTGGAGCTGCGCGAGACGGAGCGAGCTGCTCAGGTGTTAGGGATCGAGCTGCAGATTGTGCTGGTTCGCGGCCTGGAGGAGTTCGAGGGCGCCTTCGCGCGGATGGCGGAGGCGGGCGCCGAAGCGCTCTCCGTGTTAGAGGATGCGCTGCTCGGCACCCTCGCGACCGGAGCGACCCCGATCGTGACACTGGCTGCGCGGCATCGATTGCCGGCGATATATAGTCTCCGGGAGATGGTAGACAGGGGCGGCCTCATGGCCTATGGGGCAAGCTTCATCGACGCGCACCGGCGTGCCGCCGCCTACGTGGACAAGCTTCTCAAGGGCGCCAAGCCCGCCGACCTCCCGGTCGAGCAGCCGATGCGGTTCGAGTTCGTGGTGAATATGAAGACGGCGCAGGCGCTCGGCATCACGTTCCCCAATGACATCCTGCTCCAGGTCACCGAGGTCATTCAGTAGAGCGCGCCAGCCCTGCACCGAGCCCCGCGCTCCTGCCCCAGGCCCCCGCACTCAGCTCTGCCCACAACGGGCCTTCAGGGAAGGCTATTCAGACCTCGCCACGACCTCCTTGACACATACGTGCACTATCGATGGCAAACCCAGGCCGTAGCAGGTCGCCTGGCTGCCGTCGTGGCTCGGGAGACCTGGCTGCAAATCCAGGACTCGTAGGTGCTGTAGAGCCTGCAGGCGCCGCTGGGCGCGTCAGGATGATGGTCAGCTAGACAGAACGTGTGCCAACCGTCCGGCACGTATGTGTCAACCAAGTGCTGGCGAGGTTTGGGCTATTTGCCATCGATACGACAAGTATGTGTAAAGGAGGTTCTAGCTAAGTCTGGGCTTGAACGTCCTCGACCAGAACATGGCAGACGAGTACCGGGCGCTTCTGCGCAATCGGGGGCTCCGGGTTCGGCAGATCGGTGTAGACGTCGGTCACAGTCGTGGATTACCCACCCAGGTAGGCCCGCCGCACGTGCTCGTTCTCGGCGAGGTCGGTGGCTCGGCCCTGGAGGGCGATGCTGCCGGTCTCGAGGACGTAGCCCCGGTCGGCGATGCGCAGGGCCAGGTGGGCGTTCTGCTCGACCATCAGCACGGTCGTGCCGCGGGCGCGGATGTCGGCGATGATCTCGAAGACGCGCTCGATGATCGTCGGCGCCAGCCCCAGCGACGGCTCGTCGAACAGGATCAGCCGCGGCCGGGACATGAGCGCGCGGCCGATGGCGAGCATCTGCTGCTCGCCGCCGGAGAGCGTGCCGGCGACCTGGCCCAGGCGCTCCTGCAGGATCGGGAAGGCGGCGAAGACGCGCTCCAGATCGCCCCGCACCGCGGCGCCGTCGCTGCGCACGTAGGCGCCCATCTGGAGGTTCTCGCGGACGGTCAGGTAGGGGAAGACGCGCCGCCCCTCGGGACAGTGGGCGATGCCCCGCTTGAGGATCTCGCCGGGCGGCAGGCGCTGGATGGCCGCGCCGCCGAAGATGATGCGCCCCGCGCTCGGGCGCAGCAGGCCGGAGATGGCCTTCAGGGTCGACGTCTTGCCGGCGCCGTTGGCGCCGATCAGCGTCACCAGCTCGCCCTCGTCCACCGCCAGGTCGATGCCCTTCAGCGCCTGCACCGGGCCGTAAGCGGCGTAGACTCCCTCCAGCCGCAGCACGTCAGCCGCTCCCCAGGTAGGCGCGGATGACCTCGGGATGGACCTGCACCTCCGCCGGGGCGCCGCGGGCGACGACCTGGCCGTGGTCGAGGCAGACCACGTGGTCGGAGATGCCCATCACCAGGCGCATGTCGTGCTCGACGAGCAGGATGGCGATGCCCTGCTCGCGGATGCGGCCGATGAGCGCGATCAGCGCCTGCCGCTCGCCGGTGTTGAGGCCCGCGGCCGGCTCGTCGAGGAGCAGCAGCCGCGGCCGGGCGCCCAGCGCGATCGCCACCTCCAGCAGCCGCTGCTCGCCGTAGGGCAGCGCGCCGGCCACGTCGTCGGCGCGGTGGGCTAGCCCCACCAGCGCCAGCACCTCGTCGGCCGCCTGGCGCAGGCGGGCCTCCTCCTCGCGCACCCGGCGCCCGCCGCGCAGCACGGCGAGCACGCCGCTGCTGCCCTGCAGGTGCAGCCCGATCAGCACGTTCTCGCGCACGGTCACGGCCGGGAAGACGCTGGTCTTCTGGAAGGTGCGGACGATGCCGCGCTCGGCCACCTGGTACGGGCGCAGGCCGACGAGCGAGGCGTTCTCGTAGCGCACCTCGCCGCGCTGGGGCCGCAAGTAGCCCGTGACGACGTTGAACAGCGTCGTCTTGCCGGCCCCGTTCGGACCGATCAGGCTGGTGATCTGGTTCGACGCGGCCTCGAAGCTGACGCCGGCCAGCGCGGCAACGCCGCCGAAGCGGAGCATCAGGTCGTCAACGCGCAGGCTCATGCGCCTCCGCCTCGCCGGCCACGGTCCGAGTCGCGGCGGCCGGCCGCGGCGCCACCCGGCGCCACCAGCCTGCCACGGCCGGCACGATGCCCTTCGGCAAGAAGAAGATCGTCAGGATCAGCAGGATGCCGTAGACCAGCATCTGCCACTGGTAGGAGGTCACGGCGCGGAGCACCTCCGGCAGGATCGTGAACAGGATCGCCCCAACCACCGGCCCGAGCAGCGTGCCCTTGCCGCCCGCGACCACCATGACCACCATCGTGACCGTGTAGGAGAAGAGGAAGATCTCCGGGCTCACGAAGCGGGTGTAGTGGACGTACAGCGTGCCGGCCGCGCCGGCCATCGCCGCGCTCACGACCGCCGTCACCACCAGGTAGCGCGTGCCGTTCACCCCCACGGCCTGGGCGAGCGTCTCGTTCTCGCGCAGGGCCACGCAGGCGCGGCCGAAGCGCGAGCAGACCAGCCGGTGGCAGACGAAGTAGCTTACCGCCGCGCAGGCCAGGACCAGCAGGTAGTAGGACTCCTTCGAGCGGAAGGAGAACTCGCCCAGCCCGGGGATGGCGATCGCCGGCTCGGGGATGCCCGGCAGCCCGAGCGGGCCGTTCGTCAGGTCCATCCAGTTCACCGCGATCAGGGCCACCACGCCGGCGAAGCTGAGGCTGACCAGCACGAAGTAGGCGCCGCGCAGGCGCAGCGACAGCCGGCCGATCAGGTAGCCCGCCAGGCCCGCCGCGACGACCGCCAGCACCATGCCGACGAAGACCGGCCAGCCGAGGTGCTTGCCGAGTAGCGCCGAGGTGTAGCCGCCGATGCCGAAGAACGCCGCGTGCCCGAGGGAGAGCTGGCCGGTGTAGCCGAGCAGCAGGTTCAGGCTCATCGCCAGGATGGCGAAGATGCCGGCCTGGATGGCGATGTGCAGATGGTACTGGTTCGGCAGCCACCACGGCGCCGCGACCAGGACGATGCCGACCAGCAGCGGCCCCAGCCAGGGCCAGGGCCGCCGCGCGAGCGCGAGGCGCGCCACGCTAGCCGACACGTTCCGCCCGCGAGAACAGCCCCGACGGCCGAACCAGCAGCACCAGGATGATCAGGAGGAAGCCCAGCGCGTCGCGGTAGCCCGACGAGACGTAGCCGGCGCCCAGTTCCTCGGCCACACCGAGGAGCAGCCCGCCCAGGGCCGCGCCGCCGAGGTTGCCCAGCCCACCAAGGATGACCACCGAGAACGCCTTCTGCAGGGCGAGGTCGCCCATCGATGGGTAGACCAGGAACACCGAGCCGAGCAGCGCGCCCGCGGCGGCGGCCAGGGCGGAGCCGAAGGCGAAGGTGATGGTGTGGATGCGCTCGACGTTGACGCCCATCAGCGCAGCCGTCTCCTGATCCTGGAAGGTGGCGCGCATGGCGCGGCCGAGCTTGGTGTGCTGGATGAGCAGGTGCGAGCCGACGATCAGGCCGGCCGTGACGAACAGCACGAACAGGCGCAGCGGGGCGACGGAGAGCGGCCCGAGGACGACCGGCTCGGTGGGAAACGGCGTGGGGATGTTCTTGGCGACGCCGCCCCAGGCCAGCAGCTCGCCGTTCTGCATGGCGATCCAGACGCCGATCATCAGCAGCATCGTCGTGTCGATCGACTCGTGGCGCAGCGGGGCGAGCAGCCGCTCGACCAGCGCCCCGGCCAGCGCCCCGACGAGGATCGCGCCCAGGATCGCGACAAGGAAGTTCGGGGCCAGCGCGCTCAGCACGAACAGCGCGGCGTAGGCGCCGAGCGTGTAGAACTCGCCGTGGGCGAAGTTCACGACGTTCATCAGGCCGAAGATCATCGTCAGGCCGATGCCCAGCAGGGCGTAGGTGCCACCGATGATCAGCCCGTTGGCGACGAGCTGCGGGAGGATGTCCATCTAGCCCAGACCGAGCGCGCGCATCGCCCGCCGGTAGGCGATGGCGACGGAATCGAACTTGAGGTGCAGCTCGGCGGCGAGGTCGAACGGCACCTGCTCGGGCCGCTGCGACTCGACGACGCGCTGGTCCTGGCCGAAGATCACGTCCTCGAACTCCTGGAAGTAGCGGTCGGGCTGGTCCGGGTTGTAGTTGCGGGCGATCAGGCAGTAGCCGATGCAGCGGTTCTCGGCGGCCGGCTGCGACGCGAACAGGTAGACCAGCCGCTCGGCGCCGCCCCAGTCCATCCAGACCACGATCGTGTACGGCAGGTGTAGCTCGTAGCGCGTGCGGCGCGTCTGCGGACCAGCGTCCAGCTCGGGGAACACCGGATACTCGGCGGTGTTCGGCGCCTGAGGGCGCAGGAACTCGTAGTGCAGCACGTGGCCCTCGGTGCGCACCGCTGGCGGGTCCACGACGGGGCGCGACGGGTCGCCGAGCAGCCCCGGATGGACCCAGGGGAAGTGGCCGAGGTCCGTGAAGTTCTCGATCTGGCGCGACGCCTCGCAGCGCCAGTCGAACGGCCCGCAGAGCACGGTCCGCCAGCCCGGCGCCTCCATGTCCGGCACCTCGGGCAGCGGCCAGCGCGGCTCGTCGAGGGCCACCCAGATCAGGCCGTAGCGCTCCAGGCAGCGGTAGGCCTCGGCCCGCGCCCGGGCCGGGACGCGCCGTGGCTCGGCGAGCTGGGGGATGGCGGTGCAGGCGCCGTCGCCGCGGTAGCGCCAGCCGTGGTAGGCGCAGACGATCTCGTCGCCCTCGACGGCGCCGAGCGAGAGCGCCGTGCCGCGGTGGACGCACAGGTCGTGGAAGGCGTGAACGGCGCCGCTCGCGTCGCGCCAGACCGCGAGCGGCACGCCGAGCAGCTCGGTCGCGCGCGGTCGGTCCGCCACGTCGCGCGCGTAGGATACCGGGTGCCAGCAGGCGCGCAGCGCCGCCAGCCGTGGCGTCGTTTCGATGGCAGGATTCATAGGCACCAGCCTCGGCGCAGAACGCAAGATACAGCGTGTGGGTCGCAGACCCACACGCTGTAGTGAATCACACTCTAACTGGGCTTGGCGAAGTCGGGCAGGACGACCTTCCCGCCCTTGATCTGGACGACGAAGATGCTCGGCTGGCTCTGGCCGCTCTCCTTGCCCGCCGGTCCCTCCTTCTCGAACTTGATCGGTCCGTTCAGGCCCTGTACCTGCACGGTCCACAGGGCATCCTTGATGGCCCCCGCCTCCGCCTTGCCGGCTTTACCGATCGCCTCGGTGAGGGTGAGCAGCGCGTCGTGGCCGCGGAACCCTTCCGTGATGCCGCTCATCGGGTGGCCGCGCCGCTTCCACTCCTCGATGAAGCTCATGGCGAGCGATGGATTGGGCATCGCCTCGGGGAACCAGGGCATGAAGAACAGCACGTGGTAGGAGCCTTCGGCGGCGGCGCCGGCCTGCTCGATGAGCTGGTCGGGCGCGTTGCTGCCCCCGGTGGTGATGAGCTGGGGCGTCATCCGCCGCTCCTGCATCTGCTTCATCACGAGCACGATCTGCTCGACGGCCGTGGTCAGGAACAGGGTGTCGCCGCCGCTCTGCTGGATCCTGGTGAGCTGGGCGCCCATGTCCGTCGCCGACTGCTCCATGAACTCGCTGGCGCCCTTCGAGCCGCCCTTCGAGGCCACCAGGTCGCCGTACTCCTTGTCCGAGGTGCGGCCCCAGTCGGTGTTCACGTTCAGGAAATCGGCCTTCGTGATCTTGAAGTTGTCGTAGTAGCGGGCGAAACCGGCGACCTCGCGGCTGCTGGAGGGCGAGATGCGGAACACCCAGGGGTTGCCGCTGGTGGTGATCGCGCCGGCGCTGCTGGTCTCGACGAGCAGCGGCACGCCGTACTGCTCGACCTTGGGCAGCGCGGCGAGGGTCATCGAGCTGCCCCAGCAGCCGATGATGCAGGGCACCTTGTCGCTGACGATCAGCTTCTCGGCGGCGCTGGCCGCCTCCTTGGGATCCGACTTGTTGTCCTCGATCACGAGCTGGACCGGCCGGCCGAGCACGCCCCCGCGCTCGTTGATCCAGTCGCGCGCGATCTCGGTGCCGCTGCGCACGTAGCCGCCCGAGGCGGCGACCGAGCCCGTGAGCGGCTGGATCAGCCCGACCTTGACCGGCTCGCCCGCCG
>Ga0070741_10014883_pt1 | contig 13335 bp, 11 predicted proteins | sample Coa_R1_4_FD_66440 | JGI IMG/M metagenome (GOLD analysis project Ga0070741, IMG submission 66440) | Surface soil microbial communities from Centralia Pennsylvania, which are recovering from an underground coalmine fire - Coalmine... | ecosystem: Environmental > Terrestrial > Soil > Unclassified ... | reverse complement strand
GCCAAGTTCGGGGCTCACTCTGGAGCGACACGCCTAAGCGTAATGCCTTTAGCATCAGGGGGATAAGCGTGAGGCGGGAATCCCCTCCGACATAAAGTCATCTCCTCGTGCCCCGCCATCTTCGGCCAGCACTGCGAAAGAATGCGCAGCACAATCCTCACCAACACTCGATGGGCCACGACGCTTTCCCTGGTATCGCCGGGACCTCCCAGCCGCATTGAAAGCTCAACGGAAGATGCCGACGTCCGGCGAACATCTATTCGCACCCCGTCGGCCTTAAATCGCCTGTTGAGGCTCTCCAGCACGCCATCAGCGCCCCGCGCACCACGAACGGGCCAACGAGCGTGAGGTTGACCCCTACCGGCTCTGGTTTGTGAACAATGGCCTTTATCTGGTCGCCCACGATTATCTCAAAAACAATCTCCGAGTCTTCGCCGTGGAGCGGATTCAGTCCGTGAGCCTGACCAATCGGCGCTTTGAGATTCCACGTGATTTCAACTTTGAGGAATTCAAAAAGACCGCGTTCAATTTGATCTGGGGCGAGCCGCAGGAAGTGAAGATTCGCTTTTCGGCCTCGCAAGCTCCTTATATCAAGGAGCGCACCTGGCACCCCAGCCAGAAGATCGACGACGAGCCGGACGGAAGTATGATTTTGAGGCTTCAGGTCGCGGAACGGTGGGAAGTAAAGCACTGGCTCATCGGCTTCGGCGCCGACGCGCTTGAGCCTGCGGGCCTGCGAGCGGAAATAGCTGAAGAATGCCGATCTGTTGGAGAGAAAATACAAGATGACAGAGCAGCCAGCTAAGCACACGAGCGCACCCTCCGAGGGGGACCGGATGGTCTGCGCCTTCCGTAGTTGGGCAGAGCTGGGAAGGCGGCTACGAGCGTCGGACGCTAGACGCAGGCCCACCTGGGAAGGTGCTAAGCGGTTAATAGCTGCCGCCAAAACAGTTTGGCAAGCGAACTCCAATCGTCTGCGCGAGATATTGGCGGAGTCCAATAAACGATTAGAACCTCTCCAGGACCCATTGCTTTCGGATTTTGGGCTTCCGCGCTGGCTTGCTGACGGAAGGGAAGAAAACTATTCGGACTGGCTAGAGTGGGTCGTCAAGCAACTTCGGACTTCGAGGGACGTTTTGGAGGTCTTCGGGATAAGTCAGCCGGAGCGGCTCGGGCTAGAACGAGCGATCGAGCCTTGTACCACTCGCGAACTGTGCGTCAGACTGCCCAATTGGGAGTCCTCCAAAAGACTGGACCTCGTTGTACGCTGGCCTGGTCAGGCCCTGCTTTTGGTCGAAGTCAAAAAAACTTCTCCCGAGCAAGCTGACACAGCAAAGCAAAGGGAATACGCGGAGTGGGCTGAGAGCCAGCCTGAACCATACAAATACCTTGTCCTGCTTGCAAACGAAGGCGAGCGACCTGAGTATCAACAATTCCGCCTTCAGCCCTACGGGAATCTCTGTCGGGCTCTTAGGGACAAGGTGCCTGACCAAATCAAACGAGGCGCCATGACAATCTCAACAGGGGCGCTCGTGCTCGCCTTCGTCGGGGCTATTGAACAAAACCTGCTTGGGTTATCCGCGGATGCAGCTCGAAAGGCCAGTGGAAGAATAGCCGCTGTGGGGGCTGGCGACCTCGTCGGCTACTTCGACCGGTTCTATGGGAGGAGGTTCGAGCCATGAATCAAGATGTGAAATCCGCCCTGTTTGAAGAGGGGCTTCTGAGTTACATTGACGCGTTGGGTGCCTTCAAGGCCCTCTACCAGGAGGTCTGGTCGCGGTCAACCCAGTCTATTGAAGCAAACCTCGACAGCCTTGAGGGAAGCCTGCGGCGGTCGGTTAGCAGGGATTCAATCAGGCCCTACGTATATCCGGATGGAACTCAACTCAACTCATGGGACGGGAGTTCCACATGGGTTGCGGCGAAACTCACCGTGCCGGGCCTCTGCCAGGTATACGCCGGAATCAGTTGGTGGGGGGAACATGGCAGTTCGCCCGAGCCAAGGGTAATTGTGGACTTCGCCTTTGACAATCGACAGGTTTTCGCGAACCTCTCGCAAGCTGTTCGAGATCTTACCGGAGGGACGGTTAAGATTGGTACATATAAAGAGCTTTTTATCGCCGAAGCGATTGGCCGCACAGACACGGGCTGTTTCGCCGAAAGGCTCGACGGAATCTTCAAGGAATGGATCGATATCTTGGGCAAAGTCCCGCCCGAGACCTATTCCCCTGCTCAGCAATGACGGAAATAAAATTCGGCAGGTTACTCAAACCCGGTTTGAGCGTTTGCGAATTATTCGCCAGTGCTCCCGGATTGGCCGCTTCAGAGCAGGTAAGTCTGCCATGGGCGGGCGGAGCTGGACCGGCGGCCTTGGCGTTGCCCCTGCCGGACACAGAGGGGATTCATTGGCGATGAATCTCTCCAAGCCCAGAATCATGGCCGGGCTTCAGCGCCGGAAGCGGCTTTACTTGCAGGTGGACAGCCCGGACCTGACGGATGAGCTTGACGCCATGTTCAAGAATGTCGTCCAGCAACTTCCCATCCTTTCGGCTCAGAAGCATGAGCAACTGAAGGGCAACGACCTCGGTCTGCCGGCATGTGGTCATACGATCAGCTCCCTTTCCAGGGGTCCATGCGCGTGCAGCAGAGTTCCGGCGCCGATGGTCGCCTGCCGGGAAATTCACATCGGCAGAAGCGAGCCCATATCGGAATCTTCCCGGTTTTCGGAGGAGATATGTCTTTGGTCGCACAGGAAGTGAATGTCGATGTGGGGGTCACCTGATTCTGGGAGCCGACCTGCTTTTTGCGGATAAGCTCGACACGCTGATCAATCCGCAACACAGCCGCAACCAGCAGCAAGGCTGGGATGGGTGCGGTCTGAGCAAGCCTTTGGGAACGAATGGCTGGGAGGCAGGGATTCGAACCCCGATACGCAGATCCAGAGTCTGCAGTCCTACCGTTAGACGACCTCCCAGTGGCGAACTCTCTTAGAATTAACTGCGAGAAGGCTTACGTGTCAAGCCTCGTTTTGGGGGTATGCACCGCAAGAAGCGAATGACTGCCGCTTCAGAAGAGTCGGAAACTCACTTCGACCATCACGCGCACGGGCACGGGGACACCATTGCGCAAGGCAGGTTTGAACTTCCACGTCTTGACGGTTTCAAGAGCCTTTTCATCCAGACCGAGTCCCAACGGCTTTACGACACGCTCATCAGTAACGTTGCCCTGCGCATCCACAATGATCCATAGGACTACCGTCCCCTGGTATTTGGCCTTGCGGGCTTCTTCCGAGTAGGCAGGCTCCGGCTTATAGATGGGTACCGGGGCCGTGACGTTGCCGCCCACGCTATACGCGCCTCCGCCAAAGCCACCCCCTTCGCCCGGACCGAACCCGCCGCCCTTGCCTGAGCCAACCCCGCCCCCTTCACCCGAACCGATTCCGCCGCCCGTTCCCGGGCCGTTCGACGGCGGACCCGCAACTCCCTGCGGGTCTCCCCACGGCATATTCATCGACATCTGGGGGAGCTTCAACTCTGGCGGCCCCAGCAGCGTGGCGGGCATCGGCATCTTGGGAGCCGGATTCGGTATGACCGCCATCGGTGGAGCGAACTGCGTCTTCGAGAACTCCGGGATCTTGCCCTTGGAGGCCGGGGTTGGCGAGCGGTCTCCGCCACCTCCGCCGCCTCCCATCTTCTTATCCGGACCGCTGATCGGCAAGGTGAGCGTAATATTCGAATAGTCGTAGGTCTTCGTCGCCGCCTTAACAGGGTAAAGCATCTCCTTTACCAGGAAGGGCAGCAGAAGCGCCGCGATCATCAGCAGGTTCACCAGAACGGAGTTCAGCCAGGAAGCAGGCTGCATCTTGTAGTCTTGCCAGATATCGGGCACCTCAACAGGCTGAGAGGTAATCGGAATTGCGGGCGGCTTGGGTTTTTCCCGAAGCGCTTTGATCTGGTCGAAAATGTCGCGGTACCACGGTTTCATCTCAGTGACGGGCAACGTCACTTCACCTTGATAGTACTGCCGCGGCACCGTGATTTTGGGTGTGCGTGCGAGGTCGCGTAATTGCCGGATCAGGGATACTAAGAAGAACGGTTGCTCGAAAAAGGTAAGCCGATACTCTTCGACCGGGGTGGGGGCTTGCCTGGCTGGCGCCTGGCTCGATTCCGCCATGTCCCGAAGTTCACTGGTTGGCATGAGTTCCCTTTGTCGTGCGTGCCCCTCTGATCCCGTAATCGGTTTGATCCGGGAGATTACGCCCGTCTTCAAGAAAGATGGCTATGAGCACAATCGGGTTGCTTCAGTCCAGCGGTAGCCTTGTAGCGTCCGGCGTGCCTTCCTTGTCTCCTGCGTGATTTTATCATACTCACCATGCCAGAAGAAAAGTCAAAACTTTATCCAGACCATCCCGTATTTCCACTTACAGCTCAGGACGACTCACGGCATGCCATCCCGCGCTGTGTCGTTCACATCTGGAGCTAAACGGTCACGAGCCATCTCTCTCCCTCCCTCGAAATTAGAACTGGCCAGGCATCTTCTCACACGAGGCGGTCCGAGACTCCCCGCAATGCCGCCCGTAAGGGACTTCTCCACTTCCGTACATGGGATGCGGTTCCTTGCCGCGGTCGCCCGCACAATCTTCTCCCTCTCGGCGCACAGCCTCCGTCTCCCACTTCGGGGTCGCGTCGAGCCGCCGTAATCGGAATGGTGCAGGAAGCGGCCATTTCTGCTATCTGTTCATTCTAAGGATGTTCCCCGCTTTGGTCGTACCAGCACGGCCTTTCCAGGACGGTTTCCTTCGACCTCCATCTGCACTCTCCAGAACTTGACGATGGCGCAAAGCCCGCTGTGCGCCATTTCCCCCTGCGGGAGGTTGGCCCCGCGCGCCGGGCCGCGAATTCACGTTCTGAAAGGGGACGTCGCCGCAGCAGGAGCATGGGTTTCTTTCTCCCGGCCTTAGCCTATTTATCTATGATATACTTACCTTGCCCAGAAGTCAAGGTCGAACTTCCCACTGCCCCCCGCGCCGGTCACCCCGAGCCCTTCGCTGTCATGTTGCGCGCGGCAAAGCATTCCTGCATGTCTTTGAAAATAAACGCCGCGAACCTTCACGGCGCTCAGGATAACCCCGGCAAGAACCACCTTTCCGGCAGCCGGCAAGGGCAATCTGCTTGCGGTCAATCAGGCCGGCCAGCGCACACGTCCCGTCATCCCGGCAGGATTCTTCATGGCACCAGTCTGCGCAAAACGTAAGCCGTAGTGGCAAGGCACACAGAAGCAAGCACGATGGAATTCATCCAGGTCATGCGGAGCCAGAAGTGTATCTGTTCCGATGTAAAGGCCACGACCCCCAGAAGGAGAGCGCCCCACTTCAGGCTTTGTTGCCAGTGGCCCAATGCCACGTGCGCAATGTGACGGGCCAGCAGTGCCTTTCCCGCGAAATACATGTAAAGATGCGACAGCGCGGAAGAGACGATCACATGGATGGACATGGCACCCTCCTCATCAGGAGCGTCTTCAGACTACCTTGCAGGGACTGAACAAAGGTCCCGTGCTCCCCCAAGCAAGAATCTGGCCAAAAGCGGACCGCGCAAGAACTTGACGAGCCTGGCAGGCCGATGAAAAACCTGGTTTTGCGAGCTGTAGCACCCCTTGATGGGCGGCGAAGTCCTTCAAATAAAAGGACCGGCGGGTATAGAGCGGCGCTCCAGAAGCGCTTTTGCATCACGCTGCCAGGAACAAGGTGCGATTCGTGAGCCAGCACCTCCAGCGGTCCGAATTTCTTACACTGCTTTACTTACCATGAGGAGGAAATTTCTTCAATGTCGCTGCCGGCGTTGCGCAATGCGCAGATTCTAGAAGATCACTGGGCCGAGCCATTCATCCCTCCAGGCGACCTGCCCCCACCCTGCGTCGCCTGCGTCATCCAACGATGCGCCAACCGGCGTGCCCTTCGCATGTCGGCGCTTACCCGGACTGTATAGCGCAAGTCCTGCCCTTCGGACTTGCGGCACTTCAATCTCTTTCAGGAAGCAGGTAGGGTCAAGTTTGTGCTGTTCAAACTCTGTGGCTGTTAACATTAGATAATTCCTTTTTTCCTAATACTCATATGCGGAAATGGCACGCGGAAAACCCGTAGAGTTTCGGCGGGGCGGAACTCTGCCCTGCCATCGAGCCGTCCATGCCAAGGGAATTGTAGCCCAACATCCGCCCTCCGATGTTGCGGCTTTTCGAGCGGCGCGGGCGTTTTCGCGCCGCCCGACGCGCGGCCCGGTGGAAGAGCCGCAGGGCTGGACAGCAAGCCCTGCGCTACACCCCTCTTGCCCCTCCTTGAACTTCGGAATACCATTATCGCGCCAATGAAGACCGGAAATTTGCGAAGGGGAGGCGAAATGAAAAAGCTGTTGCTCGCCAGTATCGTCATCATTCTGGGAACGGTCTCTGCAACCCAGGCGCAGGCGCCGGCCAAGGAAAAGGACTATGCCGCGCATGTGGTGGGCTACGCGCACATCGACATGGCGTGGCTGTGGCGCTGGGAAGAGTCCATCTACGACATCATGTACAACACCTTCTCGAATCAGCTCAAGCTGATGGATGAGCATCCCGACTTCACTTTTGCTCAGGATCAGGCCGTCGTTTACAGCATGATGGAGCACTTTTATCCCGATATCTTCAAGGGAATTCGGCACCGGGTGCAGACCCGCAATTGGATCCCGGTCAGCTCCTCCTGGACTCAGATGGACGAGAACATGCCCGACGGCGAATCACTGGCGCGCCAGTTTCTCTACGGGCAGAAGTACACCAAGGAGAAGTTCGGCCACTACGTGCGCATCGCCTGGCAACCGGACGTCTTCGGCCATCCCTACTCGATGCCGCAGATCGCGAAGAAGGCGGGGATTGAATGGTACCTGTTTGGCCGGCCCCACAATCCCAACCGGCCTCCCATCTTCTGGTGGAAGGGACTCGACGGCTCCGAAGTCCTCGGCTACAACCCTCCGGGCTGGTACACGCAGCCTGTCGATCATGAGCATTTCACCGTGCTGATGATGCAGGACGCGCAGAAAGTGGGCGTCAAGGATATGCTGGTGCTCTTCGGCCAGGGCGATCACGGCGGCGGCCCCAACCCTACGGACATTGCCAACATTGCGAAGCTCCAGAGCTCGCCCAACGACGCGCGTCTGATTCCTTCCGACGTCAACCATTACTTTGATCTTCTGCTGAGTGTGAAGAAGGATTTCCCGGTGGTGGAAGGCGAGCAGAATCCGGTCTTCGAAGGCTGCTACACGACCCAGGTGGAGATGAAGCGCCATAACCGGATGGCCGAACAGCTTCTGCTGACCGCGGAAAAGATGTCGGAATGGGCCGTGCTCAGTCATTACCGGGACTATTTCCCCTCCCGCGACATCGGCGAAGCCTGGAAGCTGGCTTTGCTGAACGAGACCCATGACCTGTTGCCCGGCTCGGGAATTGGCCCCATCTACCAGGACGCCGCCAAACAGTACGAAGAGATTTTCGAGCGCGGCCATCGCGCCCTCGATTTCTCCTTGAAGTGCATCGGCCTGCAACTGAACACGATGGGCGAAGGCGTGCCGGTGGTCGTTTACAACCCGCACTCCTGGGACCGAGCGGGGCTGGCGGTCTTTGACGTGTCGGCTCCTTCGCTGCCGGAGAAGATGGTGGCGGTTCATGACACCGAGGTGCTGCCGGTCCAGATCCTGAAAGCGCCCGAGCGCCAGGGCGACCGCGAACGAGCGACCATCGCCATCGCTGCCGAGAAGGTTCCGCAGATGGGGTTGAAGCTCTATCGGATTCTTCCGGCAGGCGCCAAGCGCGCCCCGGCTGCCGGCAGTCTGAAAATCGGGATGAAGCCGCAGCCCTATATCGAAAATGAATTCCTCAAAGTGGAAGTCAATCCCAGTACCGGTAACATCACGCACCTGTTCGACAAGAGAGCGAATCGCGAAGCCTTCAAGGGGGAAGGGAATTTCCTGGTGGCGCTTGAAGATACCGCCGAGCAGGCGAGGAAAGTATCCAGTGAATATGCCGGTCCGGCTTGGGATATCGGCCTGACCGGGAAAAAATGGGACATCGACAAAGGCGCCAGGGTGGAGATGCTGGAGCAGGGACCTGCCCGCGTCACTCTGCGCGTCACACACACCTTCCGCGACTCGAGCTTCACCCAGGATATCAGCCTCGTGCCCGGCGTGCCGCGGGTCGACGTGCAATTCACGACTGACTGGCATGAGCGCAGCACGTTCCTGAAGGCCGGCTTCCCCGTGAACGTTTCATCCTCAAAAGTCACCGCGGAAATCCCCTATGGCGCGATCGAGCGCGACCAGACTGGAAAAGAGATGGTGATGGGCAAGTGGGTGGATATCTCGGATGCGGACTACGGCGTGGCCATCCTTAACAATGGCAAGCACGGGTTTGACGCCAAAGACAACGTCATCCGCCTCTCCGTGATCCGCGGCGCCTGGGGTCCCGACCCGCGCGCCGATGAAGGAGTCCACACCTTCGGCTACTCGATCTATCCGCACCAGGGCGACTGGCGAAAGGGCAAAGTCGAATTTCAGGCGTTGGCGTTCAATCAGCCTCTTCTCGCTTTACAGGAACCCGCCCATCATAGCCCGCAGGAGATCTGGGCCGGGAAGAAAGGCGGACTGCCCGATGCGTATTCGTTCATCAAGACCAATAGCGACCACGTGATTCTGTACGCCATGAAGCAGATGGAAGGCTTCTACGATACCGATCCGATTCTTCGCTTCTTTGAATGCGAAGGACGCGAAGGAGACGTTTCGGTGCAGTTGCCCTTCAAGGCCAAGGCTGCTGAAACAAACCTGCTGGAGGAAACCATCGGCCCCATCGGCGAAGGCGAGACCCTTCAATTTCACATGAAGCCGTGGGAGATCAAATCGATCCGGCTCACGCGGCCCGAGTAGTCGGTAGCCACGGTCAGGAAACTCATGACCGTGAGTTCATCGCGATCGTTCAAGCCACGGTTGGGGAATGACCACCCGTGGCTACCCGCGTTCCACAGCGAGATGCCTCGCTGCGCGGCGAAGGATCACGCCAGCGCGACTCAGCAGGCGGAAGATTTGACGCTGGTCTTGGCCTTTAGCTGCCGATGTGCGAAGCGGGTTTCGTTCTCTGCCCGGCGGGCTTTTACGATTCGCCTGACAAGCGTGGCAGGAAGCGGCTTCTCAACCGAGAATTGGATGGTTCCGGCCGAGGTGCGATAAGGTTTCAACTCATCCTTGAAGGTTTTCAGAATTGCTTTGCTCCCCGGAAAGAAACTGCAATGGTCTTTGAAGGCGGCGAAGTAAACCAGCGGCCCGAAATAGTTGAAGCACGGTATCTGGTAACTGATCGTCTCCTCGGCCTTCGGCGCGGCAGCCCTGATGGTCTTGCGGAGCTTCTCAAGTGTGGCTCGCACTTTTGCTGGGAGGGCTGCGAGGTAGGCGTCAACATCTTTTGCCGGGGTGCCTTTCATTGAAGTCCCCCTTCGTATTTGACCCGTCCACGTAACGATACCCGCTGGGCGGGCGCTTCGCAATCAGCAAAAGCCCGCACAACCTTCGCAGGAGACGGTTGCGCCAGGGCGGAGCCGCGTACCGTACGGTACGTGGCGGAGAGGGTGGGATTCGAACCCACGTCACGATTTCTCGTGAACACGCTTTCCAAGCGTGCTCCTTCAGCCACTCGGACACCTCTCCGGACTGAACCAAAAGCCGCACTTCTGCCAGCCAGTATAGCATCGAGACCAAAGCCCGGCTACAGCTTGTGCTCAAACGACCCTTGAACGCCGCGCGACTTACTTGAATCTCTGTCGATGCCGGATTTCGATTCCAAATACGCCGTTCTGGTCGCGAATGCCGAGCAGGGAGAGGTTATCGTTGACCGAGTACTCGAACTGGATGACCCGATACTGGGAAGTTGCCGTGTTGGTCGAATAGGTAATCGTCAGGTCGCGCGTAATCTGCTGCTCCACGGTGACACGAGCCCCCGAAAGATTCCCGGGTCCCCCCAGGTTGGGATCGATTCGGATGCGGCTGACCCCGAAGAGTCGCTGGATTCGCCCGGTCATCTGGCTCGAAAGGGCCTCGGAAAGCAGCGCGCTGGCGCCGAAGGTCGTATCCGCGTGGCCCGCCGCGGTGGCCATTTCCTGCTGCTGGCGGGAGTAGCCTAGGGCAAGGAGGGAAAGGACATCCTCGGTGGGCAGAGGCGGATCAGACCGATAGACAAATTGCAGCCGGTCGAAGGGGCCGGAGATGTCCAGTGTCAAGTCATATCGTTGCACCCGGGTCTGCACCTCGAGGTCCAGCACCGGCTGGGTCCGGAGGGGATTGTTCATATTGATTTCTCCCCGGGTGAGGCGATAGCGGTTGCCCCGGAAAACCGCCTCCCCGCTGACCAGGTGGATGGTTCCGACCTGCACGGGATTCTGGAGCGTTCCCGTGAGAGTCAAGTCCACATCCCCGCTCACCCGCAGATCGCGCGTCTCAATCTGCACGGTGGGGGCCGAAGCCACCTGAATCTTCAGCCGGACCGACGCGGCGCTCGGGGAGCTAATCCCGACCGACTGGGAGAAGAAAGAACCGCCCCCTTGTATGAACCGGTTCAGCAGGCTCGAGGTGTCGTTTGCCGAGATGTGCCGGACGGTCAAGTCTCCCCCCAGTTGACTTCGCGCCGACGTTCCCTCGAGGCGCAGGCGGCCCGACAATACCGAAGTGAAGTCCGTGGGATAAGGCACTCGAACCTGCTCCAGCTCCATGTGCATGTTGATTCGGGCAGGCGTATCAAGGGTTACTGAACCGGTGAAGCTTACGGTACCTCCGCCGCTTGTGCCCCGCAGGGATTTCACCGTGGCTTTTCCGGTGTCCAGACGGATTTCGCCGTTCAGGTTTCCAATGCGAAAGGGCATGTCGCTATACGTCAGACTGACGTCTTCCACGTTGAGAGTTCCCGTAAACGCCGGGTGCAGCGGATCGCCACTGCCGCGAATTTGAACCCGGGAATGCCCGGTGGAGCGAATGGCCGGATCAAGGAGGGTAAGCAAAGTGGCCTCCGCCTGCCCGGCCATCGTAAAAGTGATCGTGGGCGCGCGCCCCAATCGCAGCGAGCCTTCCACTTCCAGGTCCGTTGCAGGACCCTTCATCCGGAAGCGCTTGGCCGTGATCACCTCGTTTATCAGGTGGCACTCGATGGGCAGATCGTTTGTCCAGGTGATGTCAGGAAAGCGCACCTCGAGCCTCTCAATTCGCGTGTCCATTTCCAGACGCTTGCGGTCCCGGAGCGGGCCTTTCAAGGCAAAGGCGCCTTTTCCGGTTATTCTCAAGCCGGCCTGCGCTCCGGCAGACGCACGCACCAAGGCGTCCCCGCGGAGGTTTTCAAATTGCCCGGTAAGTTCCACGGGCCACTCCCCGTCTGTCTTTGCCGACCCGCTAAAGAGCAGGGTCCCGAGCTGCGGTCCTTGACCTTCACCTTGCAGACGAATCTGGCGGCCCTGCCAGTCGGCCCGTCCCCAGATTCTCCCGGCTGCCAGACTGTTGAACATGAGGCGGTCGATGGACCAGTCGAGATGGAGTTGAGGATCATCGGCTGTGCCCCGGCCCCGAAGCACGAAACTGCCGACGCCGTCCACGGGGCAGGATTCGCGCTCGGCATTCACGCACAAGCCAAGCCCCTTGATCCTGGCGAGATTGAATCCTTCGCCGGTCAGATCCAGAGCGAAAGCTCGCTGTGCAGGGTCGAGGCTGGCCTTTCCGGCGACCTTGCCGCCATCCTTGCGGAGCTCGATCCCGTCCAGACTCCAGACTGAATTGGCAATCTTGACCGGCGTGGAGAGTGTGTCAAACGGCTCTTCAAATAATGTTCCGTTTTCGATGGTTATTTCTCCGGAGCCGGTCAGGCTCGAGGGCGTCCCGTCAATCCTCAGTTGCCCGCTGGTCGTCCCTTGCAGGGGAATGTCCACGCCCGCGGCTTTCTCAAGCCCGGCAAGGGGCGCCTTCTCCGCGCGCACGGCGAGCTGGATGGGCGCGTCGGGATGGAGCGTCCAGTCTGTGAGTACGGCATTCGACTCCAGCATCAAGCTGCTGGCGGCATGCCAGACACGCCCTGAAGAGATCCGGACCCTCGTGGGGCTTACTGCGATGTCTGCCTCGAGGCCGTCCCATTGAGCCCGGGAAAACTCGAAGGCGCCCAGCTTGAGCCGCCCTTGAACCTCCGGCCCCGCAAAGGGACCGGTGGCTGTGCCCGAAAAAGTTGCGGTTGACTTCAACGTGACGGGGATCGGTTCGCTTCTCTCGGCGATGTATTGGACGATGGGGCGATATTCCTCGAAGTCCGTCGTGGAAAGGTCCACTGCGAGCTGGCTGTTCCTGTCGTTGAGCGTTCCCTGAAAATTGAGAATCGAGTGCGGCGTGGAGAGGCTGCCGGATTGGATTGTGACTGTAAACCCCGGACCGTTCCTGGCGCTTCCGTCAATTTCCCCGCGGATGGGCAGCCCGCCGCGAAGCCCCCTGTCGGGAGGGTGCAATTCCAGGTGAAAACCGGACTTGACCTCATCAAATCGCCCCTTCCAACGGGCATCAACCGTGCCCTGAACCAGAGCAGCGAACTTTTGCCGAGCCCACACCGAGTTCGGAGATTCGATCGAGCGCAGCACCGTATTAAGATCGAAGGGGCGAATCTGCGCTTGAAAATCGAACTCGGGAGCAGGTTCACGCCACAGGACCGTACCCCGACCAGTTGTCTCAGTACCGAGGGCCATAACTTTCAGGTTGGTCACTTCAATCTGCCGGCGGATAGCGCGGTAATCCAACGAGACTCCGATGCGACCCAGGTTGAAATCGGGAGTGTCCAAAAGGACACGGCTCAACTCCATGCGGCCCTGCAAGGTGACCTCGCCGTTTCGGATTACGGCCTGACCTTCTGCGCTTGCAGTTCCCTCGCGGAGACCACTGATTTCGAGCGACCGTCCAATCCCAGGCAGCTCACCTTTGGCTTGAACGGAGAAATAGCCAGAGGGGGAGACAAAGTCGTGCAGCTCCACCGAGCCTCGCGCCTGAAAATCGCGGGCTTCGGCGGTCCAGCCGGGCACCAGCAGCTCGCGCCGCGTGAACTCAAAGTTGGCGGCAAGGTTAAGGGGAGGGATCGACCAGCCTTTGGCCGTGATCGTGAGACCCGAGGAGGCGAACCTTCCGGAATACCTGTGTCGAAAGCTGGAACGGATCAGAACCTCAACATCGCGCGACGACAACTCCAGCGGCAGGACTTCGTCATTCCAATAGAATCTGGTCTGGGAGATGTTCAGGCGGCCCACGGAGAGATCGATGA
>Ga0070741_10014882_pt1 | contig 13336 bp, 12 predicted proteins | sample Coa_R1_4_FD_66440 | JGI IMG/M metagenome (GOLD analysis project Ga0070741, IMG submission 66440) | Surface soil microbial communities from Centralia Pennsylvania, which are recovering from an underground coalmine fire - Coalmine... | ecosystem: Environmental > Terrestrial > Soil > Unclassified ... | reverse complement strand
CGCGACTTCGCGCCCTGCGGGATCCTGCCAGGGTGCCTTGCTCGCCTAGCCCTGCACCTCTCGGCATCGCATGCGCCGGGCCCGGGCATCCGTCTTGCTGCGCTACACCGACGACACGGCAACGCGCGAAATTTCGGGAGCACGCCCCATGCGACATTCCACCCAGTTCATCGCCCTGGCGGCGACCACCCTGATCGTCTCGGGTTGCAATCTGATGCGAGGCAATGAGACGACCGGTCAGGCTGTGGACGATGCCACCCTCTTGACGCGAGCGAAGGCCGCCCTCGTCAAGGACAGCACCGTCTCGGCAACGGACTTCAACATCGACGTGTACAAGGGCGATGTCACGCTCTCCGGCGTCGCCAAGACACCCGGCGAGATCGACCGCGCCATCGATGACATCAAGCAGGTGCCCGGCGTGCACAGCGTGAAGAGCGCTGCCCGCGTGGCGACCTCCGACCGAGGCGACGGGCGATCTCAGTAACCGGCTCGGCCGGTATCTCCTGCGTATTGCGCCTCGGCCCTGGGGGGCGTTCTGCGCGTGCGCGCCATCCTCTGAGGTGATAGTTATACGCGGCTGATGAGTCGCAAGCTGCCGCGAAACTTCTATGCTCGGGAAGACACCCTCGCCATTGCCCGTGATCTGATTGGCATGCACCTCGTGCGTGCGCTCGATGGCGTGCGCAGAGTGGGTCGCATCGTGGAAACCGAAGCGTACATGGGCCCGCAGGACCTGGCCGCGCATTCCGCGCGCGGCCGCACGCAGAGAACGGAAGTCATGTTCGGCCCTCCCGGCCGCGCGTACGTCTACTTCATCTACGGATTCTGGAACTGCATGAACGTCGTAACGGCGCGTGCGGGTATTCCGCACGCGGTCCTGCTGCGCGCGCTCGAGCCGATCGAGGGAATCACCGACAAGACCTGGGGTCCGGGATTGCTGTGCCGAGCCATGCGCATCGACCGTACTCTGAACGGCGCTGACTTACGTGGCGCAAGCCTGTGGATCGAGCACCCGCGCGCGCCGCTGCGCGCGCCGCGAATCGGGCGCAGCCCGAGGATCGGGGTGGACTACGCCGGCAAGTGGGCGCGGCGTCCCTGGCGCTTCTTCGATCTCGCATCGCCGTACGTCTCCACGGCTCCCGCTCGCCTGCGGCAGCGGCGAAGTGATCCCGCGGCCCTCATTGCGCCATAATGCGCGGATTGCGCGCCGCGCACGAAGGGATGTTCGTGATGAGAAGAATAATTTGTTTTATGGCCTGCGCGGCACTCAGCGCCTGTGCGACGGAAAGCGGCAAATCCACTGCAGCGCCCGCGAAGGCTGCGACACCCCCTCCGGCCGAGGTAGCCCCCGCAGCCGAGCTGTATCCCTCCACTTACCACGTACCCAGTAGCGCCCCGACGCTGATTCAGCACGCGACGGTCCTCACGGGCACCGGTGCGCGGCTGGAGGATGCCGATGTCTTGATCGTGGACGGCAGGATTCAGTCCGTGGGCCCCAATCTGACCGCGCCACCCCAGGCGCACATCATCGAGGGCAGGGGCCGTTGGGTGACACCCGGCCTGATCGACGTGCACTCTCATCTGGGGGCGTATCCCAGCCCTGCAGTGGAAGCCAACGCTGATGGCAACGAGCTCACCTCGCCCTCCACCGCCAATGTGTGGGCCGAGCATTCCGTGTGGCCCCAGGATCCGGGCTTTCGCACCGCGCTCGCCGGTGGCATCACCACGCTGCAGATTCTGCCCGGCTCGGGAAATCTCTTCGGCGGCCGCTCGGTGGTGCTGAAGAACGTTCCCAGCGTGACGTATCAGGGAATGAAGTTTCCGGGTGCCCCGCAAGGGCTGAAGATGGCGTGCGGCGAAAATCCCAAGCGCGTGTACGGTGAGAAGCATCAGTTTCCCTCGACCCGCATGGGTAACGTTGCCGGCTATCGGGCACAGTGGGTGGAGGCGAAGGAGTACCTGCGCGAGCAGCAGGAATACCAGAAGAAGCTTGCCGCGGGTGACAAGGATGCGAAGCCACCGAAACGTGATCTGCGGCTCGACACCCTGGCGGCGGTGTTGAAGGGTGACATCCTCGTGCACATGCATTGCTACCGCGCGGATGAGATGGCGACCATCCTCGACATGTCGAAGGAGTTCGGCTACCACGTCACCGCCTTCCACCACGCGGTCGAGGCTTACAAAATTGCGGATCTTCTGGCGGAGAACGGAGTCTGCGCGGCCATGTGGGCCGACTGGTGGGGCTTCAAGATGGAAGCCTACGATGGCATCCCGGAGAACATCGCATTTGTCGATGCCGCTCCGGGCGGCTGCGCCATCGTGCACTCCGACTCGGAGGAAGGGATTCAGCGACTGAACCAGGAGGCGGGCAAGGCGATCGCCTATGGCCGACGCGCCGGGCTCGATATTCCGCCCGAGCGCGCCATCAGATGGCTGACGTCCAATCCGGCGAAGGCACTCGGGCTGCTCGAGCGCACGGGCACGCTCGAGCCGGGAAAGATGGGTGACCTCGTCGTCTGGAACGGCAGTCCGTTCAGTGTCTACGCCTTGGCGGACTATGTGCTGATCGACGGTGCGGTGCGCTACGACCGCTCCAATCCGGCCGTCGCTCCGCAATCGGACTTCCTGCTGGGCCAACCCGCTGTCGACGGGGTGTACCCATGAGCGCGCGCAACTCCCTGCCGGCGATCGTGCTCGCTCTGTTTCCCCTGACCGTCGCCGCCGCAGCCTCGAGCACCGTGCTGATCCGCAACGCGACCGTACACACGCTTGGGACTCCCGCAGTACTCGAGCATACAGACCTGCTCATCGAGAACGGCCGCATCGCCGGATGGGGACACGATCTGAAAGCCCCCGCTGATGCGGAAACGATCGATGCGGGCGGCAAGCCCGTCACGCCCGGCCTGTTCGGCGGCCTCGGGCATCTGGGACTCGAGGAGATCGGCCTCGAGCCCTCCGCGGATGATTACGCATTGCGACTCGGCTCGATGCGGCCCGAGTTTGACGTGACGCCCGCCTTCAATCCGCAGTCCATCGTGTTGGGCGTGAGTCGCCTCGGCGGTATCACCTTTGCCGTGCTGGCGCCGAGCTCGGGTCCGGGGCACTCGGGCGGTGCGGGTGGCACGATCATCGCCGGACAGGGATCGGTCGCGCAGCTCGACGGAACGGTCGTACCGAAGGTGCGGGCGCTGTTCATCGATGTGGGGGGTGATGCCAACGCGCTCTCCGGCGGCAGCCGCGCTGCGCAGTTCATGTTGCTTCAGCAAGCAATCAGCGAGGTCCACTCGCCGAAGGAGCTGCTTCCGAACGATCAGAGGCTGCTCACGCCCGCGGGGCGCCGGGCGCTGCAGAGTTTCCTCGATGGCGCGGGGCCGGTGGTGTTCGATGTGGACCGCGCCTCGGACATCCGTGAGGTCATCGCGTTCGCTAATCGCGAGAAGCTGCACGCGGTGATCAAGGGAGCCACCGAGGCCTGGCGGGTCGCCCCGGAGCTCGCCGCCGCGCACATTCCTGTCATCCTCAATCCGCTCGACGATCTGCCGGAAAGCTTCGACAGTGTCGGTGCGACGCTGGAGAACGCGGCGCGCTTGAACCGGGCCGGCGTCAAGATTGCATTCAGCCTCGACGCTGCGCAGCCTCACAACATGCGCAAGGTGCGCCAGACGGCCGGGATCGCCGTCGCCCACGGATTACCGTGGGAAGTGGCCCTCGCCGCGCTCACCAGGAACCCTGCCGAGATCTTCGGGGTCACGGCCGGCCACGGCTCACTCGAGCGCGGCCGGCCCGCCGATCTGGTGCTCTGGAGCGGCGACCCCCTCGAGGTCACGAGCCTCGCTGAGCGCGTCTTCATCGCAGGACACGAGCAATCGATGCAATCGAGGCAGACGCTGCTGCGTGATCGCTATCTGGCGAAGTTGCGTGCCAATGCTGCGCGCTGAGGCAGAGGCACAGGCGAGCTCCCGAGGGCCGAGCCGGCCACAAGAGGCGCAGAAGAACTTCAAGTACTACGACCTGCTGCTCGGGGCATACGTCTGCGTCCTGCTGTGCGCGAACCTCATCGGGCCCGCCAAGGTATCCACGATTCAGGTGCCGGGCCTCGGCCCGGTCACCTTCGTCGCCGGCGTTCTCTTCTTTCCTTTCTCCTATTTCTTCGGGGATGTCCTCACCGAGGTCTACGGCTATGCGCGCGACCGGCGGGTGGTGTGGAGCGGCTTCGGAGCGCTCGTGTTCGCCTCCGTGATGGCGACCGTCATCGTTCACCTGCCACCCGCGGACTTCTGGAAGGCGCAGCAGCCCGCCGTCGAGGCTGTATTCGGTAACACACCACGCATCATCGCGGCATCGATCATCGCATTCTGGTGCGGCTCCTTCGTCAACAGCTATGTCCTGGCGAATATGAAACTGTTGACGCGTGGACGATGGCTGTGGACTCGCACCATCGGCTCGACGATCTGCGGAGAGCTCGTGGACTCCGGCCTGTTCTACACGATCGCCTTCGCAGGGATCTGGTCCACGAAGCAGCTGGTCAGCGTCGGCATCACGCAGTACGTGCTCAAGTCCACGTGGGAGGTCGTGATGACGCCGGCCACCTACAAGATCGTCGGCTTCCTCAAGCGCGCCGAGCAGGAGGATTACTATGACCGGGGCACCAACTTCACGCCTTTCTCGCTGAAGGCCTGAAGGCTTGCGGAGAGCTGGCGCCGTCACCCGGGCGCAAAGAAGGAAGCAGTTACTGCCATCCACCACAGGGCCCCTGGCGAGGGGGTCCTACCCCGCGCCAGACACCGGGAGACGCTAGATCCCTATCGTCCGGTTAGCGGTCTGCACAATCTCCATCGACTCCAGCCGATCGACAACGCTCACGTGGAGGCAGTAACTGCCTCAGAGACTCTGACGCGAGCGCGGCAAATATCTCACCGGGGCGGATTAACTTTTCTTAATGTCCGCGGGAGCGATCTCGAGGAGCTCACTGCCCTCGGCGACGCGCTCACCGCGCGCGAAGTGGATCGCCTGCACCGTGCCGTCATGCGGGGCTGTGATGGTGTGCTCCATTTTCATGGCTTCGATCACCATCAAGACCTCGCCGGCCTTGACCGCCTGCCCGGGCTGTACCGCGACCGCCACGACGATGCCGGGTAGCGGGGTCGTCAGGCCGCCGCGCGCAGCCGTTGCAGTGAACTCGAGGGTGCGCGGATCCTGAAGCACGAATTCGTGGTGCTCACCGCCAAACCAGAGGTGGATGTGGCTGCCGCTCACGAAGTAGCGGGCGTGCAACCGCTCATCGTCCAGTACCGCGCTAATCGTGTCGCCGGAAACGAGTGCCTGCTCGATCCGGATCGGGACACCGGACGCCCCGCCCGTCTCCATTACCACTTCGGTGGCCGTGCCCCGGGCAAAGTGAACCTCAACCGGGATCTCGCGAGTGCGCCAGCTCAGCAGGAGCGAAACACCGGCCTCGAGGTTTGGAATGTACCCATCCCGCTCGCTCCAAGGACTGGCCGCACCGGCTCCGGTGCTGACCGGCACAGCGCCCTGGTGTGCGATCAGCGCTGCGAAGACGAGCGCAGTGGGACCTGGCTCCGCTCGATCGGCGAACTCCGCGGCATGCTCCTGCAGGAATGCAATGCTGTGACGAACCGCGAGGAAATCGGGAGAGACCAGAACGCGTGCGAGCCATCGCTCGTTGGTGCGCACGCCAGCGCTATAGGTCTTGCGCAGAGCGCGTGCAAGCAGTGCTGCAGCCTGCTCGCGGGAGGGCGACCAGGCGATGATCTTCCCGAGCAGCGAGTCATAGGTCTCGGGCACGGTGTCCGAGGTGCAGAAGCCGGCATCCACGCGGACCGGCTCGGCGCTGGGCCACTCCATCAGTCGCAGGAGTCCCGCACTCGGCAGAAAATCCCGCTCGGGATCCTCCGCGCAGACCCGAGCCTCGATGGCATGTCCGTTGAGTTGAATCTGCTCCTGCCGCAGGGGGAGCGGCTCGCCGGCGGCTATGCGGAGCTGCCACTCGACCAGGTCGATCCCGCTGATGGCCTCGGTGACCGTATGCTCGACCTGCAGCCGTGTATTCATCTCCATGAAATAGAACTCGCGGCCATCGAACAGGAATTCCACGGTTCCAGCGCTGACGTAACCAATCTCGCGCGCCACGACGAGCGCCGCCGCGCGCAGTCGCGTGCGCAGCTCCTCCGGCAGTGCCGGAGCCGGCGCCTCCTCGATGAGCTTCTGATGCCGGCGCTGGGTGGAGCAATCACGATCGCCGAGATGGATGAAGTTTCCATGTGTGTCGGCGAATATCTGCACTTCCACGTGGCGCGGGGCCGGCAGAAATCGCTCGAGCAGGAGCGCACCATCTCCGAAACCACTTTCCGCGAGCCGGCGTGCGGCCGCCAGCGCCTCGGCGAGCTGTCCTTCCTCGCGCACGATCCTCATGCCCTTGCCGCCGCCCCCCGCGGCGGGTTTGATGATGAGCGGCATCCCGAGCCGCCGCGCCTCGATCACCAAATGCTCGAGGTCCTGCTCGCAGCCTTCATAGCCGGGCAGCACGGGCACACCGGCGGTGCGCATGCGCGCCTTGGCGACGATCTTCGAGCCCATTGCCGCAATCGCCGAGGCGGGCGGTCCCACGAAGATCCGGCCATCCTCGATGCAGGCCTGCGCGAACCGGGCGTTCTCCGACAAAAAGCCGTAACCCGGGTGGACCGCGGCGGCGCCACTGGTGCGCGCCGCAGCAAGAATCTGCGTGATGTCGAGATAGCTCGAGCGTGGGGCGGGCGGGCCGATCCGCACCGCTTCATCCGCCTCCCGGACGTGTCGGGCTCGGGCATCGGCGTCGGAATACACGGCGATCGTCCGGATCCCCAGCCGTCTGGCCGTGCGGAAGATGCGACACGCAATCTCGCCCCGATTCGCGACCAGCAAACTGTCGATCACATCTGACCCTCGATCGCCGCCGAACTACATTCTGAACACGCCGAAGCGCGTTTCCGTCGTGCCCGGCGCATGGCGAACCGCAGCCAGGCAGAGCGTGAGAATACGGCGCGTCTCGGCGGGGTCGATCACCCCATCATCCCAAAGTCGCGCGGAGGCATAGTAGGGATGTCCCTGACGCTCGTATTGATCGCGGATCGGCTGTTTGAAGGCCTCCTCTTCGGAGCTCGCCCATTCGCGTCCAGCGGCCTTCATCTGATCGCCCTTCACGGTGGCCAGCACGCTGGCGGCCTGCTCACCGCCCATCACGGAGATGCGCGAGTTGGGCCACTGGAACAGGAAGCGTGGCGAGTATGCACGCCCACACATCGCGTAGTTGCCTGCGCCATAGCTGCCGCCGATGATGACAGTGAGCTTGGGGACATCCGCGCACGCCACGGCCGTCACGAGCTTGGCACCGTCCTTGGCAATGCCGCCTGCTTCGGCACGCCGACCCACCATGAATCCGGTGATGTTCTGCAGGAACAGCAGCGGCATGCCGGCCCGGGCACACAGCTCGATGAAATGCGTCCCCTTGAGCGAGCTCTCCGAGAACAGGATGCCGTTGTTCGCAAGGATGCCCACCGGATAGCCGCCGATGTGAGCGAAACCGCACACCAGCGTCGTGCCGTAGAGCTGCTTGAATTCATCGAGCTCCGAGGCATCCACCAGGCGTGCGATGACCTCGCGGACATCGTAGGGCTTGCGCAAGCTGGCGGCGACAACTCCATACAGTTCCTCGGCAGCGTAGCGCGGCTCGCGTGAGGGATGCGGCGGCAGGCTGTTCGAGGGTGGCGCCAGCCTGGCCACGATCCGACGCGCAATGGACAGCGCATGGGTGTCGTTCTCCGCGTAGTGATCGCAGACGCCGGACTCACGGCAGTGCACCTCCGCCCCGCCCAGCGATTCCGCATCGATGTCCTCACCGGTCGCAGCCTTCACCAGCGGCGGGCCGCCGAGGAACACCCGACCCTGGTTACGCACAATCACATTCTCATCGGACATGGCAGGCACATAGGCTCCGCCTGCCGTGCAGGAGCCGTGCACCACGGCGATCTGAGCGATGCCAGAGCCTGAAAGGGTCGCCTGGTTGTAGAAAATGCGCCCGAAGTGCTCGCGGTCCGGAAAGACCTCATCCTGCGCGGGCAGGAAGGCCCCGCCACTCTCCACCAGATAGATGCAGGGCAGGCGGTTTTCGCGGGCGATCTCCTGTGCGCGCAGATGCTTCTTGACCGTGATCGGATAGTACGTGCCGCCCTTCACCGTCGGATCGTTGGCGACGATCACGCACTCGCGCCCGCTGACACGCCCGATGCCCGTCACGATTCCGGCGCAGGCGATCTCACCCCCATACATTCCATGGGCAGCCAGCTGCGAGAGCTCCAGGAACGGACTGCCCGTATCCAGCAGCACGCCGATACGCTCCCGCGCAGTGAGCTTACCGGCCTCGCGATGCTTCTTCCGGGCGGCGGCGGAGCCCCCAAGCGCCGCCCGGGCGACCTCGCGGCGCAGATCCGCCGTCAGCTCCCGCATGGCAGCCCCATTGTCGCGGTATTCCTGCGAATGCATATCGATCCGGGTGGACAGCGCGGCCATCGACTTGCCATGGTTGCCGGTTTGTCCGACAATCATACGATCCTACAGAATGGGAAGGCAAGCGCATGGGCACTCTCGACTGTGACTTCGGCCTCGATGAGACCCTCGAGGAGATCCGCCAGCAGGTGCGCCGCTTCGCCGCCGAGCGGATCGCACCGCGCGCAGCCGAGATCGACCGCAGCAACGAATTCCCCCGCGACTTGTGGCCTGCCCTCGGCGAGCAAGGGCTGCTCGGCGTCACGGTGCCCGAGCGCTGGGGCGGCGCGGGCCTGGGCTATCTTGCGCATGTGCTGGTCATGGAGGAGATCTCACGCGCCTCCGGAGCCCTCGGCCTCTCCTATGGCGCGCATTCGAACCTGTGCGTGAACCAGCTCCGTCTCAATGGCAGCGATGCGCAGCGCGACCGCTATCTGCCCAAACTCGTCAGCGGTGAGCATGTGGGCGCCCTGGCGATGTCCGAGCCCGGCTCCGGCTCCGATGTCGTCTCGATGCAGCTCCGCGCGGACAAGCGCGGCGATTCATACGTGCTCAACGGGCGCAAGATGTGGATCACCAACGGCCCCGATGCCGACGTCTTCGTGGTGTACGCGAAGACCGATCCGGCCGCGGGTTCGCGCGGCATCAGCGCTTTCATCATCGAGCGCGGCAGCGCGGGCTTCACCACCGCACAGAAGCTCGACAAGCTCGGCATGCGCGGCTCCGGGACCTGTGAGCTGGTGTTTGAGGACTGTCACGTGCCGGCGGGTAATCTGCTCGGAGGGGAAAACAAAGGCGCGGCCGTGCTGATGAGCGGCCTGGACTACGAGCGCGTGGTGCTCGCCGGCGGCCCGCTGGGGCTCATGGCCGCGGCGCTCGACCTGGTTCTGCCCTACGTGCGCGAGCGCAAGCAGTTCGGTCAGCCCATCGGCACATTCGAGTTGATGCAGGCGAAGGTGGCCGACATGTACGCCGCGCTCAATGCGAGCCGCGCGTACGTTTATACGGTCGCGCGCGCGTGCGACAAGAAGAGCGTCAAGCGAAGAGATGCCGCGAGCTGCATCCTGTTCGCCGCCGAACATGCCACGCAGGCGGCGCTCGAGGCGATTCAGGCGCTCGGTGGAAACGGCTACACCAACGACTACGGAGCCGGACGCCTCCTCAGGGACGCCAAGCTCTACGAGATTGGGGCCGGCACCCAGGAGATCCGGCGCATGCTGATCGGCCGCGAGTTGTTCGAGTCGCCGGCGTGAGCGTCGAGTTCGATCAGATCCAGATGGAGCCGGCCTATCGGAAGGTCGCCTCGGCCATTGGCGAGCGGATACTCGATCGGCGCCTCAGCGAAGGTGAGCGCCTGCCCGCGGAGACGGAGCTGGCGCGTCAGTTCGGGGTCAATCGCTCGACGGTGCGCGAGGCGCTGCGGGAGCTGGAGAGCCACGGCTTGGTCATGCGGCGGCGCGGCTCGCGTCGACTCTCGGTCAGCAGGCCACCCCATCTGGCAATAGCCGAGGGCGTCAGCCGCGCCCTGGTGCTTCATGATGTGACCTACCTCGAGGTGTGGGAGGCCTTGACGATTCTCGAGCCGCCCATCGCGGAGGCGGCCGCCCGGGCTCGGACAGCCGATGATCTGGAGATGATCACCAGCGCCGCCGAGCAGTTCACCGCCGGCCAGCTCGAGACGGTGCGGGCGGTGCAGCTTGCGGCGAAGTTCTTCCGCTGCGTGGGGCGCGCCACGCACAACCAGGTGCTGGTCCTGGCCCAGGAGCCGTTGCTGCAGCTTCTGGAACCCTCATTGCAGGTCATGATCGACAAGGCCCCGCAGGCGCGCTCGCGCATCACCACAGCGCAGCGTCGCATCTGCGAAGCGTTGAAGGCGCGCGATGCAGCACTTGCTGGAAGCTGGATGGCCAAGCACATCCGCGACTTCCGCAAGGGCTTCGAGATCGCGCGGATCGACCTCGAACATCGCGTCACGCCAGCCGAGTGATCCAAAGCTAACCCTCCACGGCCCGCTGGTCCGTTGATAGTCAACCGAGCAGCTATCCCCGGCCAAGGGAGGTCGCATGTCACGTTCGATCCGACCCGCGTTCCTGCGGCGCAATCCGCTCGGCTTGATACTCGTCATGGGATTGCACGTCACATTCCTGTGGGCTTTGATCGCCGGGCTTCGAATTCATCCGCCACGCCTGGCACCCGATTCCGTGTTCACCCGGTTCCTGCCGCCCGAGCTGGCCCGACCGCTGCCGCCCCCCGAGGTCGTGCAGCCCGCTCACCTTGCAACGCCTCTCGAGACATTATTGCCGCAGGTCCAATTCCCTGAGGATCCGCCACCGGACGCCCCGAACGCCTCGCCGACCGAGGTCCCGCTCGAGGCAACGGGCGCGGTGGCCGGTCACGAGGCCGTCCTGACAACGCCTTCGATCGACCCGCGCTCACCGCTGACCCAGCCGCCCTACCCTGCAGCCGCCATCCGAGCCGGGATCGAAGGGAACCTTGCCCTGCAGGTGCTCGTCGGTCCGGACGGTCGGGTGCACGATGCGCGCGTGGTACGCACGAGCGGCTCCGCGCTTCTTGATCAGGCGGCAATCGACGAAGCGCTTCGGCGCTGGAAGCTGCGGCCGGCCACGCGCGACGGCGTTCCCTTCGAGCAGTGGTACACGCTCAGGGTGATCTTCCATCTGCAGAACCGGTGAGACATCAACACAGAGGCGGGCGGCCCGCCGGCTCATCGGTCCAGTGTGCGCGAGCTAGAGGAAGTAATCGGGCAGCAGGTCTTCTTCGCTCACGCCTTCATGGCGATAGCGCGAGAGGTCGGTGTGTCCGGCCGCACGCAAGATTTCTTCGTCGATGCAGAACCTGCCCGTGAATTGACGACTGTCACTGGTCAGGATGACGTGCGCCGCGTCAGCCATGATCTGTGGCTTGCGCACGCGTCGGCGCTCGGCGGCGGGGCGTCCCGCCAGGGCGATCTGCAGAGCCGCGGTATCAATCACAGTGCGCGGCCAAAGCGCGTTGACCGCAATGCCTTGCGCACGCAACTCGCCCGCCAGCCCGAGCACGCACAGGCTCATGCCGTATTTTGCCAACGAGTACGCGAGATGAGGGGCGAACCAGCGCTCCTCGATGTTCAACGGCGGAGAGATCATGAGGATATGCGGGTTGGGTGAGCGCGCGAGATGGGGCAGGCACAGCTTCGAGCACAGAAAGGTGCCGCGCGTGTTGATCTGCTGCATCAGATCGAAGCGCTTCATGTCGGTCTGGGCCGTGCCCGTGGGGCTGATCGCACTCGCATTGTTCACCAGGATGTCGAGGCCGCCGAAAGTCTCGACCGTTTTGGCGACCGCAGCCTCGACCTGCTCCTCATGGCGAACATCCACCGCCAGCGCCAGAGCCCGGCCCCCTGCTCTCTCGATCTCTTCGGCGGCGCTATAGATCGTGCCCGGCAGCTTCGGGTGCGGCTCGGTCGTCTTCGCAGCGATCGCCACATTCGCGCCATCGCGAGCCGCACGCAACGCAATGGCAAGACCGATCCCACGGCTCGCCCCCGTGATGAACAACGTGCGCCCGTGGAGCGAGCCCGCCGCCGGATCATTCATCGCTGTCGCTCACGCATGCCTGCGACCATAACTGCGGATTATGAGGCCATGCCGCCTGAGCCTCGTGGAGGCCCGCGGCTCGGGTAAGATTCTGCCTCATGGCATGGACAGGCAGGTAACGCTATCTTGGCAGCTATCGGTACGGAGCGTGTGCTTCACGTCCATCACTGGACCGACACGCAATTCACCTTCTCCACGACGCGCGATTCCGGGCTGCGCTTCGAAAACGGCCAGTTCGTCATGGTCGGCCTGCAGGTGAACAGCAGGCCGCTGCTGCGCGCCTACAGCATCGCAAGCGCGAATCACGAGGAGCATCTGCAGTTTCTGAGCATCAAGGTGCCCGATGGACCGTTGACCTCACGGCTGCAGCACATCCGCCGCGGCGATGCGATTCTCGTCAGCCGCAAGCCCACCGGCACACTGGTGCTGCATGATCTGAAACCGGGGCGGCGGCTGTACCTGCTGAGCACGGGCACGGGCGCAGCTCCCTTCATGGCCGTCATCAAGGACCCCGAGGTGTACGAGCGCTTCGAGCATGTCACGCTCGTGCATGGCGTCCGCTGGTCGCGCGAGACCTCGGTCGTCAAGCATCTGCTCGATGAGCTGAGGCAGCATGAGTATCTGGGGGAGTCCGTCCGGGAGAAGTTGCACTACTACCCGACGATCACACGCGAGCCTCATCCCAACCACGGAAGGCTCACAGCATTGATCCGCAGCGGCAAGCTGTTCGAGGATCTGCACCTTCCGGAGTTTCAGCCAGGCGAGGACCGGGTGATGGTCTGCGGCAGCCCGGGCATGCTCTTGGATACGTGTACCCTGCTCGATTCACGCGGGTTCCGGATCTCGCCGCACATCGGCGAGCCCGGCGACTACGTCATCGAGAGGGCGTTCGTGCAGCGTTAGACACTTCGGCCTGCTTGACCGGCGCGCCGTGTCCCTTCGCCTCGTCCAGCAGTGCGCTGCAGTCCGCGCTCTTGGCAAGCCCCGGATCGATGAATGCCAGGGCCGCGGCCACGGGCGTCAGCAAGGTGCCTAGCGCCACCGCCACGCCCGCCTGAGCGGGCGTGTTGCCGGGCTTGAGCCCGATGGAGGGTTTGCGCAGCGTGCCGCCGAGGGCAATGGGTGATTTGATACGGAAGAAGCGGAATTTCTTCGGCTGCCCATTCATCGTGAGATTCAGCTTCTCGTTGCGCAGGTCG
>Ga0070741_10014881_pt1 | contig 13337 bp, 10 predicted proteins | sample Coa_R1_4_FD_66440 | JGI IMG/M metagenome (GOLD analysis project Ga0070741, IMG submission 66440) | Surface soil microbial communities from Centralia Pennsylvania, which are recovering from an underground coalmine fire - Coalmine... | ecosystem: Environmental > Terrestrial > Soil > Unclassified ... | reverse complement strand
ATTCATCTTCTTTCCCTACGACGCGGCGATGGACGAGGGGATCGCCTATGCGAAGTGGGCGCGGGCCCGCGGGATGACCGTCAAGATCCACTCGGGCGGCGTCTCGCGCTCCGGGCTCAGCACCCCCGCCGGGGCGGCGGTCGTGAAGGCGCTCCAACCGGACATCGTGGGGCACGCCAGCGGCGGACCGATCCCGATGCCACTGGCGGATCTCGAGGAGCTGATCCGGGACACGGACGGGTACCTGGAGGTCGCCTACGCCGGCAATCCGCGCTGGTCGGTCCGCCTGGTGGAGCAGCTCCGCCAGCTCCATGCGCTGCATCGGATAACCGTGGGCACCGACACGCCGTCGGGCACCGGCACGGCGCCACGCGGCATGCTGCGCACGATCGCCCTGATGACATCTCTCGGCGGCATCTCCGCACCCCAGGCGCTGTGTTTGGCCACTGGCAACACGGCGCAGGCGCACGGACTGCGCACCGGCCTCGTTCGGCCCGACTATCCGGCCGATCTGTTATTGATGGGCCGAATTCGCGGCGCGAACGGCGCGAACGCGCTCGACGCGCTCTCCTCAGGCGATCTGCCGGGTATCTCGATGGTCCTCGTGGACGGAGAGGTCCTGGTGGGCGGGCGCAGCGAGCAGATGCCCCCGCCCGAGCAGTTGGCTCAAACCGTCAAGCAACGGTGAGGAGGCGGCGGTGCCCCGCGTTCCGGTGAGCGTTGGACTCTTCCCGATCGAGCCTCCACGGCGCATGGTGGCTCTGGCGCAGCTAGCGGAGGAGCTGGGCTTTTCGTGCGCCTGGGTCGGCGATTCGCAGATGATCTGGCGCGAAGCCTACGTCGTGCTGGGCGCGATGGCGCAGGCGACGACGCGAATCGAGCTGGCGACCGGGGTGACCAACCCGGTCACTCGCCACTCCGCGGTCACGGCGGCCGCAATGGAAACGCTCCACGAGTTGACCGGCGGGCGGGTACGGCTGGGCATCGGCCTCGGCGACAGCTCCGTCGAGACGCTCGGCGCGCGGCCGGCCCGGCTCGGCGATCTGGAGGCGGCCGTTCGCGACATCCGGGCGCTCATTGCAGGCGAGACCATCGACCCCGGCGCGGTGCCGCTACGTCTCACGTATGCGAGCCCCGGCGCCCGCGTGCCAGCCTATCTGGCGGTCAGCGGTCCCCGGATTCACCGGCTCGCGGGCAGGCTTGGCGATGGCGCGATCATCCTCGTGGGCGTGGATACGTCGTTCCTGGAGGCGTCACGGACGGAGCTCGAGCACGGCGCGGCGGAAGTCGGACGGGACCTCAAGGCTGACGGGTTCAAGACCGTCTGCTGGACGCCGTGCTCGATCGCCGAGGACGGCCACCAGGCGAGGGTGGCGGTCAAGGCGCACGTCGCGCGCGTCCTGAAGCGGGATCTGCCGTTTCCTCTCAGCCCGAAGGATATGGCGATCGTCCACGAGATCCGCAGCCGCTACGAGTACTACGAGCACATGGTGGTGGGCACGGCCCATGGCGACATCGTGCCCGACGAGCTGGTCGAGAAATTCGCAGTTGCCGGCACCCCGGCCGAGGCCCGAGAGCAGATGGAGCGACTGGCGGCCACGGGGCTCGTGGACGAGATCGCGATCATCCCCCACGCCCACGACCCTGCCGACCGCGAGCGCATTCTCCGAATCGTCGCAGAAACGCTCTGACCCGCGCGCCCCGACCTGGGTCGGGCCTCGCGGCGACGACATGAGGGAGGGCACATGACGGACGTGAGCGACCTGCGGGGCTATGTCGCAATGCTGGAAGCGATGGGCGAGGTCCGTCATTTTGAAGGGGTGGACCTGCACCTGGAGGTGGGGGCGCTCACGGAGCGCGCGGCAGAAGAAGAGGGGCCGGCGCTTCTGTTCGATCGCTTCCCCGCGTTCCCCCCGGGCTATCGCGTTGTGTCAAACGTGTTCCGGACCTGCAAACGGACCGGCCCGGCCATGGGCATCGCGCCCGAGCTGCGCGGCATCGAATATCTCTACGCCTGGCGCAAGAAGCTCGCGGGGTATCGGCCAGTACCCGTTCAGTACGAGGAAGGCGGGCCCGTTCTCCAGAATCAGATGGCCGATGACGCGGTCGACCTCTTCGCGTTCCCGACGCCCACCTGGCACGAGCTGGATGGCGGGCCGTATCTCGGAACCGGCTGCGGGGTCATCACGCAGAATCCGGAAACCGGTCAGGTCAACATCGGCACGTACCGGGTCATGATCCAGGACAAACACACCGTCTCCGTGAAGATGAACATGGGCAAGCATGGGCGCCTTGCGTTCGAGCGGGCGCGCGCCAACGGCAAGCCGCTGCCCATCGCCATCACCATCGGGCAGGCCCCGGCGATCTTCCTCGCAGCGCAGATGCCGCTCCCGCCCGACGTGAACGAGTTCGAGTTCGCCGGCTACCTCCAGGGAGCGCCGGTCGCAGTGATTCGCGGGCCCGCGACCGGCTTGCCGATCCCCGCCAACGCCGAGCTGGTCCTGGAAGGGGAGCTGCCGCCCCTCCGCGATGACGAGATGCCCAGAGAGGGGCCATTCGGCGAGTGGCCCGGGTACTTCACCGACGCGAACGTGGGCGAGACGCCGATCATGCTGGTGAGGCGCGTGTACTTCCGGGACGATCCGATCATCCTAGGCGCGCCGCCCCTCAAGCCGCCGGCCAGCTACCTGCCGATACCTCTCGGCGCGGCGACGCTGTGGGAGCAGCTGGAAAAGGCCGGAATCCCGGACGTCAAGGGCGTCTGGGGGTTTGTCTATGGAGGACAGCCCGGACCCTTCACGGTCATCGCCATCAACCAGCGGTATGCGGGCCACTCCAAACAGGCGCTCCTCGTCGCCGCCGGGGCGCGCGCCGGGGCGTACGGCGGGAAGTTCGTCGTGGTGGTGGACGACGACGTCGACATCACCAATCCGGCGGATGTGATCTGGGCCATCGCGACGCGCTGCCACGTCCGGGAAGGGCTCGACATCGTGAAGAGCGTCTGGGCCTCGGTGACCGAGCCGGCGCTTCCACCCGAAGAGCGATCGCCACGCGGCTACGCGTCGGACCGCGTGCTGATCGACGCGTGTCGCCCCTTTAAGTGGATCGATCAGTTTCCGGCCGTCAACGCGTTCCCGAAGGACTTTAAGGACAAGATCGCGCAGAAGTGGGAGCTGTAGTCCGCCCGGCACCTACCGCCAAGGAAGGTGCGCGTCACGATCGCACCTCCTAAGCGGGTGCGGTAGCACGCCGCGCCCTTCGACAGGCCGGTCCTGAGCGAAGCCGAGGGCCCAGGGCGAGCGGCTTGTCCCGCACGCTGGGAGGTCATGGCGTTGGGACCGGCGCCGACGCCGGTCAGGGCTTATCGGCCGACTCCACCCGGTTCCGTCCGCGGCGCTTGGCCTTATACAGGGCTTGGTCAGCGCGAGCCACCAGCTCAGCGGCGGACGACCCGGCCAGCGGCTCCGCGGCCGCGACTCCCGCGCTGATCGTCAGGTACTTCGTCGGGCGACGCGTCGGATGGGGAATGCGCAGACTCTCCACGCTGGAACGGAGGGCCTCTCCGATGTCCATCGCGACGGGCAACGTGGTGTGCGGCAGCAAGACGGCGAACTCCTCGCCCCCGTACCGGGCCACGACTTCCCCCGCGCGGCGAACGATCGCGACGAGCGCCTGCGCGACGTTGCGCAGAGCGTCGTCGCCCGCGGGATGCCCCAGAACGTCGTTGTAGTCCTTGAAATGGTCGATGTCGATCATGACGAGGGCAAGGGCGGTCTCGTCGCGCCCGGCCCGGCGCCACTCCTCGTCGAGCAGCGCGTCGAAACGCCGACGGTTGGCGACTCCGGTGAGGCCGTCGGTCCACGACAGCTCCTCGAACTGCCGTTCGAGCCGTTTGCGGTCTGTGATGTCACGAACGGTCGCTACCACGAGCCGACCTTTCGCCGAGCCATTGTGCAGCGGGCTCAACATGATCTCAGCGGTGAATTCGTCACCGTTCTTCTTGAGCGCCGGGATCTCGAGGACGCCGCGCGCGCTGAGAATGTCGCTGCGGCCCGTCCGCGCGTATCGGGCGAGACCCGCCCGGCATTGCTCCTTGAGGTGACTGGGAACGAGGTCCTCCACGACGAGATCGCGTGCCTCGGCCGCGGAGTAGCCAAAGAGCGCCTCGGATGCCGGGTTCCAGAGGAGAATTCGGCGCGTTGCCGCGTCTCCCACGATGACGGCATCGCGAATGCTCCCGAGGAGTGCCTCGACTCCAATGTCCGCAGGCTCGCTGGTCACTTGATCCGTCCATCGTCTGGGTGGTCCGTGCTCCGGCCGGAGCACATCATAACCCGGCCTCGTACGTCAATCGGGTGCGGAGAGGCGTCTCGGTGGGAGATCGGTCTTATCGGGCGAGCGCCCAGAGATCGAGGCGCTAGTTCGCGACGGATCGCTCCACGTAGGCGCGATTCAGCGATGATTCCGCGGGGGCGACGAGGCGATAGCCGGCGCCGCGCTGGGAGACGATGGCCGGGGCGACGTCCGCGGCGGACTCGAGCTTGGTGCGGAGTCGATGGATCTGCCCGTCGATCGCTCGCCCACCGCCGATGTTGGCGTAGCCCCAGACCTTCATGGCCAGCTCCGGGCGCGAGACCACTTCATCTGGCTTGCACGCCAGAACGCAGAGCAGGCGGTATTCCGTCGGCGTGAGGCGGACGGGATGCCCGGCCAGGGTGACACGGCGGGCAGTTCGGTCTATCGTGAGCTGGCCCACCCGAATCTGGTCGGCTTCGGGGGCCGGCGCCACGCGGCGTCGCATGCTTCGCCGCAAGACAGCATGGATGCGAGCCTCCAGCTCGTGAATGTCGACGGGATAGGCCAGGAAGTCGTCGGCGCCGAGCCGCAGGGCGAGGGTCGGATCACACCGCCGACGCGTCTCGCGAAATGTGATGATCGGGAGGTCGGGCCACTGGGCGCGAAGGTCCGCGCAAAAAAGGAGGCCATCCGCGTCGGAGAGCTGCAGATCGAGCACGACCAGGTCCGGTCGGACTCGATTCACCATGTCCCTGGCGTCGTCCGCGCGTTCGGTGCTCCAAATCCTGTAGCCCGCAAGGGACAGAGCCCCCGCGATCTCGCCCGCGTGCTCGCTCGTCCCGATGATGAGCACCGCAGGGCCCCTTTGAGATGGTCCTGAATATCGTTCCACCGACGCGCTTGTGTCTGCCACGGCACCCTCGACCCCGCAATTCTTGACATAATGATACAAGAGGGGCGTGAATTTTGACGATCCGGACCCTTCGGGCGCCAGAGAGCCCGGGGCCCACCGCTATAATCGGACCGCCGAACGTGGCGCGCGAAGCCACCCTACCCGAGCAGGAGGCGCGGATGTTTCTCACGTCTGAAGAGAACCGACGGCTGACGCAGGTCGGACCCGGCACCGATGGTGGAAACCTCCTGCGCCGGTACTGGCACCCCATCGCCGGGCTCCACGTTCTCTCCGACCAGCACCCCACCCATTTCGTGCGGCTCCTCGGCGAAGATCTGGTGCTGTTCCGGGACAAGGCCGGCCGCGTCGGGCTCCTTGCAGACCACTGCGCGCATCGCGGCGCTTCCTTGCTGTATGGACGGGTCGAGGAGCGGGGAATCGCCTGCGCGTACCACGGGTGGCTGTACGACGGGCGCGGCAACTGCCTGGAGACGCCAGCGGAGCCAGCCGGTAGTCGCTTCCACTTGTCGGTGAAACAACGGGCCTATCCCGTCGAGCGCCTCTTCGGTCTGTACTGGGCGTACCTTGGGCCGGCTCCCGCGCCGCCCATTCGCCGCCTCGACGTGATGGATTACCCGATCGAGCACGTGATGGAAACCCAATTCGATGCGAACTGGGTCCAGGTCGTCGAGAACAACCTCGACGGGGCCCATATCTACATTCTCCACCAGAACACCATGAGCGGCCACCGCGAGCCGTGCACCAGCACGACGCGCGGCCTCATCCACACTCTGGTCTCGCTCGATTACAACGAGGTCTCGTTCGGCATCATGCGGCGCATGGTCACGGCCGACGGCTATCTTCAGGAAGACCCGATGATCTTTCCGAACATGCTTCGCCGGCTCACGGAGCTGTCAATCAAAGTGCCGGTCGACGACTGCCACACGAAGAAATACGTGATCTTCGTCAATGGGGAGCGGCCCAACCCGACGCCCAACGATGAGCCGTCCGACTACTACGTCTTTCCGCCCAACGAAGCCAAGAGCGCGGCCGATTGCGTCTACCCCGACGCCACCTACCGAATGGACAAGCTCCGCTACCAGGACGTGATGGCGATCGAGACGCAGGGCCCGGTGACCGACCGTGCGAGCTGGCACCCGGCGACGACGGACCGCGGCGTCGCGATGTTCGATCGTCTGCTGCTGCGGCAGATGGACCGCGTCCGCGACGGGCTCGATCCCATTGGCGTCACGTGCGAGGCCGACGCGGTGATCGATACGAACATGGCGGCGATGCGCATACGGGCGGGCACCGCTCCGGTCCCCCAGGGCGTGCTGGTCCACCAGCGGCGACGATCAGCGGTCCTCGCCTGAGTTCGCAGTCGCGGAGCCGCATCCCAGACAGGGGCAAATTGCCCCGGCTATTCGATCCTGCACGTCCGATTGCGGTGCCTCCCCCCGTCAGTCGGTAGCGCAACAGTGCATCGAATCGGTCGCAACATCGTCTCACGCGCGTTACGCGGGCGGCGGCTGAGTCTGACTTCTCCCGCGCTATCCTGAAACACAGGACATGGCGGACGTTGACCCATTTTCGCCCGGGCGCCTCCGACGATTCCCGGGCATGAGGCGACCAATCCGTGCCATCACGGTGCTCCGTCCTTCCACCTGTCATTCCCGGTCACTACTGGAGGAATCATGCGCGCCGGTACCATCTTGCTTGTCACCCACGATCGTTCTGTGGAGCAGCTCGCAGGCTCGCTTCAGCGGGAGGGTATCCCGTGCGAGGTTGTTCAATCGCCCGAGCAGGTCGCGACGATGCTCAGCGCGGCACGCGCGGGGGGCCCGGAGGGGCCGCGCTCCCACGCCGCGGCTATCGTGGACGCCGATCTGCCACAATCGTTGCTTCGAGAAGCCCTCTGGCTCTTTCACGGCGCTCAGCCGATTCCGATGCTCGCCCTTCTGTCGGACGGGAGTCCGGCCGAGCTGATCGCCGGGTCCTTGAACCCCGCGCGCGACGCGTGGGCGATGAAGCCGCTCGATCCTGATGAGCTTGCCCTTCGGCTCAAGGCATTGCTGCTCCACAACGGGTCGGAGATCCCGAACGTTGAACCGGACCTGTCCGCGAGCCAGCCGAGTCGCGTCGGTCACGCCGCGTAAGAGCGTCATGGCGTCGCGGGTCGAGGCTTGCCGCGACCTACTGGATGTCCCAGGTCTGCGCGTTCCAGGCTTGCGTGATCTCGGGCTGGCGCGCGGTGACGTTGACGAGGTGTGAGCCGATCATCGTCGGCTCCGCGTCGAAGAACAGGCCGAGCTGCGTCACCTGATCGGCGATGTGGTAGATGATCTGGCCGAGCAGACGCACGCGCTCGTCCGTCGGCACGGTCGCGAAATACTGGTCGAGCAGCGCGTCGAACTCCGGGTTCTTGTAGCGCGACGTGTTCCCCGACCGAAAGTTGTTTTCCGGCAACGGGTTGCGAGAGCTGTGCAGGTTCTTCAAACCCGGCAGGTCGCTCGTGTACCGTTGCAGGTAGAAGGCGGGAAACGTGAAGACGTACGAGTTGTCGGCTGCGCGCTGGCGGGACATCGTGACCGGGTCCACCTTCACCCCAATCTTTTGCCACTGATCGGCCACCGAGAACATGCTCTTTTGGTTGATGTCGGTGGTCGTGGCGCGAATCTCCACCGACAGCGGCTGCCCATCCGCGTCGACGAAGAAGCCGTCGGCCCCCTTCGTGTATCCGATCTCCTCGATCATCTGAGAGGCGCGCCGCGGGTCGTATGCGTAGCGGGGCAGCCGCGCCTCGATCTCCTGGTACTGCGGCTGGTTGGGGAACATGAAGCTCTCCGCTACGCTGCTCTGTCCACCGAGCAGCACGTCCACGAGCTGCTGCCGGTCTATCGCGTGCAAGAGGGCGCGGCGGAATCGAACGTCCGTCACGACGACGGGGTTCGGATTGAGGAACTGCGGGTAGATGGACACGGCGTTGGCTGGCGCCATGTCCACTTTGCCATCACGCCACTGGGCGCGCACTTCCAACGCCTCCTCGACGGAGAGGGTCTTCCCCAGGGTGAGGATCACGTCGCCGGCGAGTAGGCGCGCGACGATCGTCGTCGGGTCCGCGACGAACTGAATCTCGATGGTGTCGATCTTTGGCCGTCCGAGAACGTAGTCGTCGAAGGCGTCCAGCACCAGGGAGGATCCGCGGGAGAACTCGCGCACCCGAAACGGCCCGGATCCGACGAACTCGTCGCCGAAATACGGAGCCTGGGTGAAGTTCGCCTTGTTGTTGTCATAGGTCGCCGCGAGCAGGCGCTTGGGAAGCGGCGTCGCGTACGAGCGCGTGGCGAACATCGCGTCAGCCTCGATGTACGGACGCATCCAGTGGACCGTCACCGTCCGATCGTCCACGGCCTCGACCCAGTCGATCGCGGCGAACGCGGCGTCGCCGAACTCCGGCACGTCTGGGTCCTGTCCCACCTGCACGGCGAACAGCAGGTCGTCGGTCGTCACCGACCCGCCATCGTGCCACTTCGCGCCGCTCTTGATTTTCCAGGTCGTTTCCATTCGTCCGTCGGGGAATACTCTCCAGAGGCCGTTCTCGACGGTGGGCACGGCCTCGGCCAGCACCGGTTGCTTCATGCCCTGCCGGTCCATGTTAGTAAGCCCCACCTGCACGAGCTCCTCGACGGCGTCAGCCCCGCGCTGACCGAAGCCCGAAAGGCGGCCGAAGGGTGATACCGGGTCGCCCATGATCGCCGCGGTGACGCGCTTTGGCGCCGCCGACTTCTGGCCATCGCCGGTCGTCGAGCCGCGGGGGCCGGGGCGCGATTGCTCCAGGCTGCACGCAGTGAGAAGCGCCAGGATGACGCCCCCCACGAGCGAGAGACGGAGATGGGCCATCACACCTGAACCTCCGACCGTGGTGCTGTGCGCTATAGCGCCCCTGCTTATAGCACAAGATGCTCGATGCGGTACGATGTGCTCTCACCGGGGCGTCGGCCGCCGCGCACCACCGGAACGCCCGTCCGTCGCCTCATCCCGTGATCTGGGAGGTCCCGTGGCAGTCGCGGAGCTGACACTCTCCGTCATCCCATCGCCCCTGACCAGGCCCGTGCTGGACGGGCGCGCCACTGTGGCGGGCGCATCGGTGGACCCGCGCCAAGCGCGGAGTGTAAATGCCAATTCCCTGGAGATGCTCGACCTGGCCTACGACGTCGCCGAGATGTCCCTCGCCACGTTCACGAAGGCGCGCGAGCAGGGGCGGCCCATCGTCGCCCTTCCCCTCTTCACAGGGCGTCGCTTTCTGCAGCCGGGCGTCACCTTCGCCGCCCGCGCTGGCATCCATGACCCGTCCGAGCTGCGTGGCAAGCGCGTAGGCCTGCCCCAGTTCTGGATGACCTCCTCGGTCTGGCATCGGCTCGTGCTGCGCCAAATGCACGGCGTAGCGCAGCACGAGGTCCATTGGGTCACCACGGCCCGGGAGCGGATGGGCGCGCTCGCCATGCCACCGGTTGTCGATGTGCGCATGGACGCCAGCGGTCGGAGCCCGCGCGACCTCATGCGCGATGGCGAGATCGACGCGGCTATGGCGGCGGGTGGCGGCAGGGGCGACGGCCAGGCCCACGGTGATGGGGTCGTCCCCGCGTATCCGGACCTGGTTTCGGCCCAACGGGACTACTACGAGCGGACGCGCATTTTCCCTATCATGCATCTCATCGTCATGAAAGAGGAGCTGGCGCGGTCGCGACCCGAGCTGATCGAAGGCCTCTGTCGCGCGTTTCTGGAGGCCAAGGCGCTGGGCCTGCGCGAGGCCATCGAAAGCGAGCAACCCCTCGTCGGCGCGTCCGCCGATGAGGCCCGCCGACTCCTCGGCGACGACCCGTGGCCGTACGGGCTCGCCGCCAATCGCGACGCGCTCGAAACGTTTGTCAATGACGCACGGGACCAGCATCTTCTGGAGCGGCCTATGGCAGTGGACGAGCTGTTCGCCTCGAACCTGCCCGCCGACCTGCGCTGATCTGATCCTGGCGGCGGTCGGAGGGTAACGATGCTGACAACAGAAGAGAACGAGCTGCTCACGCGCGTTGGGCCCGGGACGCCGTGCGGGGAGCTGTTGCGGCGCTACTGGCAGCCGGTGGCCGCGGCCTCCGAGCTGGCCGAGCGACCGATGAAGCGTGTCCGGCTCCTGGGGGAGGACCTGGTTCTGTTTCGGGATGCCCAGGGCGGCTATGGGCTGCTGGGGGAGCACTGCTCGCATCGGGGGACGTCGCTGTATTACGGGTTTCTGGAGGATGGGGGTCTGCGGTGTCCGTATCATGGGTGGCTGTATGACGCGACGGGCGCGTGCATCGAGCAGCCGTTTGAGCCGGCGCAGTCGCTGATGCGCCACACGCTGCGCCATCCGGCGTATCCGGTGCAGAAGCTGGCGGGGATGCTCTTCGCATACCTGGGGCCGCCGGAGAAGCAGCCCCTCCTCCCCCGCTGGGACGTGCTCGCGCGGACCGACGGCCAGCGCGAGATGGAGATCCGCCCGCTGGAGTGCAACTGGCTGCAGGCGGAGGAGAACACGCCGGACTTCGTTCACACGTACTATCTCCACGGGCACAACATGACGGTCCGCGGCATCGGCGGCGCCGAGTACTTCTACCGGCCCTTCGTTCGATACGGGTTCCGCCCCTTCGAGTGGGGCCTGCTGAAGTTCTGGACCTACGGCGGGGCCGAGCCGGAGTCCGGCTGGGGCCATCCGCTGATCTTTCCCAACATGCAGCGGGCGCTCGAGGGCCGCGGGCACGCCATGCATTGGCGCGTGCCGGAGGACGACACCCATACGCGAATCTACGTCTGCAGCTTCGTGCCGAACGACACGGGCCAGACGGAGCCCCAGCCGGAGTTTCCGTCGATCCAGATTTTCGGGCCCATGCGGCAGGCCGACGGCGAGTACGAGATGACAACCTTTCCAAGCCAGGATCACATGGCCTGGGAGACAGAAGGGCCGATCTTCGATCGCACGGCCGAGCATCTCGGGGCGTCGGACCTGGGAATCGGGATGTTCCGCGAGATGCTGCTCCAGCAGATCCGCACCGTCCAGGCGGGCGGCGAGCCGATAGCCCTCATTCGCGATCCGGAGCAAAACGACATCGTGCCGGTTATCGTGCGCGAGAAAGGGCTGCCGGCCGATGCCGAGCGATCCGTCATGTGGGTCTCGCCCGACATGGTTCCGGACCCGGAGGCCTCGATTCGATGACGAAGCGGCCAGCGCGCTGCGCCGCGGCGGTGCTCGGCGCGTTCATGCTCGTCGCCTGTGCAGGGCCGTCGGCCGGACCCGCTGGAGGGCGGGCCGATCCGGCCAGCCAGGCCGCGTCGGCGCCGCTCTCCAACCGCACGCTGGTCATCGCCCTGCGCGTCGAGCCGACGACCATTAGCCCGAAGCCTTTTCGCCAGGCGGGCATCGAGATCGGGATCGTGCTGCGCCTCTTTAACGCGGGGCTGGCCATCAACGACGAGCAGGACGTCTCCCATCCGTATCTCGTCCAGTCCTTGCCCCAGCTCAACACGGATAGCTGGCGGCTGCTGCCCGAGGGCGGCATGGAGACGGCGTATCACCTGCGCCCGAATCTCACCTGGCACGACGGCACGCCGCTGACCGCGGACGACTTCGTCTTCGCCTGGCAGGTGTTCGCCACGCCGGAGCTGGGAAACGCCGGCTCACCGCCGCTGAACCAGATCGACGAGGTCATGGCGCGGGACCCGCAGACGGTCCTGGTCCGCTGGAAGCGGCCGTATCCGTACGCAGGGAGCTTGCAGGCGAGCGATCTTCCGCCCCTCCCGCGCCACATCCTGGAGCCGTCCTTTCCGGTTCAGGGCGAGCAATACGATGCCTTTGCGAGCTTGCCCTTCTGGACGACGGATTACGTGGGCCCCGGTCCCTATCGCCTCGAGCGCTGGGAGCCGGGCGCCTTCATGGAGGCGGCGGCTTTTGACGGCCACACCCTCGGCCGGCCGAAGATCGAGCGGATTCGGCTGCTCTTCATCGGCGATCCGAACACCGTGCTGGCGAACCTCCTCTCCGGGGCCATCGACTTCGCCGGGACCGGCGCCGTGTATTTCCAGCAGGCGACCGTGATTCGCCAGGAGTGGGTGCCGACCAACGCCGGGCGTGTCCTGATCGCGCCGGGCGGCTGGCGCTACACCCACGTCCAGCTCCGCCCCGAGCTGGCCAAGCCGCGCACGCTCCTGGACGCCCGGATTCGGCGCGCGCTCGCCTTCGCGATCGACCGGCAGGCCCTCAACGATGGCCTTTTCGAGGGCCAGGGAATCATGGCCGACTCCATGGTCGCGCCGACTGTGGACTACTTCGCCGACGTCAACCGCGCTATTACCAAGTACGCCTACGACCTGAAAAAGACCGATGAACTGATGGAGTCGGCCGGTTACGCGAAGGGGCCGGATGGCGTCTACGAGAGCGCCGTCGACGGGCGCTTCTCGACGGAGCTGACGGTGATCGCCCAGGCCCAGAACGAGGCGGAGATGAGCTTGATGGGCGCAGCGTGGCGCCAGGCCGGCTTCGAGCTGCAGCAGTCGGTCATGCCCACCGCGCAAGCGCAGAGCGGACAGGCCCGCGCCGCGTTCCCGGGGCTCTTTACGAGCGGCGGCGGCAGCGGCGAGGCGCTTCTGGCGAACCTCGCGTCCATCGGCATTCCGAAGCCGGAGAACCGATGGACCGGGAGTAACCGCGGCGCGTGGTCGAACCCCGACTACGATCGGCTCTTCGAGGCGTTCAACACGACGCTGGACCGGGCCGAGCGCACGCGACAGATCGTCGAGATGATGAAGATCATGACCAGCGAGCTACCGGTCTTTCCCCTCTATTTCCAGCCGAGCATCACCGCCCACGTTGCGGCGCTGACGGGGCCCCAGAACAGCGGCAGCGGCTGGGACGTCCAGACCTGGGAGCTGCACTAGCTTAATCAGGACGGCCCGGCCAGTTCCCGCACGCCCAGGACAGGCCGGACCGACCGACCCGGGGAACGCTAACCATTGAGCCTAAAACATTCGCCGCGGAGCTCTTGTCAAATCTTGTGGAAAATCCCTTCCAGCCTCGTGATCACGCCGCAGCTATAGCCACTTGATCGGTCGTGCGTCGGGCCTG
>Ga0070741_10014880_pt1 | contig 13339 bp, 8 predicted proteins | sample Coa_R1_4_FD_66440 | JGI IMG/M metagenome (GOLD analysis project Ga0070741, IMG submission 66440) | Surface soil microbial communities from Centralia Pennsylvania, which are recovering from an underground coalmine fire - Coalmine... | ecosystem: Environmental > Terrestrial > Soil > Unclassified ... | reverse complement strand
GCACGTCTTCGTTTACGACCGGGGCCATGAGACCCGCCTTTTTGAATTTGATCAAAACGGAAATTTCGTCCGCTTCATCGGCGAAGGTTTGTACGGCTTCGCTTTCGCCCACGTCGTGCGGGTCGATTCGCAGGACAACATCTGGGCGGTCGATGAAGGCACGAACATGGTGATCAAGTTCAACCCTCAGGGCCGCGTGGACATGCTCCTGGGCAGACGGCCCGAAGCCCACGGGCTGCAAGCGTCGCCTCCTCCGGGAACACCCGAGCCGCCGGCACGGCCCTATGTTTTCAACCGGCCTACGGACGTTACCTGGGACCCGGCAGGCAATATCTACGTTTCCGACGGCTATGGCAACGCGAGAGTCGTCAAGTACGATAAGAACGGCCGGTTCATCAAATCGGTGGGCACGTTAGGTACACAGCCCTATCAATTCAACACACCGCACTCGATCGCGGCGGACGCCAAGGGCAATGTCTACGTAGCGGACCGGGGCAACCGGCGCATCCAAGTTTTCGACAGCGACTTGGTTCTCAGAGCCATCTATGACCAGGTGGGAACGCCGTGGGCCGTCTGCATCACTCCCGGACCCCATCAGTATCTATACAGCTCCAATTCGAACCCCAACAACAGCAGCCCCGAGATATCCGCCGTCACTGGCGAGATTTACAAAATGGAGCTGGATGGCACGATCTTGGGCAAATTCGGAAAGCCGGGCAAGCTGCCGGGCGAGTTCAGCACTGTGCACGAAATTGATTGCCGGAATGAAAACGAAGTCACCGTTGCCGAGATCACCGGCTGGCGGGTGCAAAGATTCAAACTATACCCCAAAACGGCGGCTTCGCGGTAGCACCAGGGCGAGAGGCCGGATCCAATCGGGCGTCCCCTTCATCAGGAGGTTTGCATGAGGCGCGATTCAAAGATTTTTCTCGCAATGGCGGCGCTGCTTTTTACCGCTTCGCTTTCTGCTCAGCTTTCAATCCCTGAAATCCCCTACGATTCGACTCCGAACCTGCTGAAGCTGCCCGAGCACATTTATCTCGGGGAAGCGGTGGGAGTGGCGACAAATTCCAAGGGGAACATTTTCGTGTATACGCGGACGGGCGGCTCCTACGTGACGATGGGGACCTCGCGGGCGTTTGCGAACGGGGGATCTCGGCTATTCGAATTCGACCGAAACGGAAAATTCATCCGCGAAATCGGGCACGGGCTTTACGGATTTGTTTTTGCGCACGCGGTGCGAGTCGACCCGCAAGACAACATCTGGGTTGTGGACGAAGGGTCGAACATGGTCATCAAATTCAACCCAGAGGGGAGAGTGGTGATGACCATGGGGAGAAAGGCGGAGGAGCTGCGCGTGCCTTCCGTTCCCACGGTTCCGCCGCCGCAAGCGGCAGCCAATCGGCCGGCGGCCGCCGCGGCCCCCGCGCTTCCCGCCGGGGCAGGCGCTCAAACCGACGTGTTCAACCGGCCGACCGACGTTGCTTGGGACGCCGCCGGCAACATTTTCGTCTCAGACGGCTACGGCAACTCGCGGGTGGCCAAGTTTGATAAAAACGGCCGTTTCCTCAAATCCTGGGGATCGAGAGGAACGGCGCCCGGGCAGTTCAACACCCCACACACCATCGCCACCGATGCGCAGGGCAATGTTTACGTCGGCGATCGCGGAAACCGGCGCATTCAGGTCTTCGATAACAGCGGGGAGTTCAAAACGCTGTATCTGAATGTGGGCGCTCCCTGGGCGGTCTGCATCTCGCCGGGCGCTCACCAGTACCTTTTCAGCTCTAACTCCAACGGCACCGAGGACATGGAAAACGGCGAAATTTACAAAATGGAACTGGATGGCAGAATCCTCGGCAAATTCGGCAAGGCGGGCAAGCTGCTGAAGGAATTCGGCTCAGTTCATGAGATTGATTGCCGCAATCCGAACGAACTGTACGTGGGCGAGATCACGAACTGGAGAGTGCAGCGGCTCACTCTGCACCCCATAGCGGCGAATTGAAGTTGCAGGCAGAGGTCGTCCGGCCCCTAGAAGCCGTTCCTGCTCCAGGCGCTTCGGATAGCGCCTGCGAGCAGAACCTCCTGTTCCGGTAAGACCGTTCGTAAATCCAAAATGATGCGCTGCTTTTCGAGCCGCGCTACCACCGGGGTGGCGCCCGTCCGCAGGAGCCGCTCGCAAGCCGCCGCCGACTCGGCTTCCGGAGGCCGCAGCAAAATCAGCGTAGTCGGGAGTTCCATAGCCGGAGTCGAGCCGCCGCCGATGACGGAGCTGCCAGGACAGAGATCCGCTTCTATGCCGGGGAGCGCCGCAACGAGCTTTTCGGCGCGTTCGCGAATCTGATCAGCCGTTTGGTCGAGCATGGCGTAAATGGGGATGCCGGCGCGATCTTCGAGCAGGTAGTCCCGCAGCGTCGCGGAGAGCGCCGCATAGATGAGCTTGTCAACCCGCAGCGCCCGAAACAGCGGATTGCGGCGAATCCGCGCGATCCACTCTTTTTTGCCCGCCAGGATGCCCGCCTGCGGACCTCCCAGCAGCTTATCTCCGCTGAAGGTAACCACGTCTATTCCGGCGGCGATGCTTTCGCCTACGGTCGGCTCATGTTCCAAGCCGTAGCCTTTCAGGTCCACGAGGCACCCGCTGCCCAGGTCTTCCACCACAGGAATCCCAGCCTGGCTGCCGGCATCGACCAGGTCTTTTAACGAAGGGCGATCGGTAAAGCCGACGATCCGGAAATTGCTGTGATGAACGCGCAGGATGGCGCGCGTTTCGCCGGTAATCGCCGCGCGATAGTCCTCGATGCGCGTTCGGTTCGTGGTCCCCACCTCGCGCAGCCGGGCGCCGCTGCGGGCGAGGATGTCGGGAATGCGGAAGCCTTCGCCGATTTCGATCAGCTCGCCACGGGAAACGATCACCTCTCCGCCCGACGCCAGCTCGTGCAGAGCCAAAAAAATCGCCGCGGCATTGTTGTTAACCACGATGGCGGGCGCCCCCAGCAGGCGCTCGAGCAGCGCCGCGGCGTGCACGTCGCGCCGGCCGCGCGCGCCTTTCGTCAAATCGTATTCCAGATTGTTGTATGCTCCGGCTGTCCCGGCAATGGCGCGAAGGGCGGAGGCCGAAAGCGGAGCGCGGCCCAGGTTGGTGTGCAGGACGACGCCCGTGGCATTGATTACGGAGCGAAGCGAGGGAGAGATCAAGTCATCCAGGCGCTGCCGCACTGTCTCGGGGAGCTGCGGCAACTGATATTCGATCTCTTCCCGGCGGCCCTCCACCAGCTTATCGCGGAATGTTCCCAGCACCTCCCGGACGGCTTCCACCACCATGTGGCGCGGAAATCTTTCGGTCAGGCGCGCAATGGCTTCCTGCTTCAAAACTTCATCAACCGACGGGAGAACCCGGAAATCATTTTCAGCAGATGCGGGCACGCCACGATTTTAGCAGCGCCCGCGGCTTTGCAGGTAAGATCCCGCCAGACCGCGTCGGCCGCAGGCGCGGAATCAGATCGCTGTGGAAAAATCGCCCGTCCCGCCAGGCGCAAAAGAGCGCGGCTCAGCGCTTGCCCAAAAGCTCGATTTTCATCCCGCCCCGAATCCAGCGGCCCGGCTGGGCCAGCCCGGGGAACGATTCGTAATAGGCGTTCGCCAGATTGGTGATTTGCAGGAAGGGCTGGAAGCGGCTTCCTTGCCCGGCCACGGAAATATCCCACAAGGCGACCGCGGGTTGCCAGCTTCGATCGAAAGCGCCCACGCGAGTGCGCACCACCGCATAACGCCCAAGGGGCGCAGCCGCGGTAAAAGCAACCGAATTGCGGGGAAAATTGAAGATGTAGAGCGACGCCACGCCGGGAATGATCTCGCGGGACGCCCGAATGATGGTATAACTGATGCCAACATCTGCGCTCCGGCCTCGGACAGCGATCCGGTCGCGCGCGCCGATCTCGCCGCCGTGAAAGTTGAGCCGCTCGAAGTTCATGGCCTGCCAGACCGACGCCCCGGCAGGCCGGACGAAATCGATCGTGTTGCGCTCGCGCCGCTCAAACCAGGTGGCCGAGATGTTCGTCCCTCCGCGGCCCCACCAGTCGAGGCCGGCTTCGTAGCTCCAGGCGCTTTCCGGCCGCAGATTCGGGTTTCCAATATTTGCCGGATCGTGGTAATACAATTCGGTATAGGTCGGCACGCGGAAGGTGCGGCTGAGGCTGGCCCGGGCCTTCCACCCTTTTCCGAGCCGCACTCCGGCCGCTAGAGTAGGGCTGGCGACGGCGCTCCATTTCCGGTAGATTTCTTCGCGCAAGCCAGCGCTCAGGCTCAAACGCGGACCAGGCCGCGCTTGCAGCACAAAGAATCCCGAAGCCCTTTCGCGCCGGTGATCGCTCAGGTTCGTGCTTTCGATAGCCTCGGAAAGGCCGTCCGCACCCGCGCTGAGGTCCACTCGGCCCGACAAGGCATGGTGGAAAGCGTAGGACCCATACCAGGTTCCGCTGGTGTGGAAATTCTGGAAGATTTCCGGCTGATCGCGGTAGAGAACGTAGTGATCGGTGTGCCGGCGATAGGAAAACTGCACGCGGTGTTCTCCCACTGTCTGGCTCAGCGCCACAAGCTTGGTCCCGGTCTCTTCCCAGGAGGGGAAGCTTCCGTAAAATCCGTTGGCTCCAAAAGGCCGGTCATTATAAGCGAACAGCAGACTGGTCGAACCAAAGGACTCGTCGAAAAACGATTGGCTCGCCACAGCCAGGTTGCGGAAATCGCGGCCGGGCCGAAAGCCGGTCGAAAAATCGCGCGCCACGGCGGCTTGCTGGCTCCACTTCCCGAACCGGAAGCCGCCCGAGAGCGCTTCGCGATTCCAGCCGAAGTCTCCGATTCCCGACGACACGTTGAGTTCCGTCGCTTCGGGCCGCCGCGTGATTACGTTCACCGCTCCGCCGACCGCGTCCGAGCCGTACAGCGTCGAGCCGCTGCCGTGCAGCACTTCCATGCGTGAAACGCTCTCCAAAGGCAAGGGCAGATCCATATCGTGGTGGCCCGATTGCGCATCGTTCACGCGCATGCCGTTGATAAGCACCAGCGTCTGGCTGAAGCTGCCGCCTCGAATCCCCACATCGGCCTGCGTGCCGTCAATTCCGCGCTCTTGCACATCCACGGTGCTGTCCGTCTTCAGCAATTGGGCCAGCGAAGTCGCCGGGACCACCGCATTTTCGACAGGTATCACGATGATGCTGCGGTCCACTTCGGCCAGTTGCGCCGGCTCGGGCGTGCCGGTTACCACGACCGGAGACTCGACCCGCGGCTCCAGAGCCAGCGTAATCGTCTGTTCGCCGGGAGCGTTTGCAACCAGGGACAAGGTTGCAAACTCGGCCTTTTCGACCGTGATCTTGTGACGCCCTGCGGCCAGGCCGCAGATCACGGCATTGCCGGCGTCATCGGTGAGATTTGCGCTTCCGCCGTCAACGTGAACGGCGGCCCCGGCGGCCGCCAGCCCGGAAGGGTCGCGTACCGATACGCGGATGCATTCCGCCAGCGCCGCGCTCTCCAGAAATGTCCAGATCAGCAGGCACGCCGCCCGGCGCCCTAACATTCTTCGAGCACCCATGAATTTGATGGAATCCACCAGCCAGTAAAAACTGCGTGATTGTACATTATGATGGAACCGCCCGCCGGCTGCCAAGCGCAGCCAGGAGGAATGACTTGCCGGCGATAGGCCGGCGAGAGTCGTGCCAATCTAGGTTGCAGGACTCCGGCTCGCTCTGATAAAACATCTCGGAATCCTGAAGAGAGCGTACTCTAGCCGCAACCGTAGCCGTTCGAATGCGCCCGTCTGACTTATCTGCCGGAGGCTGCCTGAAGTCGTCTCGCGTAAGTCAGGTTGTGCTGGATCGAAACCGAAGCAGGCATGTAACGATTGGCCTGTTCGAAGTGCGGGATGGCTTCCGCGTAACGCCCCTGGTCCATGTAGAGAAGTCCCAGATCATTGTGATGAATCGCCAGCCGCGAATCGAGCTGGTGTCCGGGAAGCACGCGCCGCACGAGCGGACCGAGAGCCACAAACGCCTTGCTGACGTTCGGGTCGAGCGGCGCCCAGGTCTCAGGCTGGAAGAAAACCAGATGAACGTGGAGTAACGCCGATAGGGCGAAAATGCCCCAGGCTGGGGCCTGCCAGCGCCGCCAATCGCTTCCGGTTTTCGCGCTATAAGCCACTCCGAGCAGCGCCAGAACCATCAGCATGGGCACAAAGTCCTGCATATACCGGCGGCTGGTTCCGACGAAGCACAGGAGGCTGAAAAACACGGCGAAGGCCGAAAGTCCGGCAACGGCGGCAAACACTTTCAGCGGGAAAATCCGCCCATCGCGCGTGCGAAACAAGGGCCAGGCCAAAAAACCGAGCAACAAAAACGGCGAGGCCAGAAACATGGACGACATGTCTTCCGCGCGTTCCGTTTTCACCAGCGGCTGCCAGCCCTTGTGGGTGAACCAGGGACAATCTCGCGTCACGTGAATGGGAGCGAGCACATAATGCAGGAAGTTTTCGGGCACGCGGTTCAGCGCATAGGCAGGCTTGTCGGCGGCCGCCACGGGCAGATATTTCAGGCCATACTCCCAGGGAGAGCGGAACCGGGCTTGGTTGTAAGCCATCATGAGCAGCACGCCGGCGGCTGCCGGCGCGGCAAGAGCCGCCAGGTGCATCGCCGCAACCTTCTTTCGCCGGCCCCAGTGCCGCTGCAAGACGGCCACTCCGGCGAGCAGGCCGGCCGCATATAGTCCGAGCGACACGCGGGTCAGGATGGCAAGGCCAGCACCGGCGCCCGCCAGGAACACCCAGGGAGCGGATTGCCGATCGAGATACTCGAGCAGGGCCCAAAAGGCGAAGAGGACCAAAAGCGCGGCCCAGGCGATGCTTTCGTGGTAAATCGTGCCGCGCAGAGCCACAATCGCCGTGGGGGTAGCCAAAGCGAAGGTAAAAAAGAACCAGCAGCAGAGCCACTTTGGCAAAGCGGGGAAGTAGCGCCCCCGGAGCACGACAACGATCTTCAAAAAAACCAGCGATGTGAGCCATCCCGCAAGAATACAGGCCACCCGGTCCGTGAGTTTTCCGCCGGCGAGCTTGGCCATCATGTGCAGCACCGCGGGAAACGGCCCCCATTGCAGGTAAAACCGCCCCTCGAACGGCACCATATCCATCAAGTAGCCTTCGCTCGGGTTCCGCGCGATGTAGAGATGCCCCGCCAGGAAGGCGTCCGCTTGCATGTTGTAGTAACCCATCAGGTCGCTGAAATCGAACTGGCCCCAGGTCGCAACACAGGCGTAGATGACCAGCAAGGCCCCCGCCCAAATGAGCGTCTCGATTCGCAATATGCTGGTTTCGCGGGGTTCGTCCGCCGAGCGGCGATGCTCAGGAAGCGAAGCATGGGAAGCCGGCGAGGGAGCGGCTTCCACGAAATTCTCAACCTTGGGGTGCAGACGTTTTTTTGATTTTCCGCGGGGATGGCGTGACACAGGCAGCTCAAAATTTTATCAGCTTTTAGATGGCGCCCGGGGCGGATACCCCTGCCCGGTTAGCTGGCATCTCCCTGCGCGAGCCGGCGCTTCGGAAGGCCGTGCGCCGCGGAAACACAGGCTGAGCGTCAACGGGGCACAACTTCATAGCCGCCGTCTGGCCCGACATCGACGATATACTGTTGCAGCCGGCCGTTCTCCAGAACAAAGATTCCGCTCGCGGCGGCCAGATAGATTCTGCTCCCGGAGAGCGCGATGTCATGGACGATGGAAGAAACGGAGTAAGCATTGATCGCGTGCGAACTCCGGTCCCATCTCAGCAACCCGCCCGGCGAATCGCCGTATTCGCCTCGATGCATCAGCCCGAGCCAGACCGCGTCAGATCCAACCCGCAAGGCCGAGACCGACCAGTCTCGAACTTCCGGCGGCGAGAAGATATGGAACTCGCGATCGCCCGGGTCGAAGTAGCCGAAGCCTCCCACCCCTACGCTGCCCTCGGCGTCATAGAATGTCTTCCCAAGCCATAGCCGGCCGTCGCCCGCGATCTCCCACGCGCCGATCGTCTCCAAGATTTCAGGGCCGCTGCCCTGGCAGATCGTGCCCGCGGGAATCACCGGAAAGGTGCGGCGCATGGCTTCCCGCCGCGCTTGGACGTACTCTACACAGCTTGATTGCGGCAGCATGAAGGAGGCGGCGCGGCCGCCAGCGCGCTCGGTCACTGTGCGCCAGATCGTGCCCCAAGACTGCGTTGTTTCCGGTTCCAAGGCGAAGCGCTTTCCGGGGCCGAAGCGCAGACTGGCCGGCGCCCTTCGCAAGTCACCAAATTCTCCCGAGGCCGTCGAAGAGACGATTAGCGGCGCCTCGGCCAACAGCGGCGCGGCCTCCTTTTCCGACAAAACCTGGAATGGAATCCGGCCGGCTGGAGCCTCCCGCAATAGCCGAATTACCAGGAGCCGATTGCCGCCGCCGGCAAGGAAAAGCAGAACGCCGTCTTTCATCAGAATGCGCCGAACCGTGAAGGGAGCGTACTCGATTCGCCGGAAGATGCGGCGGGAACGGGCGTCGAAGAAAAACTTGATGCTGTCGAATATTCCCCCTTTTTCTCCCGTCCTCCAGAGCACCAGCTCACCCGGAGCAATTCTAGCCACCTCCACGGCGCAGCTTTGATCGTCGTTCAGCAACAGCGCCAGCAGGTGCACCTGCTGAGGATGCTCGCGCTCTTGCAAGAATAGGCCCATCACATCGGTTTGATTCCACCAAAGGCCAGCTCCCGTCCAGCTCGGAGCCTGCACGCCGCCCCAAACCAGCAGCAAATCCTGGCTGGCCTCCACGGGATGCCGCAGCAGCGTGGTGAAATGAGCCAGCCGCTGATGGCCGCCCTGCCGGAAATACTGAATCACGGCCGGATCGTGAAGCTCGGAGGGGTGCGAATCCTGCGCCAATGCGTACGGCCTTAGCAGGAAAAGAAAGCCAATCACCGGGCCGAACGCCCTTGTTATTTTTCGCGGCGGCATGGCTCTGCTTCTTATAATAGTCTGCACTATGCGCTTACTGGCACTTCTTTTCGCAGGTCTGGCGTTGTCCGCGTTAGCGCAGACTCCGCCTGCGGAAATTCTCGTGCGCTCCACGTTTGAAGGCATCCCGGCGTTGGTCCTCTCCAATGACAAGCTGGAATTGACCATTCTCAGCCAGGGTGGGGCCTTCGCCAACCTCGCGCTGCGCGATGACCCCGAAAAGTTGAGCCCGTATTGGAATCCGAGGCGAATGGCGCGTGAGGACGGGCGCAGGCCGCCTTCCGGCTTCGAGGCCGGGCATTTCGTTTGCGTGGATGGCTTCGGACCGGTATCGGAGCAGGAGCGGGCGGCCGGGCTGCCCGGCCACGGCGAAGCCAACAAACAGGCCTGGCGGGTCGTGGCGGCCGCCAGGAGCGGCAAAACGGCCAGCGTCACATTTTCTGTAGATCTGCCGCTGGTCGAGGAGCGCTTCACGCGGACGGTGCGGCTGGTGGATGGGGAAAACGTGGTGTATGTGGAAAGCGGGTTGGAAAGCCTTCTCGCCTTCGACCGTCCCATCTGCTGGGCCGAGCACGCCACAATCGGCTCGCCGTTCCTGGAGCCGGGAAAGACCGCTGTGGATCTGCGGGCGGTTCGCGCCAAGACGCGCCCTCACGACCCGAAGCCCGGCCCTCTGCCGCATCGCCTGGCTTCATCTCTGGAGTTCACCTGGCCGATGGCGCCGGACGGGAGCGGCCAACTGATCGACCTCCGCGCCGCGCCGCCTAACCCGAACTCGGGCGATCACACGACGGCGTTGATGGACATGAATCGGAAATGGGCGTTTGTGACCGCACTTCATCCGGAAAAGCGGTTGTTAGTTGGTTACCTGTTCCACCCGCAGGAGTATCCCTGGGTGCAGAACTGGGAAAACTATCCGCCGACGCTCAAGATGGCCCGCGGCTTCGAATTCGGCACGCAGCCCTTTGACGTGCCGCGCCGCGAGGTGATTGACCTGCGTTCGATGTTCGACGCGCCTGTTTACCGCTGGCTCCCCGCGAAATCCAAAATCGAGTCGCGCTTTCTTTTCTTCTATACCAGAACGCCGGAGGGTTTCCAGCGCGTTGACGAGGTGAGCCTGGAACAAGGCGTCATTCGGATTGAGGATCGCACGGCGGGGAAGAGCATCACGCTCTCCGCCTCCCTCGAGCCGTAAGGGCGCTGCGCCGGACGGGCAAATGCCGGGCGCATGTTGTGCGCGCGGCGCTCCGTTATGGGCGCAATTGCTCCGCGAGCCAGACAATGTAATCGCTGTTGCGCCGCTGAACTTCCTGAACCAAGGCGGCGGGCAATTCGTCAAGCTTTTCCTTGAAGAAGCGATGATCGCCGGACGGATCGGCCGCGTCGCGAGAGCCGACGAGGTTTCCCAGCCAGAAAACGAGAAACAGATTGCCATCCACGCGGCCCTTGAGCCGGTCGCCGAGATAATAACCGAGTCCCTTCTCTTTATAGATCCGCGCCAACTGGCTCTCCTCGCCGAACGCTCCGGCCTCGGCAAATTGAACACAGCGATCCACCATGCGTTCGAACAGGGACCGCCAGGGCGAGCCTGCCGGCTGTTCCGAGAGCACATCGAGCAGTTGCAGTTGGAGCTCGCCGGAAATCTTGTAGTTCACGCGCCCGCCGGTCGAGCGGCCGATCATTTGCAGCACGCGAGCCTGCTTGCCGCTCCCCGAGTGGATGCTCAATGTGCCGTTAAAATAGCGCGCCACGTCGGCCAGCTCCCGCACCCGTGCGCCTAACTCCTTGACAGGGTCCCCGCCAAATTCCCGCTCCACGCGCGGCAGCAGCTCGGGCCACATCTTGTGCGCTGCATACTCGCGGAGAGCGGCGGCCGTCTCGGGGTACGCCTGGCGTTTCTTGAAGCCGAGATTCGGCGGCACCAGTTGCGCCCGGCGCCCGCGCGACGCCAGCCAGTGCATATAGAAGATCATCTCGCGGGCCGTGGTCAAGGTTTCCGCCTCGTCGATCGACGGCTCGAAATCAAAGTCCGTCGAGCGGCCGCTCTCGCGCTTCGCCTGCTGGATGTAATCATAAAGGTCTTCGTTCAACTGCAAGCTTTGGCTGAACTTGACCGCCAGCCGGCGGATTTCCGCCGGCGTGAACGAATAGACGCGGCCCTCGATGGAAAAACTCCGGCCGAATTCGCTCAAGACCCAGCGCTGCTGTTCCCGGTTCAGAATCCTCTCGAACTCCTGCTCGACCTGCGCGTCACTCCAAGCATGAGGATGCCGCGGATCGGCTTCGAGCCGGAACAGCCGCGAGGTATCGGTGGTGAATTTCGTGTATCCGGCCGCCGCGCGAATGGCCGCCTTGGTTTGCTCGATGGAATGCGCAATTTCGGCGCCGCTCGCGCCGCTGATGATGAAATGGTCTGCCTCGGCATTGTACCCATGCCGCCATCCCGCGCGAATAGCGGCCCACAGGCCGGCGTGATAGAGGTGCTCGATGGAAACGCGCGTGTGCCCGACCTCCGTCGGGTTTTCCCCGGTACGGCCGGCGAGGCGGGCGGCGGTGGTCATTTCGCGTGTTGCGGAAAGCTGCACGGTGCTGGCCATATTGACGCACTTGGACCGCAGGATGCGGCCGAAAGCATCGAATGCCGCCGGGAGTGAAATTTCCGGATGCCGGTTGCCCACAGCCACGGCCGGCTGGTCTTTTTGCGGCCGCGGCAGGAAGGACGGATCAATGTTTTCCGCGAACCGGCGGATCACGCTCCAATCGGCTGACGAAAACGGCAGCGCGTCGACGCCCCCGGGCGTCGAACGCAGCAGCCACGAACCATCGAGATCTACGGCAACGTAGTGGATGTCCGCCGCGACTGGATCGCGCGTAAGGGATAGGTAATAGGCACGGCCCGCCGGCGGCTGCGGCCCGGTCCGGGCAGCCTCGGACCGGACCTCGTCATTCAGCTCGCGGCCGGCCACATTTGCTTGTAAAAAGGTTCCGATTTGCTGGAAGAATTCGTTCATATTCCCGTGGCGGCGTTCCGCGTTTGCGCGCAGATGGCCTTTCAGTTCCCTCCGGCGCCGCTTTTTTCGAGCAGCGCCTTGACGTCGGCAGGGAGATCGAAGCGGCTGGCAGGAATCTCAGGGTTCTGCTCGATTTTTTCAATCGTAATCAAGAACTCCTGGCCGAGGCCCTTCTGCAAGACGCGATGGGGAACCAGAATGCCGCCAGCATCCCGGTAATCGCTGAGCGTCACTTCCGCCGGTATCTCCCCCATCTGGCTTTTCACCACTTTGTTCACCTTGACAAGCAGATGCGTCTTGGTGTCGTAATAGCGTGTCTCGGGGCTCCCTTCCGCCGGCGTGAGCAGGATTTTGTAACAGGGGCGCGAGCCGACGTTCTCGACGCCTTCCATCTCAGCTTTCTTGAAAAGCTCGCGCCATTCCGCATTCAAGGCAGCATCGCGGAGAGCCGATGCCCGCTCTTCCCCGCTCTTGACCCGCGGCCCTTGCAGCGGCGAGCGTTCCCAGGCAATATCGCCGCTAGTTCCCTGCTCGATTTTGCCGATTCCCTGCATCTCGGCAACGTTGTAGCTGTTGTGGGGGATCGCCTTATAGGACGTCAGGGTCGCTTTGATTCCCTTGCCTACAAACTCCATCGTGGCGATCGTGATCTGCGTATGGATTTTCTTATACGCTTCGCGCCCGCCGGTGACTTCCACGTACTGGTCAAGCACGGTCTCGGCAGCGGGCAATTTCTCCTGGGCCCGCGAACTTCCGCCGGCCAAAGCCCATTCTATCGTTAGCGCCGCTATCAAAAACCTGGAAGCTTTCTTCGCAATCATTCTCACCTCCCGGAGCCGTTCTGCGTGCTTTGCGCCTGAATCCACCGCAGCGCCGCCTCGAGGACGGGATCGCGTCCCTCGAGCAGCGCTGCGCGGCTGAGCTTTACCTCTTCATCGGGAACCACCCCGGCGCCCTCCAGAGTTTTGCCGCCCTTTGAAAGGTAGTTGGCGATCGCGTATTGGAAGCCGTCGCCGTTGGGCAGCCGCTCGAAGACCGACGGCAGCGCGGCCCCGGCTGTCTTGATGCCAAAGATGCGCGCTCGGCCAAGGTCCCTCATCCCCTGGGCGAACACCTCCGAGGTGGAGGCGGAGCAGTCGTCCACCAGGATCGCCAGCGGGCCGCCATAGGTCTCCAGGCGAGGATTCACAATGAAATGCAATGTAGCGTCACGCGTATACATAGCGCCCAGTTGCTGATTGGGCTGGTTGATGAACCACCCGGCCATACCGATGGCCATCGCTCCGATCCCGCCCGGATTGCCGCGCAAATCGATGATGATCCCGGGGC
>Ga0070741_10014879_pt1 | contig 13340 bp, 10 predicted proteins | sample Coa_R1_4_FD_66440 | JGI IMG/M metagenome (GOLD analysis project Ga0070741, IMG submission 66440) | Surface soil microbial communities from Centralia Pennsylvania, which are recovering from an underground coalmine fire - Coalmine... | ecosystem: Environmental > Terrestrial > Soil > Unclassified ... | reverse complement strand
GCTGGTTGCACGTCCGTTATCGGCTGCGTAACATCTGATAAGTATGGCCACCAGCACTGCAGTCCAGCGGGATCGCGTCCCCAAGCTCTGCGTCGGCGAGATCCTGAGCTTTGCCTACGAAGCATTCACCAGCAACAAGGTGCGCTTCGCGCTGACCGCATTAGGCATGGTGATTGGGACCGCATCGCTGATCCTGGTGGTCACGATCGGCCTCACTGGCAAGCAGTATGTTCTCAGCCAGATTCAGGCCATCGGCGCGAACCTTATTTATGCGGAGTACGAGGGTGGAGGTCCGCGCATCACCAACACCACCCCAGACCCGCTGACGCTGGATGACCTGCAGGCCGTCATGCAGCAGGTCCCCGGCATCGTGACTGCCTCGCCGGTGGTCCCGCTGGCCGAGCGCATCCCGGTGGGCAATGGCAAGGAACGCGACATCCAGGTGCTGGGCGTGTATCCGCAATATAAAGATGTCCGCAACCTGGTAGTCGTCTCCGGCAGGTTCTTTGACGCGCAGGACGAGCAGGCGCGGAACAAAGTTGCGGTCATCACGCAAAAGCTGGGCGAGGACCTTTATGGCTCAGCGGATGAGGCTGTGGGAAAGCTCATCAAGCTAAGCGGGCTGCCGTTCACGATTATTGGTACGTTTCGCGAGCGGGTGGACACCTTCGGGCAGTCGGAGGTCACCAACAACACGATGGTGATTCCCTATACCGTGAGCCGTTACTTCACCGACACGGCGACCGTCAAGCAGATCTACTTTTCGGTATCCGATCCTTCAATGGTGGTTCCGGCAACCGCGCAGATTAAGAAGGTGATTCAGAGCCGCCACCGGCCGGAGTCGGTCTACAACGTGGACAATCTCACGCAGCTGGTGTCGGTTGCGGAAAAGACCGCGAATGCGCTCACCATGGTGCTGCTGCTCGTGGCAGCGGTAACTTTGCTGGTGAGCGGCATCGGGATTATGAACATCATGCTGGCGACGGTCAGCTCGCGCATTCGCGAGATTGGAATTCGCAAAGCGATTGGAGCGACCAAGCGCGAGATTCAGTTCCAGTTCTTGTCGGAAGCGATGCTGATTTCACTGATCGGCGGCGTGATCGGGATCATCATCGGTCTCGCGCTGCCATTTTCCGTACGATTCCTCACCGACTACCGTTTGCCCATATCGGGCTTGTCCGCCATCGTAGCGATCGTCGTCTCGACCTTGGTTGGAGTGTTGTTTGGGACGGTGCCCGCCACTCGAGCAGCATCGCTCGATCCGGTGGAGAGCTTGAGATACGAATAGGTCTACTGCTTCGCGGCCCCGCGAGCGTAGTAAGTGGAATGGCCGGGTTCCAGCTTCCGCCCCTTGGCGTTAAATATTCGAAAATTTCCCATCCCTGACTTCTGCACTGCAAACTGCAACGACGTGACCAGCACCCCAAAGCCGTATTTCACGCTGCGACCGAAGTTAATGGAAGAAGCTTCGGCGAAGTACTTCGTGGGACACGATACTTCCCCAATGCGAAATCCGAAGTGCACGCACTGCGCGAGCATCTGGTTGTCAAACACAAAGTCGTCCGAGTTCTCGAGGATTGGCAAGGTGGTGAGTACTTCCCGGCTGAAGGCGCGGTAGCCGGTGTGATATTCGGACAGCTTGACCCGCAGGAAAATATTTTCGAACGCCGTGAGCAGGCGGTTCGCTACATATTTATATAGCGGCATGCCACCGCGGAGAGCCGTTCCGCCAATAATGCGCGACCCGAGAACGACGTCATAGACACCGTAGGCAATCATGCTGGCCATCGCGGTGACCAGCAGCGGCGTGTACTGATAATCGGGATGTACCATGATCACGACATCGGCGCCGGCGGCCAGGGCCTCGCGATAACAGGTTTGCTGATTGCGCCCGTAACCGTAGTTCTGGTCGTGAACAAAATAGGGCAGGCCCAGGCGCTCCGCCACCTCCACCGTGCGGTCAGAGCTGTAGTCGTCCACCAGAATGCAATCGTCCACGATCTGCGGCAGTTCGCGAACGGTAGCTTCCAGCGTCTTCTCCGCGTTGTAGGCGGGAAGCACGACCACAATACGCTTGCCATTGATCATCTGGTTCTATGATAAATGGAGCGGCAAAACGTATGAAGCGACTGAGCATCAAAACACACAAGAAGCGCGAAGTGGTTGATATCACCGATGCGGTTGAGGAGTTCCTGTCGGCGCACCATCCGGACAAGGCAGGATTGTGCAGCCTGTTGATCCTGCATACCACGGCGGCGTTGACGACCGCGGACCTCGATCCCGGAACTGACCTCGACATGCTCGACGCATTTGAGGCAATCATTCCCAAGCTGCGCTACCGGCATCCACACAATCCTGCACATGTGCCCGATCACATTCTCTCGGCGCTGATTGGAACCTCAGCGGCGTTGCCGTTCAAAGACGCTAAGCTGATTCTCGGAACCTGGCAGCGTGTGGTGCTGATCGAGTTGGATGGACCGCGGGAGCGTGAGATCGTCGCGACCGTGATGGGAGAGTAGTAGGAGGTTGCCTCGGGCTCGGTCATTTGCCAGGCTCACCCGGGGCTTACGCCCTGAGCTCCGTTCTGGCGCTGGCTGGCTGCGGCGTCGCCGTCAGGTGGCTTTTGCCAGGATCGAGTCCACCTGGGCTTTCCAGGCGTCGAACGAGCTGTGGATGGCGCGTCCCAGAAAGCTGGCGCGAGCTTCACGCAACTCGGGAATCCGGCGAGCGGCGATCGCGTAACGACGAAACTGCGGATTGCCTTCCAGCACGTCTTCTGAAAGGTAGATGGGACGGCGCCGGAAATTCAGCACGCCCAATGCGCGATTGATGCGCTGCACCGCCTGATCGACGCCTTCTTGGGATGCGCCGCTTTCGCCTAAACGGAAGAAGTACGTTGCCCGCCCCGATCGCGAACTGGCTTCCCACGCGATCACATTCGGTGAGCCCGGTTTTGCGGCGATCGGGAAGAAGAACCAGTACAGCGTGTCCGAGCCGGAGTGATCGGCGTCCGCAGCGGCGCTGGTATTGTCCGCCACTGCTACGCTCTCGTCGGAAGCCTCGTTGGTATCCCCGGCTGAGTCTGCGGTGTCTTCCGGACGGATCAGCTTGAATCCGGCGTAGAGCATCCCGGCTGCGGTGCGGCGGAGGAGTTCGTCGTAATACGGCTTCAGATTCGCGTCCACAGCATTCACCGCGAGAGCAGCCGGGACACGCGGATTGATCGCCTCAAGCTTCGCTAACCGCGCGGAGCGTCCTTCACGCATGAGCGTGGCGCAGGCCTGGAGTTGGTCGGGATCGAGGAACGGAAACGACGCATGCAGCGCCAGGGCGCTATCTTTGGCAAGCGTGTTCATGGCATCGCGCAGCCGGGAGACGAATTCCTCGGTCCGCTTGGCCAAGCGAGTGATCTTCAGCCGCTCGCATCCCGCCTCAAGCAGCACTTCATAATTTTCGAAGCGGAGGGAATCGACATCAGCCAGCCGCCACTGAAAAGGCTGCGAGGTCGAGGGCAGCACCGCGAAATTGCTCTTGTACAGGCGAAGCTCCGCCGGACCCGAGCGCGACGTCCCAGCCGAAGTCAACTCAAAGTTGCCGGTGAAACGTTCGACTTCGTTCAGGTCTTCAAGCAGCAGGCACTGCACCGCTCGTTTTCGATAAGCCTCTAGCAGATCGTGAGCGAGGTTGTCGTAGGCTTTTCCGAACTGGCGCAACACGAGCGCGCGTCCGGTGTAGATGGGCAGACGAATTTCCCAGTCCGCCGCCTGAACCGCGTCGAAGTCGCCGAGGTCAACCACGATCGCGGCGCCTTGCTGGGGGACGAGCGTGAACTTCTCTGCGTCGAAATCAACGCGGCATGCGCCCTGGAGCAAGGCACCGCCGCGTTCGTCTAAGTATTGGAACTTGCCGCTGAGTTCAGCCATGCGGAATCAGCCAACCTTATTACCGCATTCCGGACAGAACTTGGTGCCGGCCTCGAACTTGGTTCCGCAGCGGCCGCATTCGTTCTTCGGGCGCAACGGCTTGCCGCACTCGGGACAAAATTTCGCTCCCTGGGTGCGAGCGCCGCAGGCGGGGCACAGCGCGGCGGCTTCGCTGGTGATGTCAAGGTCCTTGGTCAAGTCCTGCTGGCGAAGTTTGTCGCGCATCTGGTCGACGGTGGTTTGGACCTGGGCGGAAGCGAGCTCGGTCTCGACGTCCGGAGCGCACTCGTAGCACAGCATGCGCTTCGCGTTCCAGCACGTGGCTTGGCAAACCCACTTGGAGCAGCGGGGGCATTGCCGGAAGTTGGGTTTGGCCTCTTCGATCGCAGCCCGGTAGGCTTTATCGTGCGCCGGACCGAGCACAGCGCGCTCGATTTCATAGGAACTCGAACTGGCCTGGCCCAATACGCCGCCGAAGAATCCGCCGGCGGCGCGCAAAGCGCTGGCAGCAAATCCCGTAGCCGAGGTTTTGAATTCGCTGGTGAAGCCGTTGCCGCAGCGGTCACAGAAGAACTCGAACTGAAATCCCCTGTCTGTGGAGTGGTCAGTGAAATTTCGTGTGAACTGAATAAGTGCCATGGAGCCTCCCCGAGGCGGGATGAACAGAGTCAGAAGAGTTTAATTCATAGAGTTAGGAGCGTCCAGAGAGGCCGTCCAGTGCGGGGTTTGCGGCGAGATCAGAGCGAATGTGGAGGGGAGCAGTTGTGTCGTAAACTGATTAAGACGCGGAGGGATGCGTGAGCGGTCGAAACGGGCGGTCTTGAAAACCGCTGTACCCGGAAGGGTACCGGGGGTTCGAATCCCTCTCCCTCCGCCAGCCAGTCTTACCAGCAGAGGAAACCCCGCGGCTTTCTGTAGAAGATCCCGCAAACTCGCCCGGAAATGCGCGGTTTCAGTTCGCGCGACGGACCGGGAGAATAAACCTGAGATCGACGATACCGACGAGCATCCAGAAATCAAGCTAGTTTTCGCAGACCTCGAAGCGCCTAATACCTCTGCTTTATTTCGGAAAGGAACCGCCGATTACACGCCACGGCACGCGACCGAATCTTCGCGAATTCACTTCGTCCGCGCAGATTAGCCAGCAATGGATCGGAATCCATCGCGGGGTAGGAGCAATAGTTTGCGCGCACGGCGCTATCTAGCATTTGAAGCGCCGGCGCCGCCTGTCCGCAATACGCAAGATGCGCGGCGGATATATACGAGATTTCTGGGTCGTCGTTGGGCTGAATCTGAGATGCAAGCGCGGCGATTTCACTCTGCGGCCTATGCTGTACACACGCCAAAAGCATCTGATAGCTGGTTGCCCACCCATTTTTCGGCGCGCCGATCTTTACCGCTTCTTCGAGTCTTCCTTGTCGGACGAGAATGTCGATGGCTTTAGCTTTGGACCACTCGGAGGCGTGCTTCCGGGTAAAGTCCAAAGCGTGCTTGTAATTGCCAGCTTCCATAAATGTCGTTGTGCACGAGCCCGCAGCTAGCGAGTCGAGGAGCGCAGCCGTGTCGCACTGACGCCCGGCTTCGTCGAGCACGCCAGCATAGCGGAGAACGTAACTTAATAGATGATGAGCCACCGCGCTATCGGGGTGACGCCGTAGCTGCTCTTGCGCCGTGCGATAGGCCCGTATCAAATCGCCGCGTTCCACTTGATGCACGGCAAGTTCGTTCGCGGCTTCCAAGGAATCGGGATCCAAAGCCAGTGCGTGCTCGCAAGCTTCATCTGACCGCTGTAGCATCGCCGGACCGCCTCCAGCTTCGCGTCCATCATGGTAGTAGCGAAGAGAGAGCGCCAACCATGCTGGTGGATATCGGCCGTCCAACTGAACCGACTGCTCGAGCATTCTTATGGCGTTCTTGTTTGGCTCCGGATCGTATGAGAGAGAGACAGTGCGTAGGTATAGGTCGTAAGCCCGTTCATTCTGAGGAGTGGTTGGCGCTTCTCGCACCAACTCGGTAGCACCCAGCGCAGGAGCAAGCTTTCCTCGGGAGATTGCGGCAATTTGCGCTTGCAACGCCAACAGATTCCCCTCGGGAACGTTGACCGTGTCCCGCCAGCGCAAGCCATTGGTTTCCACATCGATGGCCTCGATCGTAATCTGCAACTGGTGACCGACGAGCAGAAAGTCACCCGTAACAATGTGGCTAGCGCTCATTTCGCGTCCGACTTGCTGCAGGTCGACGACGCCCTCGGCGGATTTCCCTGTCGTCGAGAAAGGCCGAAGCGCCAGCGGCCGCATATGACTCAATGAGGTGCCGATTTCGTCCGGCAAGGCGAAACGCAAGAAGTCGATGCTGGGATCCGAAGCGGCATTCCGGAAGGGAAGGAGAGCGACTGTGGTGGTATGGGGCCCCGGCGCAGGGGATTTACGGAGAAAGACAAAACCCGCAGTTAGGACGATTGCGAAAACAGAAGCGGCGAGTACGATCCATGGCAACCGCGCTCGCGTCTCCGCCCGTTTTCGTTGGATAAATTCCTCACGCGCCTTTACTTGCGCGAGCCGGTGTGCCTCAGCGCGACGCTTTTCGAGATCGCGCAGCCGCCGCGCTACTTCGGCAGCGTTCTTAAGACGTTTGCCTGGGTCGCCATGCGAGGCCGCCGCGATGTCTTCCCGAAACAGGGGATCGTCCACGTCTCCTTCCCACCCCGGAGAAAGGGGCTTTCGGAAGTCGCCCACAATCAACTGGTAAAGCATTACACCGAGCGCATAGATGTCGCCGGCGGCGGTAGACGGTTGACCCGAGAGCACTTCGGGAGGCAAGTACAACAAAGTACCTGACAGCGAGGACTCGGCATCTGCGGTTTGTGTTAGTCCAAGGTTGGTGATGCCTAGCGATTGCAGGCGCTCTGGCTCCGCGAGGGAGGCACTGCCAAAGTCCACGACTTTTATCTGCCAACCTCCGCTTGCGGAAGGAGCGACCAAAATATTCCCGGGTTTGAGGTCCTTGTGTATTACTCCCGCGTTGTGTGCGTCGGCGACGGCCAAAGCGACATCCGTGAGGACGCGCAGGCGAGTGTCCAGAGGAATATTGCCCACACCGCCTTGGACTTCTGCCCATTCCAGAAGGCTCGCGCCGCCGAATTCACTTTCCAGTGAATACGGCGGTTTTTCAAAATTCCATTCGAGCAGGCGGCCGAAATCGGGCCGCTCGCCTAGCGACTCGCGCAAGAATCGCGAGACTGTTACTTCGCGCTTCAAGCTCTTCAGCCGGCCAGAGCGCAAGGCGAATTTGAAGACGCGCAGTTCCCGGGTTTTAGGGTTTTCCGCGAGCCAAACTTCACGGCTCTGCGGCGTCGGAAGGGGACGAACCAAGCGCCAGCTTTCGCGCCCGGGGATAACGTCGCCCGCTCTGAAATCCGGATTCATTATTGTTGGCGGGTCGGCGGCAGGTCGAGAGTTGACCGGTACCGCCAGGCGGTAACCCACGCGGGGTATGGTCAGCACAATCGAAGTATCTGCGTCGCCAAGGGCTTTTCTAAGCTTGGATACTGCTGTGGCGAGTGAGCCATCCACAACCATGAGGCCGGGCCAGACCGAGTCGAGCAGTTTTTCTTTCGAAATCACTTCTCCCCCATGAAGGAGAAGCTGTAGCAAGACCTCGAGCGGCTTCAGCTCCAGGTCAACGGGAATTCCGCCGACGCGAAGCTCGAGGCGCGAGTCATCGAATTCGCAGTTGGCAAAGCTCCAGATGCGCCCAAAACCCACTGAAGCGTCTGCCGGAGACCCATTTGGGACCATGGACCTGTCAGTCTTTAGAGTTCTTTAGAAATCCGTCAGGACTTGAACCGGCGACAGCGGTATTTTCGCCGACTGCGGCGCGGCTATGTGCCGGGAATTTTCTCACAAAAGCTCCCTGGCAGGGCGGGTTTCTCGCCAAGCCACGATCGGGGGGAGGAAGGCAGATGGGGAAAAGGGGATTTGTCAGGGCGGCGGTATTTGGGCTTGTAGTATTCGCGGTCATTCCGTCAAAAGCTGGCCCACAGACAGCTGCTGCAACCGGGGTTTGCGGCGGAAGCGCCTTTTGTTATGACGCGACCAACTTCACGGCAAGCGTCACGACCTTTCGCGTCAGTACGAACAATGTCTACAAGCAGAAGATTATTGATGTAACGGTCCGATTCCAAAACAAGACGAACCAAGCGGTGGTGCTTGCGTACGTTGACCATTCCGGTTTGGCTACGGACGACCGGGGAAACCGCTCCATACCTTGGGGCCCGAATGCCTATCGAGGGATTGGCCTGGTATCGGGGACGACGTTCGACCCAAAGCTGGTCGTGCGTCCCGGCGGGTGGGGAGACGCTCAGTTTGAGTTGGTCCAGCAAGGAAACCCGCAGGTCACTGGGGCCGCATACATGTTGGACCTGACCATCGATGAGATCAATAACAGCGGAGGCCAGCCCACGTTTGGCGGAGAGATTCCAATACACTTCGACGGGCTTGTGAACGGATCGGCGGGAAGCGTTCCCGCTCTCGCCGGGCTGGCTGGAGCACCATGCGCAGGGCAGCGAACTACGAGCAAAGCGGCTTCTGCAGCTAGTACGATTTCCAACATTGGTTCGCTTTTTGGAAAGAAAAAGACAGCACAAGTTGCGGGACAAGTTGCGGCTGCGACGCCGGGTTGCGATGCCGCGGTCAACGCTGCGACTTCGGCCCGCGGGAATGTCGGCACCACAGCCGCGAGCGCGACGAGTCAGCCCAGTACAACGGCTGCAGCCGCTAACGGAAGCGAGTCCAAGGCCAATCGTTCGTCAGGAATAACGGCCAACGCCGCGCCGGCTCAAGCTTCGGCCGATATGAGTGGTGTTTCCGGCCAATCGGCGCAGCCTTGGACACCTCCGTCCGACGTTGCCGAGGAAAAGACGGAGCTCAAAGATCCGCTGGCGCTGCCCGTTGTGGCGAAGATGCCCGACGTCGTCGGGGTGCGACTGGGCATGACCGAACAACAGGCGCTGCAGATTCTGCATGGCCAGTATCCACGGGACCAGTTTCAGGAGATTCCCACGGGCGGGAGTATTCCAGAGTATCCCAAGGCTGACTACGGATTTAACGTTCTGCCTGTGGGTGAGATTGCCACAGACGTGGTTGTTTCCTTGACGGCGCCACCCAGCCGACAAGTGGTATGGCACATTGTGCGATTCACACGGCGCCTTCATGCCAATCACGCGAACGTCCTGTCAACGCTGCGCGAAAAGTACGGCAAGGAATCGTTCGCGGGCCTCGCCAACGGCTCTAAGACCACCGACGACCGCAGCATAGGCACGCTTTTTTGGATTTACGACGAACAAGGCAAACGCGCGCCGATGCCTGCTGCTCAGGCCTTCGGCTCAAACGATATTACGTTCTGTCTCGGTCGCGGAATATCTCTAAACCCGGGACCAAGAATCCCGATGGACGAGGTCAAGGAGCCGAACTGGTGCGCATCCTTCGTTGGTGTGGTTGCGCAGATTGATCCAACTGAAATCGTAGAAAACACGACGGTCGCGGTCATGGACCTCCGCTTGGCGAACCGCACTGCCAATGCCTACGTCGCCTGGAAGCGCAATGCTGACGCCAAAGCTCGCGCTGCTGAAATCGAGAAATCGAAGAAAACCAAACCGGTCTTTTGATCTGCGCACCTTTTGGGACGGAGCAACCCATGACTAGAACAGCAGCATTGTTAGGGATCGGACTGACGGTTCTCTCGTTCGCTTCGGCGGCACCCTGGACACACGCCCAAGCGAGACAGGAAGCGCTTCCTGATGTCGCGGGTATTCGCCCCGGAATGCCGGCCGAAGAAGCGTACAAACTTCTGAAAGCCCGCAATTCCAGCGTTCAGATCGGGATCGGCCAGATGGCCCTCCCGGGTTTCGGCGAAAAACCCGTGGTCACAGAAATGCGCGCTCTGATTGTAGACGCCTCCGCTCCGGAGACCATCAACGTCTGGCTCACCACTCCGCCTGGCAAGCAGGTCGTTTTCGCTGTCGGCCGCTTGCTGGAATACGATCCAAGCCAGCCGCTTTTGCGTAATAAAGTAGCGGGAAGTCTCCACGAAAAGTATGGCCTCGAAACGGACACCAATCCGGTCCTCATTTACTGGGCGTTCGATGAGCAAGGCAGGCGCCCGGACCCGGGCCGTCTCAAGCAGCTCAATTGCGCGGGAGTTGCTCCCGCGAACCTGAACGTAGCCGCGCCCCAAGGTGCCACCTTCCCTGCCGTCAGCACTCTTATCTATCCCCTGCCACCTGCAAATGCCTGCGACGGCTTCGTCAAAGTTACAGCTCAACTTGATGGCGCTGCCGGCCAGGACCAGACGTATGTCCGTCGGATCACCGTTCTCGTCTGGGATCTCCCTCTATATCGCAGAGCCAAAGAGGCTTACCAGGCCTACTTGGCCAACAGTGCGAATGCACAGAGCCAGGCCGAACTGGAAAAAGCGAAACAACGCACAGTCCCCAAGTTTTGAAAAGCGAGCGCGCCCTCAGCACGAAAAGAAATTATTTCCCCCCGTTACCGGAACAAATCGGGCGTGAGAGTTGTAGAGTTTGCCAGCTTATTGCTCAGTGGCACACCCATACCCTGTCCCCGCCGGGAGACGATCGCACCAATGCACAATAAGGCGACAGAAAAGATATGGTTCCCCAACGAACCTCAAGGTGCCCGGCAACTGGCCAACGACTATTTTGCGGGTTCGAATAGTTTCGACTTCGAAGGAATTTGGCTTTCGATTTCCTTGGCAATCGCGTTTGCTCGGTCAAGAAGACCTGCTTCTTGCTGGTCGAGCTTAAAGTCCAGTCCGATAGTACCAATCGTCTTGCCGCTTACCTGGAAAGGCTCGGTTACATCGTAGGCGTCCGATTCCTTCTCAATCGCGGGCTTTCCCGTTTTTATTACCGTAAGTTCACCCTTGTCGCATTTGTCCCCAATTTCCTTCGCGTCCGTGTCCGCAATGTCGACACACTCGCGGCTATTCGGCGGAGTAGTGCCGAGTCCAATGCCCTCCAGTTCGGGGTGTTTTGCCAGTGTCTCTTCGATCAGAGACTGCGCGAAAATCTTATGTTTGGCGGGCGCAGCCATCGTCGCGGTACTGGCAAAAAACACCAGTGTGAAAAAGGAAATAGCTAGTTGCAGAAACGCGGAGTCTGGCATTATTTTCTTTTGTTTTCCGGTCATAAGTTTCTCCTTGTACAAAGTTGTTTTCGGTTGCATTCGCGGGCGCTAGTAATAGAACTTCATTGCGAACTGAATCTGGCGTGCGTCGCGTGCCTGGTCGGGAAACCCGAATTGCGAACACGCCAGATATTGGTGCCGGACTTTATTGTGGCATTGAGAACGGCGCCGTTGCCGCGGCCAAACTCGGCGCTGTACCCATTCGTTTCGACCTGGAATTCCTCCACGGCATCGACCGAAGGCTGGATGACGTCGCTGGTTCCCGTTTGCAAGTCGGTGATGTTCGAGTTGTTATCAACCCCATCCAGCACGTAGTTGTTCTGATACGATGTGGCTCCGTTGGCGCTGAACCCGGAGGTGCTCTCGTTCGACGCTCCGGGCTCGGCCGGCGCGATGCCGGTGGCAAGCAGCGCTAATTCACTCGTCAAGATGAAGATAGGCGCAGCAGCTCAGAGTGGAACGGCAGTTAGTCGTCAGAGTCCATTGGCGCACCTGTATGCACCAGACGTACCGCGGCTTCGTACAGCGCCTTCTGCTGCTTCTTGTAAGAAGCGGACCTCAGGCTATGCCGCTTTTGTGCGGCGAAGTGCAGTTGGTCGGCTTCAACAGATAACCGGATTAGTGCTCCCAGGCGGCGGCTGTCGCGGTCAGGGGCCGACGTGTTTAGGTTCCTGACAAGATCCCAGATCCGCGCGCCCTCGACCGTCGCTTTGTACTTGGTATCGAAGTGAAACTTCATCGCCTTGGCGGTGATCCCGTTATACGTGTCCTGGAACATGTCGCGCAGGTCAGTCGCCATCAGATCGCCCAGGTTATTCGGCGGCAACCCGAGCAGGAGTTCTTCGGTTTTTACCACCGAAGCTGTGGAGTAATGACGCTTGGCTGCGTAACTCACTTTGGAGTACGGGCTGACCAGCAACAGCGGCGTCCGGTGCGGATGAATGTGATCCAGCGACGACTGGGCATCGTCCCAGGTAATAAAGATCGCGCTGCCGGTCCCAGTGCTTGCGTCGTAGTAAACCGAGCTGTTCATGATGTGGTTCACAATCATGCCCATGGCCACATCCGAGTCGCCCACCTGCTGCAAAGGATTGGTTCCCACCGTACTGGCGTTGGGTGCCTGCACGCTGCCAGTGTGATCGTTGGGAAGGTAGATGTAGACGAACTCCGGGAGCGTGTTGTTGGCCACCATGCGATCGAAATCGGCCATGAATCTTAGCGCCCGCCGCTGGTCGGAGATGTTGAAGTTGTAACCGGGATAGTGCGGATCCAGCCGAGCTTCTCCGCTCGAGTTGTTGGTTCCCAGGATGGCCAGAATGGGCAGATTGATGAAATATGACTGGCCTAAACCCTGGGTCTGGGTGGTGACGTCACCAAGATTGACCAGCGGATTGGTGATATGGAACAGGTCAGCCTGCAGCTGTGGATAGCCCAGCTTGCCGCTGAGTGGATCATTCAAGCTGGTCGGCGTGCTGGTCCCGGTATCGGTTCCCTCGATTCGCAGCAAGTCGCCGTAATCTTTGAAGCTGACGTTGTGGCGAGCGGCATTATTAAAGATATAGCCGCCCTCCGGATAATCTTCAGTTTCAAAGTTCTTGTTGACCAGTAACCCTCGGCCATTCTTGACTAACAGCGTTTTCTCCGTGTAATCGCTTGCCGTACCCGATGCGGCAAATTGATGTCCTGCGTCGCTTTCGTCGGAGTCGGAGTAATAGTTGACCGCATAGGCGAAGGTCTGAGCGATAGCCTGCGCGTTCAATGACACGCCGGTGAATTGTCCGTTCGTATACGTCGAGCCATCCTTGTTGTTGAACGTCAAGCTGGCGAACACGTTGGGACGGAATTGACTGGAAAGATTTCCGAGCATCGAATCGAATGTCTTGTTCTCGTGAAGGATGAAAAACACATGCTTGATTCTGCTCGACGCTCGCCCTCCGACTGGAACAATCTCCCGGTCCGTGGGGACGTTCTTGGCGAAGTTGTTGTTTGTTACGGTCTGGTTATCGATTGTTACATTGCTTAAATCAATTCTCTGCAGCGTGCCGAAGATGTAGTTGCTATCCACGTCGGGGTCGGAAGCAATCCCGGAGGGCGGCGGGTTGCCGACGTTGGTGTTGATGGCAGGATTGATGTCTTCTCCGACACCCTTGGCGTTCGCGACGTAAAGGTAGTGCCCATCAGCGCTGACGGTCACCGCGGTGGGATACCAGTC
>Ga0070741_10014878_pt1 | contig 13341 bp, 12 predicted proteins | sample Coa_R1_4_FD_66440 | JGI IMG/M metagenome (GOLD analysis project Ga0070741, IMG submission 66440) | Surface soil microbial communities from Centralia Pennsylvania, which are recovering from an underground coalmine fire - Coalmine... | ecosystem: Environmental > Terrestrial > Soil > Unclassified ... | reverse complement strand
GTGTAGTGGTCCGCCTGCCCGCGATGGCCAAGCCCGCGCAGCGCTTCGATGACGGTGTTCTGCGCCTCCGACTGGCGGGCGTCAATTACGTTGTAGATTTCAGAGACGTCTCCGAAGTGCGGGTGCTCGGGATCTCCCTGCTCGGCAGAAATCCAGCACTGGTGCCCGTTCGGATAGAGGTAGAACTTCCGATAACCAAAATCGCGACCCAGCAACCCGAACTTCCACATGTGATAGGCGATGTCCTTGCCGACGTAGCCGACAGTCCCGTTCGAGCGAACGATGACTTTTTGATCTTCCTCGGTGATTTCCCCCGCCACCTCAGTGCTTGAAGATTTCCCCGCTCCCGCCCGCCGCATCACCCAGCAGCCTTTGTTCTTGCCCTCAGTCTCAAAGAACAACACGCCGGCATCTTTCAGCTTGGTAAAAGCCGCATCCCAGAAGTGCAAGTGCAGGATCTCGCTCTCGCGAGGGAGGAAATCGTACTCGATGTCCAGCCGGTCCATGGTTTCAAGGTGCCGGCGCAGCACCGCGGTTGAGATCAGGTCTGCAATTTCAGCGGTCTGATTGCCGCCCCGTTCGATCTCGTGAAGGGTATCCAGCCTGACCTTCTTGTTTGCTTCGCTCTGCTCGTACCACTGCGACACCCGCGCGTAGAGGTCCCAGCAGTAATAGTCGAAGCGCGGCTGCCGGGTAAGTTGCTCAATCTCCAGCCGCGACTTCTTCTCCAGATACAGAAATCCAACTACTACGTCAGCGACCTGCACTCCAGTATTGTCAATGTAGTTCTGCACGTCCACATCGCGTCCTGCGAAGCGCAGCAGGCGGACGAACGTGTCTCCCAGGATGGCATTGCGCAAATGGCCAATATGCGCTGCTTTGTTGGGATTGATGCTCGAATGCTCGACCAGAATTTTGCCTTCAGGATGTTCAACCGCCGGCTCCTCGCCCTTTGCAACTGCCGCAGCCAGCGCAGCGCGGTCGGCCCGTGCATTGATATACCCTGCGCCGGCGACCTCCAGCTTGGCAAAACCCTCGACAGCCTCGACCCCGCCGACAATCTCTTCGGCAATCTTGCGCGGAGCTTTGCGCAGCTTCTTCGCCAGTTCGAAGGCGAGCGGCAGCGCGTACTCTCCGAACTCGACCGTCGGAGGCTGCTCGATCACAATTCTGTCCAGTTCCAGGCCGTAGCTGCGGTTTATATAGTCGCGTATTCTCTGGGCCAGAAGGCGTTCCAGGTGGCGGTACAAGAGTTCTCCTGATGTGTTGTGGGAAAGGGAGATTTTAGCAGAGCGTCGTCAGTCGTCAGCCCGACGGCCGTCGGCGATTCAGTATTGCAGCCCGGCGAACGCAGAGAAAAAGCCTTAAAATCAACTGCCGGCGTTTGCTTTGATGCTCTTCAGCCGGCCACCGGTGGCCGACGACCTTTTATGCGCATCGCATATCTCGACTGCTTCTCTGGCATCAGCGGCGACATGTTCCTGGGCGCGCTGGTGGATGCCGGGGTGCCGCCGAAAGTTTTTGAGCAGGCAGTGGAATCGCTTGGCATCGGAGCGCGGCTGCAGGTCTCCCAGGTGAATCGCTCCGGCATCGCCGCGGTTAAGGTGGATGTGCTGGGGACCAGCGGCGCGGAGACACGCGGCAGAGCAGGGACAAGAGAGTCCGCGCCACACGAACCTTCCGCTAAGCCTGCCCATAGCCATGCACACGAACGCGGTCTGGCCGCGATCCGGGAGATCATTCGCACGGCCAAGGTGAGCGACTCAGCGAAACAGACGGCGATCTCCATCTTCGAGAGGCTCGGTTGGGCCGAGGCCAAGGTCCACGACCTCCCTATAGACAAGATTCACTTTCACGAGGTCGGCGCCGTTGATGCGATCGCGGATATCGTCTGTTCGGCCGTGGGAGCCGAGGCGCTCGCAGTGGATGAATTTGTCTGCTCGCCGTTGAACGTCGGGGGAGGAACGGTCGAGTGCGCGCACGGGACACTCCCGGTCCCGGCGCCGGCAACCGTGGAGTTGTTAAAGGGGGCGCCGGTTTACTCCTCCGGAATCGAAGCTGAGTTGGTCACCCCAACGGGGGCTGCCATCGTGACTACGCTGGTAAGCCGGTTCGCGGCCTTCCCGGCGATGAAGATCGAGAGGAGCGGTTACGGAGCGGGGAGCCGTGACTTGAAGGAACAGGCCAACGTACTGCGGATTACGATCGGAGAGGAACTGGCGGCAAGCGCTGGCGAGGACGCCCGCGCCAAACAGTTCGAGGCGATCGCGGTATTAGAGGCCAACCTGGATGATCTGAACCCGCAGGTCTTCGGCTACGTTATGGACCGCTTGTTCGAGGCTGGAGCGCTTGACGTATTCGGAACGCCGGTGCAGATGAAGAAAAGCCGTCCGGGGACGCTGCTGACCGTGCTTGCCAAGCCCGAGGACGCAGACCGTCTGTCGCAGATCATTTTCGCGGAAACGACCACGCTGGGAATCCGGCGGCGGGAGGAACAGCGCCAGGCGCTGGCGCGCAAGTGGGAGAGAGTCTCAACCCGCTTCGGAGATGTGCGCATCAAGGTCGCCAGCCTGAACGGCACGGTTTCCAGCTACGCCCCCGAATACGAAGACTGCCGCCGCATCGCCTCCGAGCACCGTGTACCATTGAAGACGGTGATGCAGGAGGCGGTGCAGGAATATTTGAAGTCGTCCAGGCAACGGACAAGCAGAACGCGAAAAACGATCTGGGAGAGTTGAAAGGTCAACGACCCACAGCCAACACCGGCGATGATTCCCGCCAACGGCCAGCGACTTGCTTCATGAAAAAGTTCTACATCACGACCCCGATCTATTACGTGAACGCCCGGCCGCATATTGGGCATGCCTATACCACGCTGGTGTGCGATACGATTGCCCGCCGACAGCGCATGATGGGCTACGATACATTTTTTCTTACCGGCACCGACGAGCATGGCCAGAAGATCCAACGCGCTGCCGAGGCGGCCGGAAAAGCTCCGCAGCAGCTCACCGATGAAGTGTCCGGCGAGTTCCGCGCCCTCTGGGACCGGATGGGCATCAGCTACGACGATTACATCCGCACCACTTCCGAGCGGCACAAGCACGGTGTCCAGGAACTCTGGCGGCGAATCCGCGACAACGGGTACATCTATAAAGGCAGTTACACAGGCCAATACTGCGTGTTTGACGAGCTCTACGTAGATGCAGTTGAACCCGGCGCGCCGTGCCCTGAGTGTGGCCGGCCAACCGAAACCGTCAAAGAGGAGAACTACTTCTTCAAGCTCTCCGCCTTTGCCGGACCCCTGCTGGAGCTCTACGCCAGCCAGCCGGATTTCATACGTCCCGAGACCCGCCGGAACGAAGTAATGGCGTTTGTGCGCTCCGGTCTGCGCGATCTTTCGGTCAGCCGCTCGACGTTCTCCTGGGGCATTCCGGTGCCGGAGGACCCGAAGCACGTGATCTACGTCTGGCTGGACGCGCTGGCCAACTACATCACGGCGCTCGGCTACGGGTCAGCCGATGAACGCGGCTACGAGAAGTTCTGGCCGGCTGACATCCACATGATTGGCAAGGAAATCGTGCGTTTCCACTGCGTGTACTGGCCGGCATTTCTGATGGCAGCGCGCCTGCCCTTGCCGAAGTGCATTGTGGCGCACGGCTGGCTGCTGTTCGAAGAGAACAAGATGTCGAAGTCGCGCGGCAATATCGTGCACGCGGAGACGATTCTCGATGTCCTCGGCGCCGACGCGCTGCGCTACTTCCTGCTGCGCGAAGTTGTGTTCGGCCAGGATGGATCGTTTTCCTTCGATGCGCTGGTGCAGCGGTATAACTCCGATCTGGCGAACGGGCTGGGCAATCTTGCCAGCCGCACCCTGGCCATGATCACGCGTTATTTCAGCGGCGAGGTGCCGTATCCCTCGCATACGGCTGCGCATACCGCGGCCGACGATCTGGTGGCGGCGCTTGCCAGGCATACGATTGCCGAGTTCAACGAGTTGTTTGAGCGGCAGCAGTTCTCGCGGGCCCTCGAACTGGCCTGGACGCTGGTGGCGGCAGTGGACAAGTACATCGTCGAGAACGAACCGTGGGCGCTCGCCGAGAAGCGGGACGAAGAAAGCCGCGCTCGTCTGGCAACGGTGCTCTACACGTCGGCCGAGGCCCTTCGCATAGTGACGGTATTGGCCCATCCGGTAATTCCGCAGGCCACGGCAAGAATCTGGTCACAGCTCGGTCTCGGCGAAATTGCAAAGTTTCCTCTTTCAGAGTTGAAGTGGGGACAACTTCACCTGGGAACGAAGCTCGGCAAAGTGGAGCCGATATTCCCGCGCGCTGATAAGAGCGCGGTGGAAAGGATGCAAAAGATGGAAGAAAAGCCCGCGGCAGCGGCTGGCGCAGGAACCGGGGACAGCCGGTCGTCTTTGCCGGGCCAGGCTGCAGGTGCGTCAGCGGGTTCCGCTCCGCTGAATCCACCGGCAGCCAGTCCGGATGGGAAGATCACAATTGAAGATTTCGCGAAGATCGAGCTGCGGGTGGCACAGGTCAAAGCCGCAGAGAAGGTAAAAGGCGCCGACAAACTGTTGCGGCTGGAAGTGGATCTGGGTACCGAGACCCGGCAGATTGTGGCGGGAATTGCTGAAGCGTACGCGCCGGAAACTCTGATCGGCCGCAAGATCGTGATCGTCGCCAACCTCGCCCCGCGCAAGCTGCGCGGATTGGAGTCGAATGGCATGCTCCTGGCGGCATCGCTCGAAGGCGGGAGGCCGGTGCTGGCCGGCTTTCTAGAAGAAGTGCCGGTGGGAGCCAGGCTGAAGTGAACGCGTGGCGCGCACACTCCTGTCCGCGTCCCGCAATTCCCTTATGCGCATAATAGTTCCGGGAGAACGCCGGCTTGAATTTCTGAGCATGCCGTTGCGCGGACAAAAGTGTCCGCGCCACACCACCCATGTTCGTTGATTCCCATTGCCATCTCGACGGCCCGCGCTTCGCCGCGGACCGCGAGCAGGTGATCGCCCGCGCCCGTGAGGCCGGGATCGTGAATATTCTCGCCGTCGGCACCGGCGACGGCCCGGGCACGCTCGACTGCGCGATCAAGATCGCCGAACAGCACGACTTCATTTACGCCACCGTCGGCATCCATCCGCACGAGGCCAAGCTCGCGAAAGACTCTGACTTCGCCGGCCTGGAGCAATTGGCGCGCAATCCCAAGGTGATCGCCTGTGGCGAAATTGGACTCGACTATTACTACGATCACTCGCCGCGGGAGATTCAGCAGAGCGTTTTCATCCGCCAAATGGAGCTGGCGCGAGCGGCCAAGCTGCCTATCGTCATCCACTGCCGTTCATCGGAAAACAGCGGGAACGCCTGGGACGACTGCCTGGAGCTGATCGAGCAGCATTGGCGTCCGGCGGGCCTGGGCGGAGTCCTGCACTGCTTTACTGGCCTGTGGGAGCATGCCAAACGCGCGCTCGACGCAGGATTTATGGTTTCCTTTGCCGGAAATGTCACCTTTCCCAAGGCACAGCAGATTCGCGACTCAGCGCTCAAAGTCCCTATGGACCGCATGCTGATAGAAACGGATTCACCCTACCTGGCGCCGCTTCCCTACCGCGGCAAGCGCAACGAGCCGGCTTACGTTAAAGAAACGGCGCGCTACCTGGGCGAACTGCGCGGGCTGTCAGCGGAGGAGGTGGGAGTGCAGACCGCGCGCAATTTTTACCGCTTCTTTGCCATTCGCGCGCCGGGCGGGGGCGCCTGAAGCTCCCAGGGATTCATCACGCGTTTCCTGGCCGTCTCCAGCCGTAAACTACGGTAATCTATTACGTCATGCCCGAGAACAGTTTCGATATTGTGAGTAAGATTGACCTGCAGGAGGTCTCCAACGCCATCCAGCAGGCCATGAAGGAAATTCATACGCGCTTCGATCTCAAGGACTCAAAGTCGAGCATCGCGTTGGAGGGCAAGGACGCTATCCTCCTGCACTCGATAGACGAGTACAAGTTGAAGGCGGTCAATGACATCCTGCAGCAGAAGCTGGTGCGTCGAGGCGTCCCGCTCAAAGGCTTCACCTATGGCCCGGTAGAGCCCGCTGCGGGCGCCACGGTCAAGCAGAGGATCACCCTGCAGCAGGGCATCCCCATCGAGAAGGCGCGCGATATTGTGAAGCTGATCAAGAACTCCAAGAAGAAGGTGCAGGCCTCCATCCAGGGGGATCTGGTGCGCATCAGCGGCAAGGACCGCGACACGCTGCAGGAAATCATTGCCCTGTTGCGGCAGCAGGATTTCGGGATTGATATGCAGTTTACGAATTACCGGACGAACTAGTTCACCACATAAACGCAGAGACACAGAGAGATCCGGAGATGAAAATTGGACTATGTAGCTTTTCAGGTCTTTTGGGCCCCTGTTTCTCTGTGATTCTGTGTTTGAGCAAACGATGAACACGCCCGCCACCAGCAACGGACGAGAAGTTTTCGAGCTTCTGCGTGACGACCTCGCGGCCATCGAGCGCGAATTCGGACGCGACACCGTCTCCGGCGTTACCGCGATTACCGAGATCGGCGAGCACCTTCGGGCCGGTGGGGGCAAGCGTATTCGTCCCGCGCTGCTGCTGCTGTCCTCGAAATTGTTCAACTACGAAGGGCGCGGAGCCATCAAGCTGGGAGCGGTGGTGGAAATCATCCACACCGCCACGCTGGTCCACGACGACATCATTGACGATGCCAAGACCCGGCGTGGCCGTCCTGCCGCCAACACCCAATGGGGGAACTCAAAGTGCGTGCTGGCCGGTGACTGGCTTTACATGCAGGCCTTCAAAGTCGCGGTGCAGGAGCGCAACTTCCGCGTCCTGGACACGCTGATCGAGCTTACGCAACAGATGGTCGAAGGCGAACTGCTGCAGATGGAGAAGCTGGGCAGGCTGATCTCGCTCGAAGAGCACTTCGACCTGATCTTTCGCAAGACCGCCTGCCTGTTCTCGGTCTGTATGCGCCTGGGCGCGATCCTGGGCGGCGCCCCGGCGGAGCAAGAAGACCAGGTGGCGCGCTACGGCCGTGATCTGGGTATGGCCTTTCAGATCGTGGATGACGTGCTCGACCTCACCGCCTCGGAGAGCGTCCTCGGCAAACCCGTCGCCAGCGACCTGCGCGAAGGGAAAGTTACCATGGCGGTGATCCACGCCCTCGAGCGTTGCAGCGAAGAAGAGAGGCGCAAGATTGCCACCGTCGTCGAGGAGCGCGCTTTCAACGGCGTAACCCACTCCGATGTTCTGCGCATCCTTACCCGCTACGGTTCGCTCGATTCGGCCATCAACCGGGCCATGGAATACGCGGAGTCGGCCCGCAAAGCCATCTGCACCTTCCCAGAATCGGAGATCAAACGCGCCCTGCTCTGGGCGCCGGAATTTGTAGTGGCCCGGGAGAAATAGCCCTCCGCCGCAAGCAGATTACCGCCACGCCATCGCGGAAGCGGTTTCCTACATCCAAATCCCCGTCGCCTTCGTACTTGGGACAGAAGTCGGTCCAGGGAAACAATTCACACAGGAGATGACAGAACATGAGAAAGCTGTTGATCCTCATCGTGGCAGTTTGCTTTGCTTGGAGCACGGCGGCGCTTGCTCAGGAAGCAGGAAAGAGCTGCGGCATGGGCAAGGAAAGCGCGGCGGCCGCGCCACTTAAGACGCTGAAGGGCACGGTGAAGGCCGAAGGCGACAAGATCACCTTCGTCAACGACACCGATCAGAAGAGCTGGGACGTGATGAATCCGGAGACCCTGAAGGGACACGAAGGCCATCATGTTCAGGTACGCGCCCACGTATACTCCGGCAAGAACAGCATCCACGTCATGAGCGTGAAGATGCTGAAGGCCCCCGCAGAAAAGAAGAGCATGTAGTTGCGCGACTCAGTCCGCGGTTGGCCAGGGGCGGCTTCGGCCGCCTTTTTTGTCAGGAAAGGGAGGTCTTCGTACCAGGGCTGTCAGGAGAAGACACTGGCTGCCAATCTGAAACCTCCTAACGCGAAATGTAGTCTATATACGCAGGATGAACAACCTTCTCAGCGCCATTTCCCAGCACGGCTACCTGCTTATCTTTGTAATTGTGCTGGCCGAGGCCTGCGGACTTCCCGCGCCGGCGGCGATTGCACTGGTTGCCGGAGGCGCGGCCGCTTCCGCCCATATTCTGAGCGCACCCATCGCGCTCGCGATCGCCATCACCGCCATGATGACCGGCGATCTCCTGCTTTTCTTTCTGGGGCGCTACACCGGCTGGGGGCTGCTGAGCGCGCTGTGCCGCATTTCACTGAATCCCGAGACCTGTATTCTTCGCTCTGCCGAGTCTTTCTACAAACGCGGACGCACGACGCTGCTCTTCGCCAAATTCATTCCCGGCGTCAATACCATGGCGCCACCCCTGGCGGGCAGCATGAAAATGAAGCTGGGACAATTTCTCCAGCTCGACTTCATAGGAGCTTGCCTCTACGTCCTCGCCTACGGATCGCTCGGCTACCTGTTCCGCGACTTTGTCGCCGGCATTACGCGCGGACTCCAGAGCGCGAGCCATTGGGTCGCCGAGGTCATGGTCCTCGCCATCGTGGCCTTCGCGGTATACCGGATCGTGCAGTTCCGGCGCTACCGAATGTCAGGGGTCATCCCGCGAGTCGCCGTCGAGGAACTCGCGCGCCGCTTGAGCGAAACCGGCAGCAAAGACGTAATCCTCGTGGACGTCCGCAGCCACGGCTACTACGATCCCGAGGCCGCCCGCATCGCCGGCTCCATCCGCCTCGAACCCAACCGTCTGTCCGAGGAATTGGAGAGGCTTCCCAAGGACAAGGACATATACCTCTACTGCACTTGAGCGCGCGAAGCGACCAGCGCCCGGGTGGCGCTGCTGCTCAGAAAGAAAGGCTTCCGCGCCTACGTGATCGCTGGAGGTCTGACCGCCTGGCGCAAAGCCGGCCAACCGCTTGAACCGGTGCCGGAAACGGACCTGGTCAGGCTGCCGACGTTCAGCTAGAAGCGCGGGCGCTCGCCGAATCGCGCGTCACGCATTTGGCGCCTGGACTCTGAGTGCTGCATGCTGAGTGGCGAATGCTGAGCGCCGAATACCGAGTGCTCTATACTCGACTGCGATGTCCCCGCACGAAACCGAAATCAAATTCCGTGTCACTGACCTTGAAGCGCTCACAGGGCGCTTGCGCCGGCTGGGGCTGGAGCAAGTCACCGCGCGCACGCACGAAATGAATGTCCTGTTCGATCTTCCCGGACGCCCGCTTCGCGCCAGGGGCGACCTGCTGCGTCTCCGTAAATATGGCGACTCCTGGGTCCTCACCCACAAGGCACAGGGCGCGCAGAGCGATGGTCCGCACAAGGTCCGCATTGAGACCGAAACCCGCATCGAGGACGGCGAAAGGATGGAAGCCATCCTCCGCGCCCTCAACTTCGAGCCGGTCTTCCGCTACGAGAAATTCCGCGCGGAATGGAAAGGAGAACACGGCCACGTCGTCATGGACGAGACTCCCATCGGCAACTTCGCGGAGATCGAAGGCGACCCGCTGTGGATCGACACAATCGCCGGCCAGCTGGGCATCCGCAGCGAAGATTACATCACCGAGACCTACGCGGGCCTGTTTTTCACCTGGAGGAAACAGACAGGAAGCGCGGCAGAGGAGATGACATTTGCTGCCGTAAAGCCGGAAGGGCCGGCTCCAGGCTTCCCGCTTTGAAAATCACAGAGGCGATTCCCCTCTGGCGCCCGCGCAAAGCTGTTATATTGTCGAAATCCCGCTGATCGCTGGTCACGGATTTCTAAGGAGCGCCCCATGGCAGGAAGAAGCATCAACAAAGTCATCCTTCTTGGCAACCTCGGCAAAGATCCCGAAGTCAAGTACACGCCGCAAGGCAAACCGGTGGCGAAATTCTCGCTGGCCACCAACGAGCGCTACAAGGACAAAGACGGCCAGTGGCAGGACCGCACCGAGTGGCACAACATCGTCCTCTGGGAACGGCTGGCTGAGATTGCCGGCGAGTATCTGAAGAAAGGCAGCAAAGTCTACATCGAAGGCCGCATCCGGACTGACTCCTGGGACGACAAGCAGAGCGGGCAGAAGAAGTATATGACCACGATTATCGGCCAAGATCTTGTGCTGCTCAGTGGACGCGAAGGCGGCGAATCTTCACGCGGCGCTGCCGCCGGCAACAACTTCGACCAGCGCACGCCGGAGCCTGAGCCGGCCCCGGCTGCATCCCCCATCAGCGACGAAGACATTCCATTCTGAGCCGCGAGCCGCCAGCTGTGAGCTTTGAACTTGCAGGTCAGCGCCCATCGTTCGCCGCTCTTTCAACGCCAGAGCGGTGTAACATTCTGACAGGAGCGAGGGTAGTTCCTATGTCTGACTTAGCTGAAAAGACCTGTGTTCCCTGCCGCGGCGGGGTGCCCCCTCTCAAGGGCAAGGAACTGGCCGAGATGCACCGGCAGCTCCCTGCCGGGGCACATTGGAGGGTGATCAACGAGCACCACATCGCCCGCACATTCACCTTTCCGGACTTCAGGCAGGCGCTTGCATTTGTGAATCGAGTAGGAGAGTTGGCCGAGGAACAGGGACATCACCCCGACATTCTGCTGACCTGGGGCAAAGCCGAGATCACCCTTTGGACTCATAAGGTTGACGGGCTGACGGAGAGCGATTTCATTATGGCCGCGAAGATTGACCGTTTGGCCGGTTCTTAGCTGGAACCAGGTGTTACCAGCCTCACCAAGGTACCCTCAAGCCGCAATCAGTAGTGCACATTATGTGCAGGACTTTGCACTCTAAAGGTAAGATCTTCGTCAAAATTCGCCGGTATAGCCTTTGATCTGATTGATAATGAAACCGTTATAAAAGTACGCGTCGGTGACCCAAATGGTACCTGTCGTGCCCTAAAGTAACCCGTTACAATTGTCACTCTGCATCGCAGAAGGGGGAGTCCGCCGTGCGAAGCGTTTGTTTCAGGCTCACAATTCTTGCTTTGGTGGCCATGGCCTTCGCCATGGTTCCTGCTGCCTCAGCCTCAACCTTGAATTTCACCTACAACGGGCAAGTCGTGGGAACCATCACATTTACACAAAACGGTTCCAACGTGACCGCAAGCATCACTATGAACGCGGGTTACGCGGTTGCAGTTCAGGGACCGACATTTGGATTTAACGGTGGCGGTACGGCAAACAGCACTACCCTGACGAACTTCAGCCTCGCCGGGGTGACCGCGTCAGCGTGCAACGGCCAAGGACAGCTGGGTTCCTTCCAGTTCTGCTTCACTACAAGTGGTGGGCAGGCGCAGTTCCCGCAGACCCTGACGTTTACGATTACCAACGCGACCGCCGCGAACATTACGGCGGCTGGCATCCACCTTTGCGTACTTGGCAACGCCGGCGGATGCTCGCTGACCACCTTTATCGGAACAGGACCTCTACCACCGCCCGCAGTTCCGGAGCCGGGCACGTTGGGCCTCTTGGGGACCGGGTTGATCGGCGTAGCCGGTCTGGTTCGGCGCCGTTTCCTTTCGTAAGCTGCAACGCCCCTTGTTAAACCCCGGGGAATTCCCGGGGTTTTTGTTTTTGGCCTTCAGAGTTCGGTTGGGCGCGGGGCCTTCAACTGACCGGCGGTCCGGACATCATATAAGCCGGCTGCAGATTGCAGCGGGCTTTCTTACCCCAGCTTCTGCTTCAGGTGAGCGGCAATCTGCTGGCCGTGGAAACGGCCATTCTCGATGAAGATTTCGTTGGTGCGCGATCCTGCCACGATCACACCCGCTACGTAGATTCCCGGCACATTACTTTCAAGCGTCACCGGATCGCATACCGGCCGGCATTGTTCCGCCGAGAGTTCAATGCCCATGGAACGAAGAAAGTCATAGTCGGGGTGATAGCCGGTGAGAGCGAACACAAAGTCGTTCTTGATGCTGATCACCCCTTCGGGCGTGTTCAGAACCACGTGGTCGGGCGCAATCTCCCGCACCGTGGAATCGAAGTAGGCGGTGATTTCGCCGTGACGGATCCGGTTCTCGATGTCCGGCAGTATCCAATACTTCACATGCGAATGCATGCGCGGTCCGCGATGGACCAGAGTGACCCGCGCGCCGTGCCGCCACAGATCGAGCGCCGAGATCGCCGCCGAGTTCTTTCCCCCTATCACCAGAACATCGCAATCAAAGTACGGGTGCGGCTCGCGATAGTAATGGAAAACCTTGGGCAGGTCTTCGCCGGGGACGTGCATCAGGTTGGCGCGATCGTAGTATCCGGTGGCAACAATCACCTTGCGGCAGTGGTAGTCATACACCCGTCCCTGGCGGTCGCAGGTGGTCACATTGAAGTTGTTGTCAGATCCGGTGACAGTCTCCACCCGCTGGTACTGGCGTATATCGAGCTGGTAATGTTCCGCCACCTTGCGGTAGTACTCGAGCGCTTCCAGGCGGTTCGGCTTGGGATTGGAGGTGGTGAAGGGAATGTCCCCGATTTCCAGCAGCTCCGGCGTGGTGAAGAAGATCATGTTGGCCGGATAGTGAAACAGCGAATTGACCAGGCAGCCCTTATCAATGCTGATGACCTTGAATCCGGCCTTTTGCGCCTCGATGGCGCAGGCCAGGCCGGTTGGACCGGCGCCGGTGACGATCACATCGGCACGCATGTCCCGGCTGGCTTCGAGCTGGGGCTTCGGAAGCGTGTCTGGAATCTGCTTTGTAGGCAAGACGGCGTCCTGGGAAGCGGCAGCGTGAGAGCTTTTGATTCTAGCATGGCGAGACGAGGCTTCAGGCTCCATGGGCTGGCTGCAGTCTGCGGGCCTCCGGCTTCACTCAAATGCTGGTGTTGGTTGTATCAGGGCACGGCCTCCAGCCATGCCGTTCCCGACGCCGGTACGTTTCTGCGGGACGCTGAAGGGCGTGCCCTGGTACAAATCTCCGAAGAAGGATCATTGAAGCCTGACGGCTGAAACCCCACGCCTCCCTCACGTTGCTATAATTTTTGGTTCCCCTGGAGAACTCATGGCCACGCTTACTCAAAGCGCCACCCGCACCGAAAAAGATTCGCTGGGCACAAAGGAAATCCCATCCCACGTCTACTACGGCATCCAGACGGCCCGCGCGGTCGAAAACTATCCCATCTCCGGCATGCGCGCCCATCCCACCCTGATCCGGGCATTCGGGATGGTGAAAGAGGCGGCTGCCGAGGCCAATCGCGACCTGGGCCTTCTGGAAGCGGGTATGGCCAGGGCGGTCATCCAGGCTGCGCAGGAGGTCCAGCAGGGCAAGTGGAACAGCGAATTCGTGGTGGACGTGTTCCAGGCCGGCGCGGGCGTCAGCTTCCACATGAACA